>Ga0325402_1004501_pt1 | contig 12849 bp, 10 predicted proteins | sample PopdelMetagenome_22_FD_207212 | JGI IMG/M metagenome (GOLD analysis project Ga0325402, IMG submission 207212) | Populus deltoides microbial communities from Bellville, Georgia, United States - Xylem-PdKOR-R3 | ecosystem: Host-associated > Plants > Phyllosphere > Stem > Wood/Secondary xylem... | reverse complement strand
AGGATTGATATAAATCAACAAGATATTTGGTCGTACAACAGGTACAAGACCAATATCCTTTCATTCCACATCGATAACATACATTTTCTACCTTCTTGATATCTCCACTATGTATATTCTTCCCCTTTTCTTGTTTCTCATCATTCTGTGGAGGTTTGTGAGAATTTGATAATTACAACCATTAATTAAACCGTCTTCTCTCATGACAACGCCTTTGGCTTCTATTACCATAATTATTATTATATCTCATATCATTCACTTCAGGGAATGGAGCTGAACCACTTGGTCGTGATTCATGATTTTTCATTAAAAGCTTATTATTTTGTTCAGCCATAAGGAGACATGAAATAAGTTCAAAATATTTTTTAAAACCCCATTCTCTATATTGTTGCTGTAAGAGCATATTCGAGGCATGAAAAGTAGAGAATATTTTTTTTTCTAACATATTATCATTGGTGATATTGTCTCCACATAGTTTCCATTTAGAACTGATATTAAACATTGCAGAATTATATTTACTTACTGATTTAAAATCTAGCAATCGTAAATGTATCCAATCATAATGAGCTTTTAGGAGAATAACTGTCTTTTGATGGTCATATTTGTCTTTCAAATTTTTCCAAAGAATAAGGGGATCTTTGATTGTGATATACTCTATCTTCAACTCCTCATGAAGATGACGACATAAGAAAATCATGGTTTTTACCTTGTTTTGACTAGATGCTTCATCATCATATTTAATGGTGTCCCCAAGACCCATGGCATCCAGGTGAATTCGGCATCAAGTATCCATGACAAATAATTATTGCCCGTAATATCAAGTGCCACAAACTCAAGTTTGGCAAGGTTTGTCATTGTTACTTCTACTTCTTATCAATAAATCAAATACTATCTACTTTAAGATAGAAATGAGGAAATATTTGTGCTTTTACTTCTTACCAAATGTGATTGTTTGCTTTAAGATGAAAGCAAAGACCAATTCATGTTAATAACGTATTGTAAAACTATATATCAAGAAACATACAATAATAAAACAATATAATTAATAAAGAGTAAATAGAATATATAAGAACAATAGAGATTACGAAGGTGAAGAAGAAACACTTTTATTTCATATGAATATAGAATTATATATGTGTGTCTAATATTTTTTCAATAATGCTTTTATTTATATGTACATTTACATAAATACTTATAAACTTAAATATTATAAAAAATGTAGATTTAAATAAACTTAGAGAGAAGCTTTTGGTTCAGCCAAACTTCCGAGGAATTAAGGCACGCTAGCTAGCTTCCCTCGAATTAAATAATTAATCTCGTACATGATTTCTTTTGCTCAAATATCTGAAAACTAAATTATTTGGGGGCTCTGGTCCGTGACAACATACACGATCGAAGTCGGTCCTTCATGATAAATTCTGAAGTGTTGTTGAATTTCTAACATATAAGTTAGCACTGTATTGATAACTATATATGACTAGCTAAGCTTAGCTTGTAGTAACAGATATTAATTACTTTCTTCCCTGTATATGGCTGACCATATGTCTTAAATTAAGAAATGCAAGCCCCTGCTGGCAGTGGCCTTGGCATCTAGCAGGCTAGCATACCCTTCTTAATTCTGACCCAAATAATATTTGCTTCTTATATTTCTCCATACCTAGTTAGGTTTTTAATTTTATCTTCATAGATTTTTACATCGATGAGAGAGAGAAAGAATTGTTCAGCTTAGCCTAGGTAGCTATATAGAGAGTTATCATCCTTGTGGAATATCCCCATTAATCCAAGAAAGCAATTGCCGCTAATATCTCATTAATTCTGACCCATATATTATGTTTCGGTCATGAAATATATATATATATATATATTTCATGACCGAAACATAATATAGCTAGCTAGTGCTAGTGCGTGTGTGTGTGTGTGTCTGTTTGGCTCACGGTCACAGTCGTCAATCACATTCACAGCAGTTGCTGATGAGTTCACCTAATTCCCATGATCATGATCAGGAACAAGATCAAGAAGAAGACATTAATCCACCGACACCAACAACAGCATTCCATACGCGTCAGTTGCTAGTCAGTTGCGCAGATCTCATTTCTCAATCTGACTTCTCCGCCGCTCAACGCCTTCTCTCCCATCTTTTGTCCACTTACAACTCTTCTCCTTATGGTGACTCCACTGAGAGGTTGGTTCATCAATTTGTTCGAGCCCTCTCTCTCCGCCTTAATCGCCATGCCAATCCCGCTAGGAGTACTACTGCTCCTCTTGTTTTCAATATGAACAGCATAGCTCCTCCTCCTCCTTGTACTACTACTAATACTAATAATAACAAGAGGATGGTGATCAGCTATGAGTCGATGGATCAGGACACTCTTCAGTCTTGCTATTTGTCTTTGAATCATATCACCCCATTCATAAGATTCAGCCATCTAACTGCCAATCAGGCTATCTTGGAAGCCATACAAGTAGGGCAGCAAGCCATTCACATCATAGATTTTGATATTATGCATGGGGTGCAATGGCCTCCATTGATGCAAGCTTTGGCCGACCGATCTAACAACACTCTTCATCCTCCTCCTATGCTTCGGATCACAGGGACTGGTCATGATTTGAGCATCCTCCACAGGACTGGGGATCGCCTTTTGAAATTTGCCCACTCCTTGGGCCTCAGGTTCCAATTCCATCCTCTTCTTCTTCTCAACAATGACCCTGCCTCTCTTGCCCTCTATCTCTCCTCAGCAATTACTCTTCTCCCAGATGAAGCCCTAGCGGTGAACTGCGTGTTGTGTCTTCAGCGGTTCCTTATGGATGATTCTCGTGAACTGCTCCTTTTACTCCATAAAATCAAGGCCTTGAACCCCAATGTGGTGACGGTTGCTGAAAGGGAAGCCAACCACAACCACCTTCTCTTCTTACAGAGGTTCCTGGAGGCCTTGGATCACTATACAGCTCTCTTCGACTCCCTAGAGGCAACCCTACCACCAAACAGCAAGGAGAGACTCGCAGTTGAGCAGATATGGTTTGGGAGAGAGATAATGGACATCGTAGCAGCAGAGGGAGAGGGAAGAAGAGAAAGGCACCAGAGGTTCGAGACATGGGAAATGATGCTAAAGAGTTCAGGGTTTAGCAACGTTCCATTGAGTCCCTTTGCACTTTCACAGGCCAAGTTCTTACTAAGGCTCCATTATCCTTCTAAGGGCTATCAGCTTCAGATTGTCAACAATTCTTTCTTCTTGGGTTGGCAAAATCATTCCCTCTTCTCTGTCTCTTCATGGCACTAGCTAGCTACCTGAATTGATTGCCCTTCTTCTAATTAATTTTTAAATGTAAGAGCTAGTTAGCCAACTAATTTAACACCTCAACCGCTCCATCCCACTAAAGGATATAGTTAATGAACGTTAATAGTTAGTTCTTTCTCTGCTACCTTCTTGCCATTACATGACCTTGTTTGATTTGTTAATTAAGTAATTATATGTTTATCTTTCTAATGTGGTTTTCTCTTTTTGTTACCCAGTACCCCACAACGAAGTTCCATTATCGTAATTATAATATATTAATTCTAATTCCATATATATATATATGTATATATATATATGCATGTATAGATGTGATGGTGGCTATATGTGTGCATGCAATGCAAGATAGCACATATCTTGAGTCTCTAGATAGATAGCTTGATAAACGGCCACCGGAAGGCCAATATTATATATGGCTCCCGTCTCCTTCGCTAGCTAGCTTCAGTACTGAACGTATATGTTCAAGACAAGCTTTGACCGATCGGTTCTTTTTTGGGGAGCTTAAATTAATGAATTGATCGTGTAGTTTATCATTTATGTATATGTTTAATTACTCCCTATTCTCTATGGTTAGTGGGATGCGGTCGTTGACATATGAGTTCTCTCTTTTTTTCTCAATACCTCCTCATATATACATCACTACATTCATTTAGTAGTAGTGATTATTTGTCTAGGTGGGAGCGAGCTGGTAACCTTTTACTTTCTTCGTTATTTAACTAATTAATTCAGTTGAATCAGTTAATTAAGTATTTTCGATCGGCATCATAACATGAGTATTAATTATATATATTGAGGAAGACGACAATTAGTTTCCACAGAAAAATTAAATAACCGGTCTCAAAGCATATTGCAGCATCTTCTCTTCTTCTGAGCAAATTAAAGAGTGTTTTAATTATATTGCAGCATCTTCTCTTCTTCTTAGCAAATTAAAGAGTGTTTTAATTATTTGTCTGTTAATTGGTTTTCTTTCTTTCTTTTTTCTTTTAATGATAATAATTAATGCATGCTAGCTTCACTTTTGATTGCTTAATTTAAATATACTAAGGTAATTAATTAAGAGTACTGTGTTTTTTATTTTAACTGATTTATGATGCTCTCTTAGTCAGTTAGTTAGTACACTTAATTCTATCTTCTCTCTTACCATTAATTAATTATGTTGCTCCCCAAAATCCCCTTGTTTGTTTGTTTTTTCTTCTTCTTTTTAAAGCTAGCTGTGGTTTACAGAGGGGGCGCATATACATGAGCTAGCTTGGTAGGTTTACTTCTTGTTTTCCGCAATAAGTAACCCGTATATGCCTATTGCTGTCTTTCATATCTGAACCCTTAGTTACCCTAATATCTGTCCTTTGTCCCCTCAACAACAAAATCATCGAACTTCCCAAAGTAAACCTTTTCTTGCCTCCTCTAAGACCATGCAACCACATATTTATGATCAAAACCCTCCTGCCTTGTATGGATCTCTCTCGTGTCCTGAACTCCTTTTTTTTTTATCAAGTAATTAATTTCTCATTAACAACCACTTCCATATTCTAGTACGTAGTATTGCATTCTCTTTAATTTGATCGATATGATGCGCCTACTACCTTTCCCACCATCAAATTTTTTAAACTATATTAATGTATCTTTTTCGTTTCGCCAACAAATTAATGGTGTAATTAACATTATACATACATACATATATCATTTAGGCATTATGGTGAAAGGAAAGTGGCCATCAGTGTGTCTCTCTCTCTCCCCTCAGCTTGCTAGTACTACATTAAAAAAAAGAAGAAGCTGGTATTATATATATAGTATAGAAGATATATAAACTAGTAGTAGTGTACTACGAATTTACCCCATTTATACATATACCATAAAATTGATTGATTTACGTATATATGCTTGGCTTTTAATGTGCTCTATCTCTTATGATGTTATGTGTGTGTGTGTGTGTGTGTGTGTGTAAATCTATCTTGACATGCATGGCAATTGGCATCGCATGATGCATGGAAGGGAAGTGTTGTGACCTAGTAGTAGAGAGTAGAAGATGCCACAATAAGGGCTCTTAGCAGCTGGTTCCACTTTGATAGCTGACACACTGATACGAAGGTCACAAGCATAGCATAGCAAAAGCAAAAGCAAAAGCAAAGCTTTTAGTTTGCGTGTTCAAGTTAAGAGACTGCCACTAAGGGCTTACCTAGGGCTAGCTAGGGTTCGTGCACGCATGGCATTGCAAGCCATGAATAATGATAGACAGAATCAAATTATCCAATCTACATACAATCCATTCAGATATATGTATAGCTTTCCATCTGATTCAGACATAAGTACCTCCTGCTGCTGTTGGCATCTGCTTTACCTATTTCCATCTATCACTAACATATTTGTCATTTGATACATACAAGACTATCGATGCAATTATTACAATCATGGATGCATTAAGTTTGTATCATTATATATATATATATATATTAACACAGTTATTAAAAAGAGAGAGAGAGAGAGAGAGAGAGAGAAGGAAATAACACATTTCAAATTGTTACCGTACGTATTGAATGAAAAGTTATGCAATCAACAAAAATGTAACAATTTGTATTATTAAAAGTGGCGTAATCACTCTGCGCTATGCACTATTAAATTGTCGGTGGTTAATAATCTTCATTCCTTTTGTTTTCCTTTTCCTTTCCTTTTTTTTTTCTTTTTAATAAAGATTCAATTTGTATATGAAATTTCTATTTAGTATGTTTAGTTTTTGAAATAAGATTTTGGTATCCCTACGGTAATTGTCTCTCTTGTTAATTGAAAGGTATCGAGATTCCTTGACATTAATTTAGATTAATGGTTGAAATCTTTCATCAATGGGCTTGTTCTTCTATTAACTAAGCTTGACCGTGTGCATGCATAATTAGAAAACTTCCTATCCTCGTCATGAAATTCCAGTGAGCTTGTGTAAATGTCTATTATTTATTACTTGATCAAAGGTTGTTGTTGATTATTACTAAAGGATTTTGTCAAACTTTTATTATGTAATAGGTTGCAATTTATTACCTTCTTAGTTTTTGATATCATTGTGTCATGAAGATAATGATGCTTTTATCTAATTTATATCATCAAGAATGCCTTTCATAAAATAAATAAAAAAATTCATGAAAAATATTCCATATTGAATCCTTGTGATCAAGTGCATACACACTTTCATAATGATGCATATAAAATAGCTAAATGAACTTTTCAAACTCAAAAGTTTAAGCTTAATTTCCAGTCAAGTTGGCTACAACAATATTTTTTTTTTATTAATTCTCTAATACATCTTTTTAAATAAAATTTTTAATTTTTAATTTAATTTAAAAAATGAAATGATAATATCCAAAAACATGATACTTAAATTATCAAGACCCTGATACAAAATTAAAAAATTATCTTAACTTAAAAATTTAAATTTTTAAATAAAACCTCAACTAATAATTTTATATTAAATCTCTAACAAGGTTAAAAACGAGGTTGTGTCATGAATAGTTTTTTTTATTAATATGTTAACACAAATGTGCTTTTAGTTTTAAGTTTATTTCTCGGGATATCATTTCATATTACAAATAACACCAACTTTTTTTGTGTTGGTTTACATATTCTCTCATATTCTTTAAAAAGATTTTCCCTCTCATACCTCCTTAAAAACTCATATATGCTCTTATAGGCTTTTTTTTTCCACTTTCTAGATAAAAGAAAATAATTTTCAAAAATCTAAAAAAAAATAATACATGAATTTTCATTAGTATCATTAGTCGCCCATATATTAGGACCGACTAATCAAGTTCATTGTAAATGCCAAAATCAATGTCACTGATTGTTGTCATTTACTATTTCTAACCTGAAATAGCCAATTAAATTTTTCTTTCCATAATACCTTGGAATATTTCTGAAAATGTTGATGTCAAGATTCTTAACATCATCAGCTTTCACTTTAGGAATAGCTAATCAAGTTTCGTTTGATTGCCGATATCGACAGCACCGATCGATATTATTAACTATTCTCACCCGAATAACTAATCAAGTTCAATATCTCATATTTTCATGGATGATTATGTTGATGTTAGTAAACTTTACTAACATCATTAGCCTCCACATTCGGGACTGGCTAATCAAGTTTCATGTGATTGCCGATATCGACAGCATCGGTCGATATCATTAACTATTCTCACCCAAATAGTTAATCAAGTTCAATATCTCTCATTTTCAGGGATGATCATGCCGATGTTAGTAAACCTTACTAACATCATTAGCCTTTGCATTCGGGACCGACTAATCAAGTTCGAGGAATGATCATCAACGAAGTCCATTAATGTAATTTATATTCTTAAACCAATCAAGTACTCAAATCCATTTTAATTTCTTGTTTATTTCACTTTATCCTTTCTCTTTGTGGTTTCATCCATAGATGCAAAGACCAAGAATTTAATAAGTCAGTAAAAATCATAACTCTCATTTCAACTTCAACAATACCTTTAAATTTGTTTATGGAGATCATTCTCTCTCTCACATGACACATTTAATATCATTCCTACTATTTATTCATTTTTTTCATACCAAATCTCAATTATTCATTGAGACCTCATTACTTCGATCCTAATTTTTTTTTTATTATTATTATTTATTTTTATTTACAGGGGTTTACAGGGTGAGCTTAATAAGGCCGCCCCAACACTCTTGAATGCCATAGAGACTAGTCCCATGTTGTCCGGGAGAGATGTGGGTCCCAGACCGCACACATGGGTATGTAGCATGTTTGGACAGATAGGATGAACTTGATAAGGTTGCTTCAGTGCTCTTACTTCCAACTAAAAAGGCTAGACAGAAGGAAAAGAGGTGGCGTTGAAAGCCACCTTGAAGAGTAAAGCATTGATCTCCTTCTACTGCCCTGGAGAAGTGGGTCCTAAACGCCACAGGGGTGTGCAACCCCGATGGGTGACAATAGAGGTTGATGCTCACTTAGGACTCCGCTACCATCCTGGAGAAGTGGGCCCCGGATGCCACAGGGGTGTGTAACCCTGATTGGATCGGTAGGAAGTATTCATGAGAAAGGAACGTAAATTAAGTAAGAACACAAGTGATAAAAATATGCATTCTTTATTTATATATTTAACAATGATATAGCTTAAGATGGTCTGAGTGTTATGCATGAGGAAGGTTAGAGCCTTGTAGGTGATCAACCAATAGGGCCTTCTTGCCCTTCAAAAAGGTGTTTGCATATTTTCTTGAGGCTTCCTGATTCCTCTTCACTACAACTACCCCTTTAACTGTTGGGAACTTCATGGTTAAATACTTGGTGTTGACCATTACACTGATCTAATGGAGCAATGGCCTTCTTATGATGGCATTGCATGAGAGATAAGTGATAATGACCATGAAGGTATGTTGGATAGTCACACAACAAGGTGCAATCCCCACAGTAACAGTCAATTCTACTACCCCCTTCACCGGCATTACTGATCTTTCTATCCCGATGAAGGGTGTTAGCATTAGAGTCATTTTGGAGGCGTGTATGCCTATCTTTGTCATGGCCTCTGCTAATAGGATGTTCACTAAATTGTCGTCATCCACTAGGATCCTATAGACCATGTGACCTTCCATAACCGTGGAAATCACCAAGGCATCCTCATATGGGTGTTTAGTCCCTTGCCCATCAGCAGGTGTGAATGTGATGGGTTCATGCTAAGAACTTTTTTAATCCATTGTAATTAAAATTTGATCTCTCAACCTTGTTCTCTTATTACTAGTGACGCCTATATTGGTAGATGAGCCCCCCAGTATGACAAGGACCTCTGAAAGCGCTAGTTTTTGTTGTCTTACTTCACCTCCATCCCCGTCCAAAGATGGATCCTTTTTTTAAAAAAAAACTGTCTGAGGTATCCTTATGCCAAGAGTCTCTCCACTTCTTTCTTGAGAGCATATAACAGTCCTCAGTGTCGTGTCCTTTCTCTCTATAGAACTGACAGTATTTTAGAGAATTTGAGGCTGGGATTAGATACTGAAGTAGATTCTAACCCTTTAAAGCCATGTAGATCTCTGTGTAACTGGTATTTACAGGAGTGTAACCTTTTCAAGCCTACTAGGATATTCCCTAGAGGGCCCTTTCCTTTAACATCCTTTGTCTGTCAACAGGGGAACGGTTCATGTTAGGGGGTTCAACCCTGACCCCTTCTCTGTAGATCTGAGAGAAGCTTCTACGAGCAGCTAGGGCTTCCTCTACTCTAATGTGGCTCTCAATCATCTGCTTCACCCTTTGGAGAGTTCTGTCCTGTAGCGAGTGGAGTTGTTTCCATAACTCTTCACTTTTGACCCCCTTCAAGGCCTCACAGGTTATGAGCTCCAACAGGTCTTCCACCTGAAGCATTTCTTCATTAAATCTCCTCAGATATGCTCGGGTGGAATCCTTCTCACATTGGATAACTCCAAATAGCTCTATGGAGCTTTTTTTTATAGGAATGTTAGTGCTGAAATGCATCACTAGTTGAGCACACAAGTCCTGAAAGCTCAGGACATACCCTGGCTTCAAGTTGTTGTACCACTTCTTCACGTTCCCTCTAAAAATGGTGGGCAATATCTTGCACATGACATCATTGTCATCGATGACCAGCTCAAGGCTCCTCCTCACATTCTGGATAGGTTCCCGAGGGTTTGTAAGTTCATCGTATTTATCCAGGTTCATCTTCGTGGATAAATACTCTTTGGGCACCTTAACTTCCAGAACTCTCTTGGACAGTGGGGAGCCTTCCACTTGGTACTGGTGGACAGGTTGGTGATGTCAAGAACTGGAGGAATCTAGCATGGAACGGTGGGAGTGATGAACTCTTTCTCTCCCACGATGGCTAGTTTGAATGTTCACTTCTCACTGGTATCGTGGGACAATATGAATGTTCTCGAGTTGGACTACGAGAACGACGTCTAAGTGGTTCCTCCTTATTATGCCTATATCCCTTTACATAGCTGAGGCATCTTCGCGCTATAAGGGTTCTTTGTGGCTGAAGTGGTAAGTTGTGTGCTAGGATATTATGGTGAGGTTGAGGATGAACCGTGAGTTGTACTCTTAATCTGACGACCTCTTCAGAGAGCAAACGTATCTGCTCAACCATCTTCTCAATTTGAGGTTTGGTGGATGTACCAGCAACAAAATTGGCATCTGTGATATGCCCTAATGTGTATGGATCTGCCATATTGGTGTAATAGATGGAACCGCACGCCAAAGCTTAGTTTCTTGCTGGAGAAGTAATTAACTTTTTTTGTAAAGTTCCCACAGACGGCGCCAACTAATGAGGTTACAAAAATCATTGGGAATATTCTAGGATGAATTATTCCTAGAGATCCTTGCACATCTTCATAGTGTGTTCTACGACCTTTACTTCAAGACTACACTAGCTTCTTCTTTAATAGATCTCCTCAGGGGTGTTAATCTCTTCCTGAATAAATACCTGCACAAAGTCCCCTAGGGGGTGTTGGTGGGGGACCCTCCGTATGTCAAGTCAGTACCAAGTATTTTTATGTAACAAAAGACATTAATGCAAGTATTAATGAGCTTTTATGAAGATAGAGAAGAGGAAGGGGGAGAAGATGTAGAATTAAGAAAAAAGAAGCATAGAATGTGTTTTTGTCTCAGAGTATAAGGTTTCGAACCCCTTTCTGTATATTTCACTCCTCTTTTATATTACATGGCTTGACCTATTTCATACAATGTGGGAGGGGTAGAGATGTAATCTCATAATAGTAAAATAATATTATTCTACTGCTTGTACAATCACATCTAATTAATAAAAGCATGGGCTGCTTGTTTATATTTAATAGGATGTGATAGGTATCATAATTACTAACCCAGATCCAGAGTATGGAAGGCTCAGTATGGGGTTACCTTTCAGCTGTGCACTCAACCTGAGGGGCGTTGGGTTCAACTCACACACTTTTCTAATAGGAGTTGGGTTCAGCTTGTAACTGTATTCAAGAATGGTCAGGGACGAACGCATCATAGCCCAACATGGAGTTGGGCGTGGTTACATCCCTGACCCAACAGGGGGTTGGGCGCGGATGAGTCCCTGGCCCATCATAGGGCTGGGCACAGATGTGCCCTTACCCAACTTGAAATTGGACGCCGGCATGCCATAACCCAATGTGGAGTTTGGCGGGACGTGTCCTTGGCCTAGCATAAGGCTGGGGGCGGACACTTTCTTAGCCCATAGCGGGGCTGGGCGCGGGCATGTCATGACTCAACCTAGGGTTGGACACCAAAAAAGACAAAGCCTCATTTTGGATTGAGATCTCGTACGATGGCCTTTAAAATAGGATTGGTTTATAGAAATCATGACCCATCACAATATAATGATAAATGAATCAATTAACCCTTTTAATCTAGAAAAACAACAACAAAAAATTTACGTTTTGTTTTATTACATAATTACATTATATATTTAATTTCAGAATAAAATGTTGGTTTAAGTCAGCATGATCACTCATGTTATAGACTTAATTAACAAGTGCAATATTTACTTCTTAATTTGTTGATTACTTTATGGCCCAATCGTTTCCTGATAAGGCAGGCCATCGTACGTTCTAACAGCATAGTTGTCGTCGAGCAAACTTGCTAATCATATATCATAGATAATATTTGTTTAGTGGAAGCACATTACGCTACTGAGTTTTATTTTCGTACCTCTTTCTTTTAATTGAATAGATTTGAACCTTCAAACATAATTTTAACTTATCTCTTTTTATTTTTGCCAAGATAATAAAACTATATATATTATTTTTCTTTATGCTGATGTCAACTCTTTATATATATCTGAAATATTTTTTTAACTATTTTCATTTACTTTTTATTCCCTATAAAAATTTAATTGTTAATTATATCAATATTCATTTTATTTTATTTTTTGTGACTGAAATTTCTGCAATGTCTTCTTCAAAATATGAAATCACAAACCAAACCGAGCTGCAAGCAAGACCGGCCACAAAGCTGGATTCTTGACCAGACCACTGCTTCATTATATCGAAATCAGGCACACTTTTGCCTGCCTGCCTGCTCAGCATCGATATCCTTCGCTTTGATTTTACAATTTTAAATGCACAGCTATTATTAAGCATGTACCTTATCTTCACGTTTCCATACCTCTAACCCAGACAAATGGAAATATTAAATAAGTAAAAAAGAAATATTGAAGTAAATTATTCACAACAGAATCACACACTTTCGATTTGTCGCTTCCTACAATTTCATCCCAATAGTTATGAAATGGGGCAGCTTCCCTTTCCTTTATCTCCCCTCGGGCACTGCTTCGCGATTTCAATTATTCCTGGTGCTTAAGAATCCCGAGTAACACCCAGGTACAGGGTTTCAAACTTCATACAAGTTTTTGTTTGAGTTAGCTCCAATAAACCATGCTTGATTTTCCTACTTCATAAGAAATCTGATATGAATCACACGTGGAGTACAAGTTGAATCACACCTGGAGCTACATGTGAAGTGGACCAAGTCAGGTCAGGAGGATTATTTCAGTAATTGTGAGTAAGGTGTCTGTTGCACTAGAATCGGTCA
>Ga0325402_1004497_pt1 | contig 12854 bp, 9 predicted proteins | sample PopdelMetagenome_22_FD_207212 | JGI IMG/M metagenome (GOLD analysis project Ga0325402, IMG submission 207212) | Populus deltoides microbial communities from Bellville, Georgia, United States - Xylem-PdKOR-R3 | ecosystem: Host-associated > Plants > Phyllosphere > Stem > Wood/Secondary xylem... | reverse complement strand
AGAATCAAATCCTAACATTCTTTTTTATTTTTTATTTTTTGAGAATGCATGATTACAATAAAATATAAAAATCTTCGAGCCTACCAATACCACATAGACATAGCCTTATTTCTTCACAAACTAATTAATAATTGTTCGAATTATCACTAAAAAAATCAAATTTTTTTATATCAAATTGTAATTTTACACTCTAATTGCTAGAAATTGTAAAATTAAAGGCAAATTACAATCAAATTGAACAAAAAAATCAAAAGATACCTGATTACAACAGTAGTCTTTAAGTATCAGTACGATAATAGTGATTAAAAACACAAAATCTAGGTTCAAAATTTGAGAATTTAAAAAAGAGAGAGAACCTACCTGAAGTTACAGGAAGAGAAGTTATATTTTGTGTGTTGGAGATGGGGTGGGGAAACATTTACAGGAGACGTGCGAAAGTATTTACATTGGCCATTTACATCGATTATAAGGTACGGATCAGCCGTATTGAAAATCTGATTATGGGTTATTTATTTAGAGTGATGCTTATTGTTTATGCTGATTGTGGTGGTTGTCTTTTTTTATACTGAAGGCTTTACAGAAAAGAGAGAAATTCATGAAGAAACCGAAAAGTGATGCGTTCTGGAAGAAGGCCCATGAGCGGAATGCTAAGCGTGTTTTTAATTTGATGGTAGAGTTGGAGGGTTTGTGGGTGAAACTTGGACAGTATATGTCCTCACGTGCTGATGTGCTTCCTTCTGCTTTCATTTCAAATCTCAAGCAGTTGCAGGACTCTCTCCCTCCTCGTCCATTTGAAGAGGTTTTGTTTTAGTCTTTTTCTAATAGATTTGGAAGTCTTCATGTGATTCAATGTGACTTTGTTGACCTGATGTTTCTGATAGTTTTTATCTCATAATGTTAGCTGTTTATTTTCGAGCCATGTTTCTCATTGGTTGGTTATGTTAAAATTTTTGTTTGCACAGGTTTGTCACACTATAGAGAAAGAACTAGGGAAATCCACGAAGGAGCTTTTCTTGGATTTTGACGAAAATCCTCTGGCGACAGCATCGGTAAGATCCTTAGACTAGATGTTTGTGCTAGGAAGTTAGTGCAGATGCTCATTTAGGATTGAAATTTTGATTTTCTTGTTCTCACAAGGTGTGTACATTTTGGAATAATCTTGTTGTTCTCATGTTATATTCTATGCAGATTGCACAAGTCCATCGTGCGACACTAATTGATGGGCAGAAGGTGGTTGTTAAAGTTCAACATGAAGACATCAAGAAAATCATATTGGAGGTTTGGAAACTCTTTGGAGTTTGGCTTTTGAGATGCTGCATCGGAAAGCAAATGTTTCAGTCCTTGTGGTTATTTTGCATGCCTTTTTTTTTTTGGCAGGATTTAAAGGATGCAAAATCCATTGTTGACTGGATAGCATGGGCAGAACCGCAGTATAACTTCAGCCCTATGATCGATGAATGGTGCAAAGAAGCACCACAAGAACTCGACTTCAACCACGAAGCAGGTAAACTTTGTCTTTTGCAATATTTCTGTTGATGAAATTCTGTCGATGACATCACAAAATTGCTATTTTCTTTTCTTTTACAACCAATAGATAATAAATGTGAGTTCTGGCTGGTCTGGATGAGGTTATTGGGATTTGGGATTCATATCAGGAGCTTGAAATAACGATAATGGAATCCAATCATTGGGACAGTTAAATCTGATCATGTTTAGAGTCCATACCAAGTGCAGCATCTTAATTTTTTATTGAATCAATGAAGTGAATGGGATGATAGCTGTGTGGTGTCAGCAGTGAGGATAATTGATGGTGGTGGAGGCAAGGTTGGCAGTTTTGGTGATCGTATTTGGATTTTAGTGGAGGCAACAGCTTGGCTTGATGGATATGGTGCTATGAGGATGGTGGCAGCAGCAATGATGGTGGCAATGTGAGGGTAACTTTAATGACAGTGGTCAAGGCAGTGTGGTACTCTATTGGTAGCAGTGCAATGGCAGCGGCATGGTTCTAGTGGTGATTTGGTGGCAACTCATGTGAAGACTTTGGCATGGTGCTGTTAGTGCTAATGGAAGCATTAGCATTGGCGCTATGTTGCAGTGGTGAGCTTGGATGTTGTAGAGATGAAAGTGATGGTTGGCAACTGTGTATTCAGCCATTTTCTAGCATGTTCATGAAAGTGAAACTCCAACTCACTATACTGAATTCAGTGTAGGACATTCCCAATCTATTTATTAACACTGTGCAGAGACAATGCAAGGAATTTTAAATTCTTTAATCTCTTCCTCCATTTATATTCTCTTACTGTTTTTCTTATCAAGTACATCAGTGTGTTTCTCTACTGTTCAGTGTACCCTTCTCTCTCACTGATGCTGGTCTATTGTATTTGTAGAGAATACCAGAACCGTGTCTACAAATCTTGGCTGCACAAGCAAATATGATAGCAACAAGCCCATCAATCAAGTGGATGTTTTGATTCCAGAGGTTATTCAGGTATCATTTTGCTCTCATGTTTTGATATAACAAAGTTGCTTGTTCGAGTGCAGGTGCAAAAGGATGAAATCCTAAAAATATATCTTGTCGTAGGAATTTTATTAACATTTCTCACTGTCTGGAACAAATATTAAAGGAGTCATTGCAGGCATCTTCATTGACATTTCTGAACCCTGACAGTTAACTACCATTCTTACAAAAAGAATCATGTGGGAGAAAAATGAACATTTTTATGTCATTCTGAAGCCTGGGCAGAGTGGAGTGGAGGAAAATGAATTATTTAGATATGACACCATCGTGAATGTCTATACCATAAACCTGACTAAAACACATGCACTTACCTATAATTACTAGATGCTAGTCTCTTCACATGTTTTAACCTAATATGGATGGTTTCTATATATATTTTCAGTAAGTGGATCTTAAACAATGAGTTCCTTCTAACCTTTTAACTGCTTGGTGCCTTTTTTGCTATTCTTATGTTGATAATGATCCTTAATCTTTTCACCCTTCTGACTGTGCATCATATTCCTCTCATTGCAGTCGACAGAAAAACTTCTAATTTTGGAATATATGGATGGACTTCGTTTGAATGACTTTGAATCCCTAGAAGCTTGTGGTGCTAACAACCAAAAGATTGTTGAACAAAATAAACCATTTTTGAAATTGAATTTATGATGTTCGTTATGATTGCTAATGAACCAAAATCCTAAAGGATAATAATGAGAATGTAAAAGTAAAAAAACAATGGTAAAAAAGAAATGAATGTTGTCGATTACTGTTATTATGTTGTGAAATGTGATTGAGTGTTGAATAATGATGGGTACTTGTGGATTCAGGAGGAATCGTAGAAGGAGTACAATAATAACAAGGGAGTGCGAGCCAAGCTTCTATAGCAAGTAGGTATTCCACATTTATACCCTTCGCAAATAATAGTGTTTTTGGTAATCTATTTTATTTTGGATTTCGCACTTGTGGATGAAGCCAAAGGAAGAAAAAATATGATGACATTAACAGGAAATGAAATCTAATTTTGTTTATGGAATTATAGATTTTTATAATGAATAATGATCTTAAAAATAATTGGTTTTGGATTTGATTAGTCAGTCCTGAATATGGACGGCTAATGATGTTGACAAGATTTGCTAACATCAACATAACCATGATGGAAAGTTAAAGAATATTGAACTTGATTAACTATTCGGGTTAAAAATAGTTAATAATATCTGTCATAACTATTTATGGGTTATTCCCCAAAATTACATATTTTTTTCTTTCCAAAAAACAAAAATAAAATAAAAGTTGATAATGTGGAGAAAGCAGACCGAGAAGGATTTCAAAAAATACATAAAAACAAGCTGTAATTTTGAAGAAAATTTTAGATCAAATTGTACCCCACTATACTCAAGACTAAAGAAACAATATATATTTAAGGTCAAATTAAATGATAATTGGACGAATCAGTATAAGAAATTAAGTCCAATGACATAATAAAATTTTTAATATGTCAATTTGATTTAATCATGGGCAAAATTAAAAGTTTAATCATGTTTAAGAATTAATTTGAGTCCAATTAAAGGATTTAATTAGGTGCGATGACTTAATTATACTTTAAATTGGTAAAATTAATTTTGTTAGGGTCTTAATTGGTGAAATATTAAGTTTGGAAGCCCAATTTGGGCTTCATTGAGAAGAATGGAATTTTAAGAGACCAAATTTAATTCTTACCAAGTTAATTGATTGAAATCAGGGGCAAAATCGCAAGAAAATTAATGTTTTGGGATCAATTAGGGGTCAAATTGAAACATTTTGCATCCAAGGACCAATCTATAAAAGGCGCCGAACTATAGGGGCTTAATTGATTGAAATCGAGGTGAAATTGAAGAAATTGAAAGTTTGATTGTCAATTAAGGGTAAAATTATAAAAATCCGAGACCAAAGATCAAATTGAAAAATGCGCTCAAATTAAGAGCTCATATTGTAATTCGGCAGGGGCTTAATTGCACTAAATTAAAAGTTTGAGGTCAATTAGGGATGCAATTAAAAGTTGGAGGATTAAATTAAACTTTGGCCAAAACCATAAATTAAACCCCAAAACGGTGTCATTTTAAAGGAAAAAAAACAGGCGACGCATCATCTGGTTGCTATTCATTATCTTCTTCTTTTTTTACCTGAAAAGTTGCTCAGGTTACCTACTTTACAGGTGCATTTAACGCCTCTAACCTTCATCAAATTTGACAAAACTTGCACGCAAATGATCACTTGACATCCCTCTTCAACCCAATATGGTCCGTTTAGGCCGATTGCACCACAGAAGCTACAACATCCCTAAAATGGCTAACTCAGACAGCCTTGAACTGTCAGATTTGACAGTTCATGGTGTCTACTTTGAGCCAATGGTTGGGATCCACTTTCTCACCTGCAAAGTTGTTTCTTCTTCTTTCTCCCTCTGCCACCAGCAGCCAACACCCTCAATAAAGCCACCGCCCTCAGCCAAACCCCTAAGTCAGGCGAGCTCCCCTTCCCCTTCTTCTTCTTATTCTCGTCCTCTATTCATTACATGAACAGTGGGCATGAATTATAATTCATGGTCACTTTTCATGTAGTGAACTTTGGGTCGAGTCAGTTTTGGCCCAACCCAAATGGTTGGACCGAGCCTGGCCCGGAACAAAAAAAAAGTAAAGATTTGAGATAGGCCCAACCATTTTTGGTCAAGAACAACGCCCCCCCCCCCCAACACACACACACACACACAGATTATAATATTATTATATTTTAAAAAAATAAAAATTCAAAAATCCTCTCAAAAATACTGCGATTTTCTCACACGTATTTTTACTAATATTTTGCATAATATCGGGTTGTATATATACACTGTAAGATATAGACCTAGTATTAAAATACCTTATTTTCTTCGAAAAAAATTCAAAAAAAAATCAAAACTTTTAAATTAATTTTCCTTTAAAAAAACAAACAAAATACAGTTAAATCCTAAAACTCTTCCAAGCATATCTTTATAAAAAAAATTGCATCTTTTTTTTTTTAAATGCAAAATGGATATCGTAACTATTTTATAATTATCTATTAGGATTTGACCGAAATATCAAAAATCATTTTCCAATCTTTTTTAGGGTTTAAATATAGACTTTAATAATATGTGGGTGTAAAACTACACAATAGAGTACATCCTCAGGTATTAAAGATACAAAGTGTAAAATAAATGCGATGCTAAAATTTTGATTTTAGAACAATCAGGATTAGACCTGATGAGATAGTGATTTTTTCACGAAGGGAGATCTGCCTTAAACTTTAGAAAAGACCAACAAATAGAAATCCGACCTAGAAAAACAATCAAACAACAATGTAGCTTATCTTAGGTAAGATGCATTGAGGTAAGGTGCATTGAGAGTGATGCATCTTTTATATGCACAACCAGCCCCTTACTTAAACTCTTGCAGACCATAGGTTCATAGTAACCATAATACTAGGTGGCAACTCCTGAACCTTAACCATAACTTTATGATTAAACTCAAAACCCTTTTCCTTCCCAACAACATACCTCATCAGGAGGCACGAAAAGCTCGTTGTCGCCCCGATGTCGCGCACCTATGACAATATCGACAGATGATGTCAGTATCGACAAACTCATGAAAACTTGATTAGCTTTTCTAATAAGAAAGTTAATGATGTCAAGAATCCTTGACATCGGTATTTCCGAGAATATTTCCAAGGTATTATAGAAAACTGATTAACTATTTCAGGTAGGAAATAGTTAATGGCATCAACCAGTTAAGTTGATGTCGGTATTACCAAAGATTTGTATGAATTAGGAACGTATTTTGTCCCTAATGTATTTTTTCTTTAAGTAACCATATAACTAGAAATGTAATAGTATCCTTTTTGTATTAAATGTTGGTTGTAAGATTATACTATTTTGTGTTTGAAATCTTAATGTTGCATAATTCCGTTTACCTATGAATTTATGCATGTTTAAATGCAAAAGAAAGGAGTATGAGATGTGTGCAGGATGATTGTTGATAACTTGGAACCTTCCAATATAGAAGAGGTTTTACCAAAATTTATCAGGAATTTCAGAGATTCCTATATAAGTTCGGCAAAAAATAAATTTCCCATGATTTCCCTTTATATGAATGAAATATTGATTTCACTAATGGGAGTGTTACACATATTTCTGTTTAAATTTGCTTCTCTCTTCAGTCTGGTTTAACTTCTATGATAATTTGGCGATGGGCTGAGAAAAAAGACTTGTGGTGGCACTGGGTCTACTGTTGTCATAAAGGAGGATATTACTGTATGAGAGGGATTTTGGGTATGTATGAGAATGGGTTTTTGGCTGGGTGTTGGTCTGAGGTGGTGCTGGTTCTAGTCGCTAGTGGTTGCTGGATCTTCAGTGAGGATACTAGTGCTTCAGGTGAAAATAAGGGAGAATAGATGGTGATGGAGAAAGTTTGTGTGGGAGCTGGTATGGTTTGGTTTCTTAGATTGCAAAATTGAAGAAGCAGCGTCGACTGGAATAGCTGTTAGAGGAGATATAGTGTTTTGGGTGAGTGAATGAGTGCTGTGTATGTGGTGATTTTTTTTTTTTTTTTTTTAGGGAACATGGGAATGGTTTTGGCTTTTTTTTTGTTTTGCCGCTAACTAATTCCCCTTTGCTTATGACATTCTTTTTACTATTTACACGTAAATTATTTTTTTTCTTAATTGCTTGATCCTCAAGTAATTTAAATATTTTTTAGTCCTTTATTTTCTTTCTTTGTATTTTTGATCCTCTTATCTATTTATTATTATTATTATCATTTTTTTATTTTTTATAAAAAATATTTTTGGGATCCAAAATTAGATTATGACATTTGATTTGGGTCTGGTATTTTTTAATTGGTTCTAAGATTTATATATACACAACATCCTTATTTTTTAGATATTATTAGATCATTGGCCCCATTATGATAAGTCAAATTAATTTTCTTAACATAAAAAAATTTCTAGGTTTTGTTAATGTTTTTTTTAATAAAAAAAAACTATATAGAGATTGACTTGATGTAACCTGGTCGCCTTGACAGGTCCAAAGACAACACAAATGACTATTATGTAGTTTGATTCAAAATAAATATTAAAAATAACTTTTTTATATAAATGTTGAGACGACAATATATTGGATTGATTTGGATCAACTCGAGTTAACCTGCCAATCTTCACATCAGGTTATGAGATCATGATAACTTCATAGAAAACAAATCAAAACAAATTATGAAGTAAAAATTTCAATAAACCCAATGCTGAATGATGAAATTGAAAAAAAAATTAAAAAAAAGGATTGAAAAACTAACTACAGTCAACCCGGGTTAACTTGTCAAACTCACGACATGATAGAAAGCAAGTTGAAATAAATTATGAATCTCAATTCTCAACCAATCGAATATTGAAACATGAAATTAAAAACAAATCGATTAAAAAAGGTCATAGAAAACAACTCGAGTCAACCCGAGTTAATCCGTCAAACCTATAATCCGAGTCATGAGACGAAGATAATCTCAAAAAAAGCAAATCAAAATAAATTATGAAGTCTAATTTCTAATTAACTCAATATTGAAAGACAATTGAGAAAAAAAATCAATTAGAAATAGAAAAAAAAAACTTAAGTTAACCGAGTTACCTCGTCAAATAAGTGGTCTAACTTATAGATGTTAATTATGCACTAGTGCTGATCAAGACTGAATCACTTAACTTCATTCATAAAGCCCCATTTCATTTTTAGGTCACGTTTGTCAACCACTCGGAACAACTTTTATCTCCGCCAGTTATTGCTGTAAGTACCGTAGCTTCAAATGGCAAAGCCCGGGCTTTAAAATTTCCTATTTTGTATGAATATGACTTTTGTTTTTATGATAATATGACATGCAATCCAAAATACATACGATTCTTCTCGTCAAACTCAGTCTGACCTTCTTTCCCCCTTACTTTTAGATAAATGTAGAATTATTTTGTGATAGCATTCTGTATATTTACATTATTATTCGCTATTGTTGTAATAACTTAATTTTATTATGAGTATTAAAATTTAAAATTAAAAAATCATTGATTTATTTTGATAAAAAATATGATTTGTCAACTTAAAAAAAATTAGCTATTACAATATATTTTTATCATTGAACTCTTCTTATAATCAAAATAATAATAATTATTCATTTTTAAATTTATTTTTTTTATTAAATTCAAATTAAAAAAAAGAGTTTAATCAAGACTTTATTTTCCATTACCTATGAAACTTTTTTATTATAAATAAATATCCTCATAGAGGGGGACATTACGGGAAAAAACAGGGGAAGACATAAAAAACACTACAAAGAAAAAAAAAACCCCAAACCGAACTCTATACTTGCCGCCCCCCCCCCCCCCCCCCCCCCCCCCCCGGAACCACCATCACCACGTCTTCATGCCCATCAACCTTCAAAAGCCACCACACATGCTTTCATCTGGTTGCAGGAGACACCTTCGTCTCTCTTTTTCCCCCTACAGTCCGTCAACGATGGTAGACGGTCAACCGGCAGCACCCATACAAGCTGGACCCGTCTTCCTCTCAGCCGCTACTTGCATAGGAGAAGAACATTAGCCTCTGTCAACCTAACCGTAAGTTTCAAACCATCCCGGCAAGAGCTTCTTCTCTGCGCCAAAGCAACAACATGAGACTTCTTTCAGCAGCTTCCATCAGCAGCATCCGGTTGGCAGAGAACTGGAATCCTTGCATGTTTAAAGCACCGTCACCGCTAATTAGTTAATTAGAAGCTGCAACAATCTTCCGCCATTATTATAACTCAACTTTGGACGTGTTTTTAGAGATTTGTCTACCAGTATCAACCACACTCGACAAAAACATCACAGCAATAAAAACAGCAGGAGCTTGAGTCTCTTTCTTCGAATAGCAGCAGCACCTGGAGTTTTTTTTCTCTCCATTGAAGCAGTGACAACGAGTGCTCCTCAGCCACACCTTTCCTCAGCTGCAGTGGCAGAACCAGCTTCAGCTCCTCCTTCTAGTGTCCAACGTCCTATCTTCAACCAAGAGCAGCATCTAGCAGAGGTTCCTATTGCCAGCAGAAGGTAAACACAGGGAGGGAACGAACAACACAAGGCAAGACAAACGAAACAGGGAACCAGAGAAAGAACGGAGAGGAGGTAGCATCGATCAGTTCTTCTCCAGCGAACCAAAAAATCAGAGAAAGAAAAGAGGAAAAAAAGCAACATCGGTCGGCCATTACCCCGTCATCCGACTTCTTCTCCAACGAACCAGGTAAGTTCTTCTTGATGTACATGCAAATTATAATTCATTTGCTACAGCAGTTGTGAATTATAATTCACTTCTACTGGCTTAGGCCAATTATCCAGTCCAGCCCGAGAGAAAAAAATATAGGCCTGCATTGATTTAAATTTATTTTACTGGTTTATTCAATGACATCAGAGTCGGGAATATTTTATGTTTTTCGGCTACGTAATATTTATCAATATCAGGATTGGAAATATTCGTAGTTGAATATTCACGGATTTTAGATTCAAGAATATTGCAAGCAGACCATCATAGTATAAACCAAGAAACTCTTAGCAATTTAAGACAGAATTAGCAATGTACTTAAGGGGTGATAATATCTTTTCTTTTACATAACTAGTCTAGTACTATATAATCTCTGTTAACTAGTTAAAGTTCTTATTGATAATAATACTAAGTGGCGACTCATTGAATAAGATCTTTCTCAATAAAAAAACAAGATGTTCGATATTAATTTTTTTTCCACAATTAAAATTTTTAACCGGTCACTGTGATGTCTGGGTGTGACAGTCGTAATTAGTTTCTTGACAATGAAGTTTTTCAAAAGCAAATATTGTAGAAGTTGATCTGGATTTTTGCATTCATGCTTGTGGGATTATGTCATCCAGGGTCAACTATTGGTGTTTATGGAGAAAATTTTCTGCTATGAGGGAACCAAAATGGAGAAAATGATTTTGGTGGTTTGGATGATTTTGGTGATGATGATGTTAACGTTAGAGTTAGCAATAACATGACTTTTAGTCAAGTCTGGCTGTCCAGATCAATGTTGAGAGATTTGCATCCCATACCTTTTTGGAACTAAAAAAAACTTACAAGGATGAGTGGTTCACAGTTGAATGCAACCAAACTTCCGCCCTCCGACAGCTTTTATATATAAGTTCAATCAAATTAGAGGTGGTAAATATTTCCAATTGAAAGAGGTAGCGTTATTATCGAAATTCCAATGATATATTTCAATTGCACTCCTAAAAAAGATAGTGTAACTCTTAATCTCTCTAAAACTCCAATTTTTTCTGTGAGTGGAATATATTCAATGTAGTAGGTTGTAATAATAGTGAAGCTTCCATGAATAAAGATATTGTCAGTTACTTCTCCATTTGCAGGAACATGAATAATAACGTTAGTTTGGGAGAAAATAACACGAGTTCTATCAGTAATTAAGGTGGTGAGGGATGCTTGATGGGTGATCTAAATGGTTTAAATCCAATATAATTAGAAATTATGTTCCAATATACCTATAGAAGTTGATCAACTTGAATGTATAGGTAAATATCATTTCCTCATATAAATATTGCTTATATAAATATTTCTCATATAAATATTTGTTGATCTTTCCTTGGTTATCTTATTAGATGTTGATAAAGGCACGACTTCAAAGAAAAACCAGTGCTAAGGGATTCTCAAATTAAATATAAGAGGGAGTTACGAGATAAATAAAATTTGTATAATTATAATAGGTACAAAATCTTTGCTTCGTTATTTTATGAAATGTTATTTTGGCAAATGTAATATTAGCATTCTCAAATTCTTCTGCAGCTGCATGGTGCATCAGGGAATAGCTCAGCATGCATAATAATTGTTTGGCAAAGAATCACTTACAATAAAATAAATGTTATTTTGGTTAAACACTCATATATGTCAAGAAATTAATATTTTTTTATTTGCTGTAAATAATGCCGTTATCGGGGCATTCATTTTTGTATGGGCATTAATTATTAGTTTATGATGATTATATAGACTAGCAAAGAAAAGAAAAAACAAAGAACTACAAATGAATTTCTTCAAAGAAAATAACGGTTTATTATTATAGCAGCAGTTATTCTCAGATCATGACAGTGTTAAAGAAACAAAGATATTTACTTTAAAAGAGCTGGAGAGCCACTGATGAATTTAATGAAGATATAATAGTTGGTCAAGCTGGGCAAGGTACGATTTATGAGGGGATGTTAGAAGATGGTAACATTGTTATTATTAAAAGGTCCGAAAAAGTGGGTGGAAAAGGGCTTGAGGAATTTATTAACGAGGTGATTGTTCTTTCACAAATTAACAACAGGAAATGGTTGAATTGCTAGGATGTTGTTTGGAGACTAAAGTTCCTCTCCTTGTCTATGAATTCATTCCCAACAGAAATCTTTATAGGCATTTCCATGTTTAAAACAATGATTTCTCATTATCTTGGGATTGACGATTATGGATTGCTATAGAGGTTACGGAAGCCCTTTCCTATTTACACTCAAAAACATTCATTCAGATATATCACCGAGATATTAAGTCTACGAACATACTTAACATACTTATAGATGAGGAATATATAACCAAAATATCTTATTTCAGAACTTTAAGAGCCATAGCCATCAATCAAACTCACTTGACCACTCAAGTGAAAGTTACATTAGGCTACTTTATTTCGGAGTACTTCCGATCCGGTCCATATACAGAAAAAAATGATGTATGTGGCTTTAATATGACTTTGGTTGAGCTTATAAGTGGACAAAATCCGATATTCTCTACAAGTCCAACAAAAACCAAAAGTTTAGCCATGCAACTTATTACATTGATAGAAGACAGAAGACCGTTTAATATTTTGGATGCTAGAATCAAAGAGCATTGCTAGAATGAAGAAGTTGTTGTCAATATTGTAAAAAGGTGCTTGAATTTAGATGGGAGAAACCAACCAACAATGAGAGAAGTAACCTTAGAGTTGGAAAGGATATTTAAATTGTCACATACACCACATGTTGAACCAGACATCCAAAAGACAGAAAACATCATAGCTGATCAAGCAACTAGCAGCAAGAAGGCATTTCTGACATCAATGACAGCTACAGAGTTGGAGGGATTCATCATCACACATTGATTATCTTCTTATTGAAACATTATAAGGGAATTCATTAGGCTTTGGGGGGGGGCAGAGTGTAAATATAAGGTAAAGTTTAGCACTTTTATGGGATAGGTGTTCTAGGTTTCAATTTTTTCAGTGGCTAAGCTTACTCTAATATTCCATTCTTTCCCTTTTACTTTCAAAAT
>Ga0325402_1004493_pt1 | contig 12860 bp, 4 predicted proteins | sample PopdelMetagenome_22_FD_207212 | JGI IMG/M metagenome (GOLD analysis project Ga0325402, IMG submission 207212) | Populus deltoides microbial communities from Bellville, Georgia, United States - Xylem-PdKOR-R3 | ecosystem: Host-associated > Plants > Phyllosphere > Stem > Wood/Secondary xylem... | reverse complement strand
AACAACCATATTTCATTTTCTTTGCATGGAAACTTCATTTCTTGGATATCGTATCATGTTGATCAGGACTGAAACGAAATAAATTCTCCGAGGAAAGTAGCATCCAAATTTACTAATAAATGTTGGCAAAATAATTGTATGAGCTGCCTTCGAACAATATGTTGCCGTGGATGTGTATTGATAAGCAAATTAATATATTTTACATCAAAGAGTTCGGTAGGAGCTATCTCGATTCCCTATTACATTATGCCTCGTCTTGATATAACGCAGACTTACTGCTTCCATTAGGAGTCCAAACATAGAAATCCATCCAATCCTTGTCGAGCATTTCCACTAAACCTTGAGCTTGTGGGACACAACAAAGAGGGATCCGCTTCCAAGGTGAAGCCCTACTCTTTTCTCCTTTAAAAAATGGACACTCTATTTCCAGCACTCCTCTGGGATTCAGCCCAGAACACTTGTCAACAAGACCGAGAACGATGAGAATGCCAATGAATCTATGGTTCGTAATGTTGGGCTTCCGAACGAGATGTGAAGAGTTTTTAGAGACAATGATGAAAACCACAGCGATTGCTTATGGTGTAGAATTCTTCATTATATAGAAAACTATTAAAATCTAATAATAACAGTACAAGCTCTATAAGGAAAGATATCTAAGATTCTATATGTGCAACTAATCAGCTCCTATATATCGTCTGGATTTCCATGGATTGCTCCTTGATGCTTGGAGTGATTTTCTATTTGATTGCTGCCTTGATTGTCTCCATAGAGTAATGTTTTGTTATCACCAACACCCCCCCTCAGGGCTCTATGGACTATTGCCAATTCATTTATGTTGATTCCAATTTATTTGTAAGAAACACCAACATGTGTTGGTGACGTAAATGTAAAGTTTTTATTGTCATTAGGCGCCAGGCATTGGAGATTTGTGCTTGCTCTGCCCCAGGTGCCATATTCTTGTTAGTTATCCCGTCCGATTCAAGTGCTCCGGAAGAAAAGGTGTGAATTAAACCCCCAAGTGTTCATATTTGTTATGATTTTTTTAAAATACAGCTTGATTTTTGTTCAATGGCTCATCTGTGGTGGCATTTCGTAAAATTAGAGAAGCTAAAATGATACTGTTGAGAAACTCTATTACATTACTGTAAAATTTTATAGCCAGACAACAAGAAAAAAAGAAAAAGAAAAGAAATTTCACCACTGCTAAAACAGAGAATGAAATGTTATGAACCGATGATTCAAGCGCATTACATCACGCATTGGACCTCGCAAACATGTTCTTTCCATCTGAGCTAATCTGATACACTATGATTTGCAGCAGCAAATTCAAGCAGCTCCATGTTAGATTCGAACAAGGCCATGTCTTCTGGACTCAAGCTTATACACGCTTCTATTCCATCACCATCCCTTGTGTCGATCAAACACATAAGATTTTTCAGCTCTATAGTGAAAACAGTACTCAACCATGTTGGTTTTCCCCATCCGAAATCAGCATCATAAAGTTCAAATCTACACCAACTGGTGCAGTTATAGTAGTCAATATCTTTGCTCATGGCCATCTTTCCAAACTCTTCTACCGCCTTGCAAATTGCTAACGAAGTATCATCCCTTTGGGTTATTTTAGCATAATTTTCACCAAACTCTATAAGATCTTTCCTTATACGGCTCACTATACCTTGCAATTCTAAATCATCGTGATCCTCCATCCGCGCTGATATACTACCTACGTAGTTCCCACCGTAGTTGTCTGGTAAGGTTGGCACAAGCCTCTTCCGAATATTCACGCCAAGAGACAACACAGATTTTCTAGGAACCCCCAAGTTTGATCTTGATGCGCTCATCGCACATTTCCAGATCAACGCTGTTACAGATTCCACCCGTGTTGGATCTGGTACGCTTGCACTGATGGCTTTAGCCTTGAGAGCAGTAATTTTGGGAGCTTCAAACACAAACCTTTTCATGACAGACTCTCCTTGAATCAAATCTACTGGAAGCATTGGGATTGGTAAATCCATTTGTGGGAAAATAGAAGCACCCATGAACACTGGACTGATCACCACCTCAGTACTCGACCTGCGAGCGGTTGCAGCCCAGCACTTGATGAATGATGTTAGCGTGGCTGCATCTGCAACCTTGTGAGAAATATTCACGCCAATTGCCAACCCACCACAATCAAAGAAACTAGCTTGGACAATTAATTGACTATCCCTGGCCGTGGCTGGTTCACTTATAGCTGCAGGCAGGAGTTGTTTTAGCACTTCAGTATCAGGCTTTTTGAGAATATCAGAGAGAATACAATGGATTCGAGCCTCAATATATTCAGCCCCATGGTCATCACATTCAATAGACGAATTGTCTTTGAGTCTGCCTGCGAATGGATAAAAATGAGTCAAGGCTTCAGACAGTGAGGTCTTTAGTAGCAGTGACCTTTCCGTGGCTTTGGCAAGGTGATCTGTGTCGTTTCCATTCCTGGGGTAAAATAGCAGCAGTGGAATGTGAACTACTGGCATGAACTGGTCCAGAAGAGAAAGCTTGAGACTTCTTAAGTGAAGGGGCGTTGGAGAGGATGGTTTGATGGTTTCTCTCTGCATGATCTCGATTCTCAGTAGCACAGACATGATGGATAATCCTGCTAGATGAAATGTATTAGTTAAGTAAATTTTTATTATGAATTCTTTTCTATAATGATTCCCTATCTAAAACTAGTATAAATAGAGATGATTAGGTTATTTTAAAAAAAATTAAATCTAAATTTTTTATAAAATATCATAAAATTTTATTTATTTCCCTGCCAGGTTGTAATTTTATGGATTGAAAACTCTAGTTTTCCTCACATTCTTCGTCACACTATGTCATGAAATGTACTATAATTATTCTTCTTTCTTCTTCTTTTGTCTTGTTTCAATAAATCACTAATACATTCGTTCCCACTTCGATGCAAGTTGGATTATTTTTTTCTAAACTAAAAATATATTAAAAATTTAATATTTTTTAATAGAACTTGAAATTTGTCATCTCAACTCCTTACCTAACTTTAATTTCAAATTAAACTGTGTGAAAATTAATTCAAAGTAAATCATTCAATTTAATGATTCAAAGATAACTTGCATGATCAGTAAAAATATAACATATTTTTTTAAAAAAAAAATTAAACGATAATTTTTTTTTAATATTGAAATAATATCAAATTGGATCAACCTAGGTCACCCTACGACTTGGATCATGGATTTCAATGAGTTCAATAACTTTGTTATTTTTGTAAAAAAAAAATTAATTTTTTTGATAAAATTATTCTTCTTTCTTCTTCTTCTTTTGTCTAGTTTCAATATATCATTAATACATTCGCTCACGCTTCGCTATGGGTTGGACTATTTTTTTCTAAACTAAAAAAATATTAAAAGTATAGATATTTTTTGACAGTATCATTAAATTTAATCAAGCGACTTGATCTTGAAACTTGTCAATTCGGCTCTTTGCCTAACTTTAGTTTCAAATTAAACTGCTTGGGAGTTGATGCAAAGTAAATCATTCAATTTAATGAGTCCAAAGATAACTTGCATGACCAGTAAAAACATGACATATCGTTAAAAAAAATTAAAACGATAATTTTTTTTAATATTGAGACGATATCAAATTGGATCAACTTCAATCATCTTGCGACCTGGGTCATGGATTTCAATGAGTTTAATAACTTTGTTGTTTTTGTAAATTATTTTTGTTTAATTTTTTGATAAAATTATTCTTCTTTCTTCTTCTTTTGTCTTGTTTCAATATATCACTAATACATTCGCTCACACTTCGCTACGGGTTGGACTATTTTTTTCTAAACTAAAAAAATATTAAAAGTATATATATTTTTTGGCAGTATCATTAAATTTATTCAAGCGACTCGATCTTAAAACTTGTCAACTTGGATTCTTGCCCAACTTTAGTTTCAAATTAAACTGCTTGGGAGTTGATTCAAAGTAAATCATTCAATTTAATGGGTCCAAAGTTAACTTGCATGACCAGTAAAAACATGACATATTTTTTTAAAAAAATTAAAACGATAATTTTTTTTAATATTGAGATAATATCAAATTGGATCAACCTCTGTCACCCTGCGACCTGGGTCATGGATTTCAACGAGTTTAATAACTTTGTTGTTTTTATAAATTATTTTTGTTTAATTTTTTGATAAGATTATATGTTTGCAAAATCGAGCATCAACCCTAAAAAGATGTTTATTTAAGGTCATGATCAGAGTTTTTAAAACTGGCCCAGTTGTCGACCCGGCCTAAGGCCTGGGTTAGTGGTTTTGCCCGGGTCGCCGGGTTTTAACCGGTCACCGGGTTAACTCTTTTTTATATATATGAATCAAAATGATGTCGTTTTGGTTAAAAAATAAATAGTCAACGGGTTAAAACCGGGTCTTGCTGGGGCAACCGGGTTTTTGACTTCTCTTATTTTTTCTTAAACCCGGCCCGATTCTAGCCCCAGGTCAGCCGGGTCCCAAGCCGACCCGTCGGGTCAGGTTTCAAAACTATGATCATGATAACCTTATAGAAAGTAAAAAAATAAAATAAACCATAAGTTTCATTTCTCAACCAATTTAATATTGAAGAAGAATGAAATTAGAAAAATCAAAGGGCCATAAACTAAAAAAAAACATATCGGAGATTTGATGGATAAACTCACTAAACCCATAAACCGAGTAACCCAGGTCAACATGTCAAACCCATAAACTGGGTAATGGACTCCATTGGCATTAATAACTTGTATTTTTTCAAAATTATTTTTTATTTTACTATATGATAACAAAAATAAACTATTATAAAATCGAGTGTCAAACCAATACTGAAACTTTTTTAAAGATTATGATAACTTCATAAAAAACAAAACGAAATAAATTATGAAACTCAATTCTCAATTAGCTCAATATTGAATTATAAAATACAAAAAATAAATTTTAAAAAAATTAAATAGAAAAGTTAAATCGCTAAACCCTTCCACATGCCTATGGAGTTTCTAAAATTTAGTAACATATTTTAAAAAAAAAAATTAACAATATTATTGTAGCCTAATTTTTGACCCCTTGTTTTTCTAAATATTTTCAACATACAAAAAATAAAAAATATATTCTTGATATGTTTATGTTATTTTCAGTATTTTTAGCGTCATCTCAAAATAATTTAAATTTCAAATTTCTTTACAACCGTTCATATTTAAAGTGTCACTTTTAAAATTGTTGATTTTTCTCATTTGAGTTGGCATTAATATTGTTTCTTCTTTTAAAACCAAAATATAAAAAAAATATTTAGACAAAGATACCAAAATGAAAAGGAAGAAAACTAAACAAAGGATAAAATCTTTAGGTTGCTTGTTGGACCAAGTAATTGAAAAAAAAGGATAAAATCTTTCACTGATATAAGGGTGTTTAACTCACACAAGAAGTGGGGGGGTCCATTACAAAAAAAACCAAACAAAAAAAAACTCTACAAAGCTCTTCCTCTTCACTCTAGCACAACTGAAAAACCAACCTATACCATTGTAAGCTCAATAACAAGTCAACCTCCCCTCATTTCTCACCGTAAAAGAACCAAACCACTCCCTCCCACTCCCTCCTTTGATTTTAATCGTGACCATTATTTGCAGCAGAGAAAGAAACATATCTAAAAAAAGACAAACTAACTGTCTGTGTGATTTCTTTTAGTTGCATGTCATGGTGAGAGCCACCGCAAGCACAAGAAGGAAGAAAAGAAGAAGCCGCTTCAAATCCACCTTGTTTTCCAGTTCACCAACAGTGATGCGTTTAACCACGCGCTGACAGTGACAATGACGCGTGGAACCCAGACACCGCCATTGTTTCTCCATTTCCAGCGCTATGTAGCAGTCTCCTCAAGCTATCTCCAGCCTCTAAAAGGTCTATTTTAGGATTTTGATGATTTTTTTTTTGTTATGATTTATATTTAATTACAATGTTGTGTAAATATTTAAAGTTCCAATTTTTTTTTGAAAAATCAATCCTTGTAAATAATCAAATCTTCTTTCACACAACTTTATGCCTAAAAAAAGAAACTCAAAGCCCAGAACATTTGAGGATATGATTAGGTTGGAGCAATCCAATGAACATAATAGGACTGACTCTAAGATTCCTTTTCTGAGAAGGCAGAGTATGTTGAACAAGATTGAATATAAAGGTCTTTAAGTAGGGGGTAATACAAATAAAGTCTAATGATCTATTATTTCTAGAAATCAAGACCACAAGCGACGGCTCGAGTAAGCAAAAAACAAGAAGCCACTAAAGCTAGTTAATAGAGATCCAACTTCAGAAAGAGGCAGTTCATGAAGAAATGAAGACCTATATTTCTCAGGTAAGTATACATTGCAATTGGGTCACTGTTAATAATCTAAGAAAAAGAATCCTTAATGGGTTTATATTTTACCAGTCCTGTCTTTCAAAATATACCTTTAGTCCTCAATCATTTCAAATAGTGCACTTTCTAGCCCTATGTCTAGTCCTTTTAAGAGCGTCTTTGAGCCCTTACATCCCAGATAGTACGCTTCATAGCCTTATCTTTATTTTCTTTTGGAGTGCGCTTTCTAGCCCTTGCTTCTCAGATAGTGCGCTTTCTAGTCCCACCTCTATCTTTTTTCCTTTGAGTGGGCCTTTTAGCCCTTATCCCTCTGATAGTGTGTTTTCTAACCTATCTCTATATCTCATCTCTTATTGAGTGTGCCTTTAAACCCTCATCTCTTAGATAGTTCACCTTCAGACCCGATCTTTTTATTTTGAGCACGTCTTTGAGACTTCATCTCTCAGATAGTGCACCTTCAAGCCCTATCATTTTCCCCTGTGAGTGCTTTTTTAAGCTCTTATCTCCTAAATAGTGTGCCTCAAGCCTTATCTTGTCCTTTCTTTAAGGCATCTCTAAATAAATCCTTTCACCAGGTAAGTCTCATTTTTTACTTGGACAAGTCGCCCATTACAATGAACCACTTTGAAAAATCTTCGCATTTTTCCACCTGGGCAAGTTGCCCGTTACAATGAGATCACTTTGAAAATCTTGCACTTTTCCACCTGGGCAAGTTGTCCATTATAATGAAACCATTTTGAAAAATCTTTGAATTTTTCACCTGGATAGGTCACTCATTACAATGAGACCACTTTGAAAAATATTTGTATTTTTTGATTTGGGCAGACCGTCTATTACAATGAGATCACTTTGAAAAATCATTGCATTTTTCATATGGGCAGGTTGCTCATAACAATGAGATCATTTTGAAAAATCTTCGCATCTTTCATATGGGCAGATCACCCAATACAATGAGATCACCTTGAAAAATCTAAATATTTTTCCACCTGGATAGGTTACTCATTACAATGAGATCACTTTGAAAAGTCTTGCATTTTCCACTTAGGTAGGTCGCCTATTACAATAAGACCATTTGAAAAAACATTTGTATTCTTCACCTGGGCAGGTCGCCCATTACAATGAGAGCATTTTGAAAAACCTTTGTATTTTTCTACTTGGATAGATTGCCCATTACATTGAGACCATTTTGAAAAATCTTTGTATTTGTTCACCTGAGCAAGTCACCCATTACAATGAGATCATTTGGAAAAATCTTTATATTCTTCACTTGGACAGGTCACCTATGACAATTTGACCATTTCAAAAATCTTTAGGCATGTTGCATGGTACAACTATGCTACTCCAAAAAATCTTTCAGTTTTTGAAAGATCATCTTTTTCTTTACAAACCCAATCTCTTACTAGGTGCGCATTCTAACCCTCATCTCTCAGATAGTATGCTTTTTAACCCTATCTTTTTTTTTAAGTGCGCCTCCGGGCCCTCAATTGTTCAGGTAGTGCACTTTCTAGCCCTATCTCTATTTTTCATCTCTTTTTAAGTGCGCCTTTGTGCCCTCATCCCAAATAATGCGCTTTCTAGCCTTATCTCTTTTTCTTTCCTTTGAGTGTGCTTTTTAACCCTCACTTCAAACACATTCAGAAGGATTGACAATTTCTTCATCTGGTGAGTCTGTTATCACTCATTCCATTTTTTTCTTTACAAAGTTTACTATCTAAAGTCTCTTACGAAACTTTCTATCATAAACATTGTAAAGAGAGGGGCAACTGACATAACCTATATTTGGGTAACCCATTAAATTTTACCCTTTTTTCTTTCCAAAATAAAAATAAAATAATAAAATAATAATAGCAAGAAGACTAACCTTTGAGTAAAAGCAAGCTGAAAGGACTTCAAATAAAGAGGAAGGTCAAGCTTCAATTTTGGATGAATTAAGAGCTTAATTATCCCCATTGTACCTAAGATTGAAGAGACAATGCAGAGTCAATGTCAAATTAAATGCTTATTGGATGAATTTGTATAAAAATTAAGTCTAATGATATAATTAAGTTTTTAATAGGCCGATTTGATTTAATAATGGACAAAATTAAAAGTTTAATTATGTTAAAGAATTAATTTGGGTCCAGTTAAAAGATTTAATTAGGTGCAAGGACTTAATTAAACATTAAATGGGTCAAATTAATTTTATTAGGGGCTTAATTCATGAAAATTTAAGTTTGGGAGCCTAATTTGGGCTTAATTAAGAAGGTTGGAATTTTAGAAGACCAAATTTAATTTTTATCCAGTCAATTGATGCAAATCAGGGGTAAAATTGCAAGAAAATCAAAAGTTTTTGGTCAATTATGGGCTAGATTAAAGAAATTCACAACCAATGATAATTTTTCAAAAGGCGTCGAACTATGAAGACTCAATTGATTGAAATCAGGGGTAAAATTAAAGAGAAATAAAAGTTTAATGGTCAATTGAGGGTCAAATTGCATAAATCCAAGACCAAAGACCAAAATGAAAAACATACCAGAAATCTAGGGCGATGTTGAAGTTCGATAGGGGAAAAACTACATAAAATTAAAAGTTTGAAGCCAATTAAGGGTGTAATTAAAAAAAAATAGATATCGAATCATCAAATTGAACTTTGACCAAATCCCTGAATTTGAAACCCTAAAACTGAAAAACGACTCTATTTTGTCAAAAAAAAAAGGATTAGACGACATGTCATCTGGTTACTGCTCATTGTCCCCTAACTTCTTACCTGAAAAAGCTGATCGGGTGGCTACTTTTTAGGGGCATTTAATGTTTCATCTCTCAACCAAACCAGACAATACGCTACCATGATAGCCTAACATTGTACTACACTCTAGAATAGATCTCGTCGGCCAACTGGCCCTATAGCCACTGCAACACCACTCCAAAATGGCTACCACGACTAGCCTTTAGCTGCAACTTTTCCAAGCCTTGTCAACAACTTTGAACCAACGGTTAGGATCATTCCGGGTCGAATCAAAGGCCAAGATTTGGCATCAGTAAAGAAATAATGTCCACCTTCCACCCCTTATAAATAAGGGTTAATTCGATGCATTGAGCATCAAGAAATCAGATGCTAAAGTTGAGGGGAAATAGCATTTCCCCAGTTTTTTTTCTCCCCCTTCACTAGCCTTTTTTACACCACTGTAACCACCGCATCTCCACCGTCGTTGCCGCCACCAACCACATGTTGGTCTTCCCTGTACCACCATGAACGCCGCCAACCTCTTTCTCCTTCAGCCAGGCAAGCCTTCCTCTCCTTTTTCTTCTCCAAAACTCCTCTATAACTATTTGCTTGTAGAATACTTTTTGCATGCAAGTGACAAAATGCCATTAACATGGGTTGGGCTAGACCCTTTCCAACCAAACCGAGATGGCTGGGTTGAGTTTAGCCCACCTAATGTAAAAAAGAAAAAAAGAAAAAATAGAGAGATGCCAGGTTTGTTGGGTCGTAGTTGACCCAATTGACCTTGCTAGGTCCGGCCTATATGGTTGGGTCAAGCCGAGCCCAGCCCATATAATAATAATAAATAAATAAAATATATTATATAATGATAAAAATATTTTATAAAAATAAAAAAAATCCAAAAATTTCCAAAGTCCTTTCAAAATATTTTTGATTTTCTCGCATATTTTGCAATAATTTTGTATAATATCGGCTTGTATATTTACACTATAAGATACAAATCTAGTATTAAAATACATGGTCTTCTACAAAAATTTTCTTAAATTTTTTTTGAAAATTCAAAAAATTTTAAATTAATTTTATATTTAAAAAAACAAAAAAATGTTTTATTTTCATGAATACAGCCAAATCCTAAAAGATTTTTCATGCATATTTTCTAAAAGATAACGATCATATTTTATCATGTTTTAAGAAATACAAAAATAGATAAGTTTGGCCCTTAGAATTATTAAGATTTAACCCAATAAGATAGAGACTTCCTCACGAAGGGAGATCTACTTTAAAACTTAAAAAAGACCAATGGACAGAAACACGACTTAGAAAAACAATCAAATAATAATGTAACTTACCTTAGGTAGGGTGCACTGGGGGTGATACGTCTTTCCCTTGCATAATTAGTCCATTACCCAAACTCTCATAGACCATAGGTTTCGTAGTAATCATAACACTAGATGGTGACTCCTGAATTTTATAATTATAACTTTATGATTATACCCAAAACCCCTTTCTTTTTCACCAACATCTCAAACGGCAGACCCGTCGTCGCTCGATGTCGTGCGCCCAGCGACATATAGGATTACAAACTTATACATAAGATATATTCCTAATATTAAATAAAAAAATAATTTATTTTTATTTTTTATTGGCATTAGAACAGTTAGGTTTTTAACCTAATAAGATATGGACCTCTTTACTGAGAAGGACTTTCTTTAACCTTAAATAGATCATTAGTTAGAAAACACAACATTTTTTTAGTTTGTATCAGACAAATAAACAATGCAGTTTTCCTCGGGTGACATGTATTATGGGTGCTAAAACCTTAATTTTCTGCAATTAGTCCCCTTCTCCAGATTCTGAGACCAGTTAGGGTTCCTAGTGATAAAAATACTAGGTGACGACTCTCATTCCCTCTTTTTTACTAATAAATGACAAGAATTCATTGTGCTTTCCACCCACATCATTCATGATTATCTCAATCCGGGAGGATGGTCGTTGCGACGCCGCACACGTACAACATATATGATAAAAAAATAGATGATCACATAATCAAGTTTAATTAGTAAAAAAAAAAAATCACCGCTAAACCCGCGAAGGGGCAACCAAGATTACCTCACCAAACTAGCAAACCGAGTCATTAACTTCACAAAGTTTAATGTCCTATTTTTTTAGAAATTATTTTTTTATTTAACTAAAAGTTTTTTAAAAATAGACCATACCGCGATGTTGAGATATTTTTTTGATACCGTGATAATAATATAAAAGGAAAATTAAAATAAATTATCAACTCTGAATCCCTATTAACACATCATATAAAGACTAAATTTTAAAAAAAAATCAATAATCAAAGGGGAAAAAAAGGGGTCAAAATGCAAAAAATAAATAAATGTGGATTACTGTTAATACTTAATATTTAATACTTAATTAATATTTAATGCTTCAGAATATTGATTTAGTGTTTGACAATGTTAGCAAGGCGTGATGTTTTGGGAAACCATCTTGACTTTCAGGTCTGTTTGGAGAGGGGCGGGCTTGGAAGTATATGCCTAGCTAGCTAATCAAATCAGAGGCTGGCCATATCAATCCAGGTCGTGTTTAAACAACCATATTTCATTTTCTTTGCATGGAAACTTCATTTCCTGGATATCGTATCATGTTGATCAGGACTGAAACGAAATAAATTCCCCGAGGAAAGTAGCATCCAAATTTACTTAATTTGTTGCAAAATAATATATTTTACATAAAAGAGTTAGGTAGGAGGAGCTATCTCGATTCCATATTACTATATATTTGCTATGGATTTGCACACATCATCTCTTTGCTCAAGAATAATGAATGATTGCCAATTTATGATTTCTCTTTGGCTTTGCATTACAAACCGGGTTAGGTAAAGTTTGGAATTTCTTCCTTTTTTTATTTAAGATTATCTTTTTATGTTTTCGGATAGTTTTTATGTCTTATCAAAAATTATTTTTTTAAAATAAAAAAATATTCTAATGTATTTTTAAATAAAAAACATTTTAAAAAACAAATATTATCATACTCTTAAATACCCGACCAAGAAAAAATGCAACACAACCTACACCAGCACCAAGGGGTCGTCATTTGTTTAATATCAGATACATTTGACTTTTCTCGTGAGCTCAAATGAAAAATAACGAAAAAGGGCACTTTCAACTATTCAAATTGTAGGGTATTTGTTCATTAGTCAAGGCAGAATTATGGGATGTTATCACTGGTTTTGAACTAGCTTATTCTCTTAGGATTAAACAGGTCATTTTGAAATTGGATTTTTATTGGTGATTGAGCTAATTACAAGACCAATTATTAAGATAGATGCAAATTATACCATAGTTATGAAAGCTTATAACCGAAGATCGGGAGGTTCGAATTCAGCACATATTCAGGAAGGCTAACATAGCAGCAGACTGATTAACAGATTATAATCTTACTAGAAACTCAATTAATAGAGATATTTAGATTATTCAAGAGTCACTGTCATGGTTTTTTTTAACATTGTACTATGGGTTTTAAGCCCTGATTTTCAATATATATATATATATATATATATTCAAACTGTAGCGAAATGGCTCAGCCCATAGAGTCCTAGCTGCATCAGTTTTGAAGGTGCCAGCTAATAAGCTATATAGCTATACAATTCATGCCTAGGTGAAGTCCTAATCTTTTCTCCTTTTAAAAAATGGACACTCTATTTCCAGCACTCCTCTGGGATTCAGCCCAGAACACTTGTCAACTAGCCCATCAGGTGAAGCTGCAAAGCCAGTCATCTTCTAAGCTGTTCT
>Ga0325402_1004492_pt1 | contig 12861 bp, 10 predicted proteins | sample PopdelMetagenome_22_FD_207212 | JGI IMG/M metagenome (GOLD analysis project Ga0325402, IMG submission 207212) | Populus deltoides microbial communities from Bellville, Georgia, United States - Xylem-PdKOR-R3 | ecosystem: Host-associated > Plants > Phyllosphere > Stem > Wood/Secondary xylem... | reverse complement strand
GTATGAAGGTGCCAAGAAGAAGTCATGAATTGACTAACTTGTTTGACTGCATAGGAAATATCAAGTCTAGTAATTGTAAGATAGACCAAGCTTCCAACTAGCATTCAATAGGCTACGAGGTCTAATAATAAGTCACCCTTTTCTTTACATAACTTGAGATTTAGTTCCATAAGAGTATTAAGAGTCATAGTCACCAAATCTTAGGCATACTTGTGTTGTGACAGAAAAATACCAAATGAACCAGCAGTAATTTCCAGACTACGAAAATATATAAGAGATCCCAGATCCTTTATGTGAAAAGAGTCTTGTAGATATTATTTTAATTGGGAGATCGGAACCAAATCAATACCCGTGATGATTATGTCATCAACATGCACCAAAAGAATGACAACCCTAATCTTAGTTTTGTGAAGAAACAATAATGCATCATACTTGCTTTTAAAAAAAAAAAGCAAACTTGATTAAGGTAAAAAAAAAAAAAAGCAAACTTAAGTAAGGTAGAAGTAAATTTCCCATACCATGCATGGGGAGCATGTTTAAGATCGTACAAGGAGCGACACAACTTACACACTGCAGAAGTAAGCGTGGAAAGTAAACCTATAGGAGGAAGCTTATAAACATCTTCCTTGAGATCCTCGTGAAGAAATATGTTCTTCACATTCATTTGGTGTAAACCCTAATTTTCAACAAGCAGTAATAGCCAACATTGTGCGAATGGTGGTCATTTTAGCCATTGGAGAAAACGTTTCCTCATATTTTACTCCATATTCTTGATTATTTTTTAGAGCTACTAAGTAAGTTTTATACCTATCCAAACTACCATTAGACTTAACCTTAATATAATAAACCCACTTACATCCAAGTATAATCACACTCATAGGACAATCCACCATGTCCAAAGTTTTATTAGCCTCAAGAGCAAATAGTTCCTCCTGCATAGCCTGTTGCCAACATTTTTTTTTTTACTACCAATGAGTAACCAGTAGGAATAGCAATAAAAAATAGAGTGGCTGACAATGTATAAGTAGTAGTACTTATCATATGTGACGAGAATCCATAACAGTTAGGAGGACCGGATGCTCTAAAGGAACGACGCAAAGTAGTAGGTGGCAAGATAGGAGTAGAAGGGGGCAGTACTGGAGGTATCCACTGGTATACCATCCCTGGTTTGAACCTTTCAACATGAGTACTAGAAACACTAAACTTGTCACCAAAAAAAGGTAAAAAAATAACAGAAGACTCTGCTGAGGTAGACATAGGAAAGAACCATTAATGAGTACTAGAAGCACTAAACTTGTCACTAAAAGAAGGTAAAAAAATTACAGAAGATTCTGCTGAGGAACACATAGGAAAGAACCATTATTTTTCAAGTAAGAGCACATTTCGTGAAACATGAATTCAATTAGAGTTTGAATCATAACATAAATATCTCTTTTGTGTGACATTATATTCTAAGAAGGCATAACAAATGGATTAGATGGAAATCTTGTTTCTATTTTACGAGCGAAGATGCATAAAACATATACACCTAAAGATGTGAAGATCTGTATAGGTAGGATTGTAATGATAAAGCCTAAAATATAGAGACTCAATATCTAAAGCTTGGGAAGGGAATCTATTTATGAGAAAGGTTGCTATGGTAAATGCTTCTACTTAAAATGTAGGAAGAACTAAAGACTCAATGAGCATGGTTTGGACAATATCTAAAAGATGATGATTCTTACGTTAAACTACTTAATAAGCATGGTTTGGACAAGAACGTTGAAAGATAATACCTTCAGTTTGTAATAAAGATCGAAACTCATGAGACATATATTCCCCACCTAAGTTGGACTGAAGAATTTTAACATAAGTTGAAGATTGAGTGTCAACAAGAGCCAAGAACAATTTAAACATATGAAAAACTTTTGATTTGTTTTGCAAGAAATACACCTATGTTTATTTGTTGTAGTCATCGATAAATGTTATGAAATATTTGTATTATGCATGAGAAATAACAAGACTAATTCCTTAGACATCACTATGAATGATCTCAAAATTATAGGTGGCTCTATGTCTTTTAAAAGGATAGGGTAAAGTCTTACTTTTGCCAAGTTTACAAGTTGTATAATCAGGAAATATAGTAGAAGAAGACTGCTCTTTATCATTCAATAAACCATTTTTCAATAAACATAATAGAACCATAAAATAAGGATGACCAAGGCATTTATGCCAGACTTCATATAACACTCTAGACTTATGAAAAAAGTAAAGATAGTATAGAGAAGGAAGGTAAGCTTCGTGGAATAGGTAGTTATAGGTAAAAGAGATGTCCAAGCTTAGACCTCTTCGCTATCAATTGCCCTGACATTTGATCCTGCACAACACAACCACCATAAGTAAAGTGTACATCATAATTTTGGTCCATAAGCTGGCTAACAGAAGCTAAATTCATAAAGAGTGTAGGTGAGACAATAACATCTTTAAAGGAAGAAGATATATCACTAATTGCCACAATAGGTAGAACACTACCATTGGCTATTTGAATATTTGAGAGCCATAATATTCTCTGACATTACTTAGACCATAGAGAGAATTGGTCGTATGATTAGATGCACTCGAGTCTAAAATCTAAAAGGGAGATGAAAAACTAATATCTTAAACACCCAATGCTAAAAATGCACTGACAATCATTTCTTGCAACCTTTCTCAAGTTAGAAAAGGTGTTGCAGGCTGTGAACCAATAGTAGAAGCTGCAGCAGTAGCGACAGATATAGCTACCTATAAGTCACCAATGACAACAACATGATAGGCTTTGTTGGAGCGTGAAGGTCAAATAGTACAGTCTTTAATAGTGTGCCCTTGCAGCTTTTAGTAATTACAGAATTTCTAAGGACAATTAGAGGCAATATGACCATATCTCTTCTAACTGTAGCACTATGTAGTGCTCATATCACGACTTTTCCCCTTGTCATGAGCAGCATAGGCAACCAAGACAGTATTAGAAACAATACGTGACTGATCCATAATATTTTGAGTATTGAGACGTTGTTTCTCACGCAAGAGTTCTCCAAAGCATGCCTACAAAGTTGGAACAAGATTTCTATTTAATAGAGAAGCACAAATAGCTTCAAAGTTAGGCCTCAATTTCATTAAAAATTGATCTCTTTGGTTGGTTTTATGCAAGTGTTATATTGTTGCCAATCTTGCCTCCAATCCTTCTATAGAGACCGTGGTTGTAACAAAATCAAAATAATCATTCCACAAAATCAGAAAACTAGAGTAGTAGTCTTGAATTGATAAAACCCCTTGAGTATAGTTAGCAATGGCTAACTCATAGAAGCGTCTGACATTGTTGTCTTGCTTATAGACTTGCTTTAGATAATTCCACATAGCTTTTGTAGACCTATGAGGACACAAAGGAAGAATCAGATGTGTCTTCATAGAACCAAGAATCCTAGAAATGATTTGATTATCTTTGGCCTCCCAAACTGCCTTGTCGGCCACATAATCTTCGGCATTAGATCCCCCTTTATTAGTGTCATCTATATATCTTCACAACTCTTTACCTTTGAGAAAGGTCTCCAATTGAAACTCTTAAACAACATAATTTTTTCAGTGAATATGACACAAACATTATCTGACTTCTCTATAAGTATTAAGACTACGATTGAGAAAAACAAGACTAAGAGTTCTTAGAAAAATAGCTCTGATATCATGACAGAATGGTTAGAATTCTGAATCAATTTATTTTAAGAAGTTCTATATTATATATAGGGCAAGCTGCTAGTTATATAAGGAAACCATAGTGAATTTAAGAAGCTCATATGAAAAAAGTTTGTATTTGTCCCCATACTTTCCCTTTTTTTTTCTTAACATAGTCCCTCTATTTTTTTTAAATTATGTTTTTTGTCCTAAACTTCAGTTTACTTATTTCTCATATCCTAATTTGACAAAGAAGAGACAAAATCACTAAGAAACAGTGTAAGAAAGAGAAAGTCATTGGTACACAACATTTCAACCATGAAAGTTTTTTTTGTTATTGGTGTCAACCATATGCAGAAAGTTCCAATAAGTTGTTTTTTTCCTTTAATTTAGCTAGAAAAATAGATTGTAGGTTGAGAGATGAATTTTTCTTTTTTTTAGATAAATTTTGATTTGATTTATTGGTTTATTGACTTCATAATGATATTTATCAGGTGTTTTTGGTGAAAATAAGTCTAAAATTGTATTTTTGGGTGAAAAAAATACCTACATGATTTTTCAACCACTTACCTGGTGGTTGAAAATCTAGTTGAAAAACAATGTGTCATATCTTTACTTTTCAAACAAATATGAGTAGACGACATATCATCCACCCCTATTGCCAGCTAAAACAAAGAGCAATATGCTAAATGGATGGGCTTTGCCTTATAGGCTCGCGCACATGGCCTTTGCTTTTAATGGGATAGGCACGCGAGGCCACCCAGGCGCCTAACCCTTTTTAACTTTTGATTATTTTTATTTGATTAAAAATTAATTAGAATACATCAATTAAATGTATGTGTGGGATACCCGATATAACAAGTATTCAATTTTAATGAAGATTAATTAAAATGAATAAATAAAATAAAATTTTATGATTTTTTAATAAAATATCATTTAAGTTTTATTTGGTGTACGCATAAGATTGCAACATTTTTTTTCCTGAAATTAGCATGTGTTTTTTTTTGTGCTACCCTGAATAATCTTTTTTCTTTGATTTTATTCAATTTCTTTCCAATGTGTATTTATTTTTATTATCATTTGATTAAATAAAAATCTAATTCTAAAAAATAAAGTTATCAACGATCATATTCCAATATCATATATCTTGATTTATATCTATTTTTTAATTTTTCATTTTATTTATTTATTTTTTGCTTGGCTTTCAAATAAGATTATAACATTATTTTCTAATTTTAGTAGGCATTCTTTTTGTCTAACCCTATGAAATCTTTTTTTTCCCTTTAATTTTATTTGATCGCTTTTATGAGCTTAACCGTGTGTTCATTATTATTTGATTTAAAAAAATTGATTCCACTAAATAAATTTTAAAATGCAGCTGGGTTCATGAGTCATGTTGTGAGATTAAATATCTTATTCTATATCTATCTCTCAATATTTCGGTTCAGTCTTTAGTTATATAGACCCCGTTTGTTTTTTCGTTTAAAAAGTGCTTTTAAAAAAAATTAAAATTTTATTTTATTTTTTTATTTACTTTAAATTAATTTTTTTTATATATTTTCAAATTATTTTGATGTGCTGATGTCAAAAAAATTTAAAAAAACAAAAAAAAAATTAATGTGTTTTCTAGCAAAAAAAAACACTTTAAAAAAAACCGTTACCACATTCTCAAATACCTCATAATTAACAATTTGTTTTGTGTTTACTGACGCAAATAATTTTAGATTTATTTAAATTAAAGTTATACATCAACCTTTTGATTTATAATTATTTTTTTTTAAATTCAAAATATACATTGAAAATGCATACACATTTAAATTTTTGCGTTAATTTTTTTTTATATCTAATCCATAACTGAACACCGATCAAATAGCCAGTTACATCACTAAAATTGATTTTGGTATTTGAAACATCGTATTCATTATTGTTGGTGAACGTTTTTGCTTCAAATCTTATCTCAAAAATGCTTGCCAACTGTATGTGATACACACAAGACCGAGTAATTCACTGTCGGGAGAAAAGAACCTGGAGCTCACAACTGAAGGCATGAGGTGGAAATAATGGTGTGCCTTTTGACTTTAGGGCTCCTAGAAAGAATCATTCTTTCTTCTTTTCCCATTGGAAAGAGAAGGAATCCTATAAAGGGAATGAAAGGGAAACTGTTTGGTAGAATTATTAGTCTAATTAACCTCTCTTCAAGGGATACGTATTTGTTTTCCCGTAGAAAAGAGAGGGAATCCTATGAAGGGAAACCGTTTGGCAGTATGAACCCTAGAAGAGAGAATACTGCCAAACGGTTTCCCTTTTGTTTCACTTTATGTATATGATATCTAAAGTTGGAAGTCTGGATTCCATCTCCCTAAAGTAACAATACAATGAAAAGATGGTTTTTATTAGAAGAAAGGAACCTGGGAATATGAAGGAGACAACTAGCAAAGAAAGGTAGTCATTGCCTTGAAACAAGCTGGCTAAAAGGAATACTTCGTCGAAGAAGATGAGAAGAAATACGCTCTCTGTTACGGGCAGCATTTTCTAGTGCACACGAAGCCCTATCCCTGAGAAGCAAAGAAATTTGGTGTGATATTCTTGTAAGGAGTTTGTTGCAGCAATGGGATCGAACCAGAACCTTAGAGAGCTCCAATGGCTTCTTCAAATGATCAAATCCGAAAGCTTCAATCCTCAAAGCATTTCTTTCTACCTTTCTCACCGAACTTCAGGCTGTTACCAAGAAACAGAAAACTCTGTCAACATAAACATTTCAGAGGACAGCCTTTCATACTTCTCTAACATCCTCTCAGACCTAGGCACAGCAAAAAACATTCAATCATCTTTAACGAACCTGGAGTTTCATTGTGTAGAGTGGGGATTAGAACAGCTAGTATACCTTGGAATATTGCTTCAGAATAGCTCAAACATCAAGCAACTTGTGTTTCGGCTGAATAGATTCAATATAGAGTGCTTATCTGAGCTTTGTGAGGTCTTGAAGAGAAATAGAGTGATCAAAGAAATTATGATTTCTGAATCAGGTATAGGTCCAGTTGGGGCTGGCCTTATAGCTTCTGCTCTTAAGCTAAACGAGAGCTTGGAGGAGTTGCAGATATGGGAAGACTCAATTGGTTCGAAAGGTGCTGAGGAGCTCTCAAAGATGATTGAAGTGAACTCAACACTTAAACTTCTGACAATTTTTGATTCACACCCTATAACAGCGGCTTCACTTATATCAGCTGTTTTAGCAAGAAATAGGGCAATGGAGGTTCATGTCTGGAGTGGAGAAAATGGAGAGAGAAGTTCCAAGGTAGTGGAGTTTGTACCTGACAACAGCACACTTCGAATTTACAGGCTACACCTTTCAGGTTCTGTCAGGGTTGCTTGCTCTCTAGGATGGAACTCCACAGTGAAGTCATTTGACATGACTGGAGTCCGGCTGAAATCACGGTGGGCTAAGGAGTTTCGATGGGTTTTGGAACAAAATCGGAGCCTTAAGGAGGTAAGATTGTCAAAAACCAGCCTTAAGGACAAAGGGGTTGTGTATGTTGCTGCTGGACTCTTCAAGAATCAGTGTTTGGAAAGCTTGTATCTTGATGGAAACTGGTTCAGTGGAATAGGTGTAGAGCATTTGCTATGCCCTCTGAGCAGGTTCTCGGCCTTGCAATACCAAGCCAACATTACTCTCAAGTCTGTGACCTTTGGAGGAGGGAAAACAAAGATTGGAAGGGATGGGCTCGCATCAATCATACAGATGCTGACATCAAATGAGAGTGTGATTAAGTTGGGAATATATGATGATGAGAGCTTGGGAGCAGATGATTTTGTCAAAATTTTCAAGAGCTTAGAGAGGAATGCGACTTTGAGATATTTGTCATTGCAAGGTTGTAGAGGGGTTCGAGGAGACGTGGTACTCGATACAATAATGCAGACATTGCAGGTAAATCCTTGGATTGAAGACATTGATCTTGCGAGAACACCACTGCAGAATTCAGGGAAGGCTGATGGAATTTATCAAAGGTTAGGCCAGAATGGAAAGACTGAACTAGAAACAGATACAGATTTGTTCAAGGACATGCCACTCACTGAGCCAAAAAGCTGTAGGGTTTTCTTCTGTGGGCAAGAATATGCAGGTAAAGATCTGAGCCTCGAAATTACAATGTCCACATTGGTTTAGAGAACTGCATGTGTTTGTTTAACCTATATTTTACTAGAACTTGAAAGCAGAGTTTCTATTTGCAGGCAAGACTGCCCTTTGTAATTCAATATCTCAGAACTTCTCCTCCTCGAAGCTTCCCTACATAGACCAGGTTAGAAATCTAGTAAACCCAGTTGAACAGGCTGTTAGAACAAGCGGAATGAAGATAAAGACTTTCAGAGATGAAGGCACAAAGATATCAATATGGAATCTTGGTGGTCAGCATGATTTTTACTCCCTCCATGATCTCATGTTTCCAGGGCATGGGAGTGCATCATTCTTCCTGATCATATCCAGTTTATTCAGAAAGCCTAACAACCGAGAGCCAAAGACACCAGCAGAGATAGAAGAGGACCTGCAATATTGGCTCAGGTTCATTGTTTCCAACTCAAGAAGAGCACTCCAGCAATGCATGCTGCCCAATGTAACTATAGTTCTTACACATTTTGATAAAATCAATCAACCGTCACAAAACTTGCAGCTTGCAGTGAATTCAATTCAGAGAGTAAGAGACAAGTTTCAAGGGTTTATCGACTTCTATCCCACTGTATTCACAGTTGATGCGAGATCCTCTGCATCGGTCAGTAAACTCACTCATCATCTTCGGAAGACAAGCAAGACAATTCTCCAAAGAGTGCCCAGAGTTTATCAACTTTGCAATGACCTGATTCAAATTTTGTCAGACTGGAGAGCAGAGAATTACAACAAGCTTGCAATGAAGTGGAAAGAATTTGATGAGCTATGCCAAGTGAAGGTTCCACCACTGAGAATTCGATCAAGACATGATAATAAAGGGAAGGTGGAAATGAGGAGGAAGGCTGTTGCTATTTGCCTTCATCATATGGGTGAAGTGATATATTTTGACGAACTAGGCTTCCTGATCCTAGACTGTGATTGGTTCTGTAGTGATGTGCTTGGCCAACTAGTAAAATTAGATGTTAGAAAGCAAAGCTCCATGGAGAACGGATTCGTTAGCAGAAATGAAGTGGAGAAGATTCTGAGAGGAAGTTTGCATAGTCAAATTCCTGGAATGAGTTCAAAAGTACTTGAAAACATAGAGGCCGGTGACCTTGTGATGATGATGCTGAAACTAGAACTATGTTATGAACAAAACCCATCAGATCCAAACTCCCTGCTACTTATCCCCTCAATTCTTGAAGAAGGCAGAGGGAAACCCCAGAGATGGCAGTTAAGCACAGCTGACTGCGTTTATGCCGGGCGGCATCTTGAGTGTGATGATTCAAGCCACACATTTCTCACACCAGGCTTCTTTCCTCGTTTACAGGCAATCTCTCTTTCTTTTCTGGCCCCTCTACTTTATTTTATTGTTGCTTATGCTTTCATATAAAATTGAATGTATGCAAGAACAAGTGAAAATAAGCTTTACGCTGCATAGTTTTAGAGAATTCAACGCTACAAACTACAGACTCGTATTTTTCAGAATGAACTTTACTGGTGTTCTAAGCATACAAGTATCGTAATTTAAAAACTAAAGAAAACAAAGGACTCGTGTGAAGAGCAAGGGCATTTCATGGAGAATCAAACAACTTTAACCATAAAACTTTGAGTTGATGCTTCCATATCATCCTGCTTCTCTTCAACATATACCTTAAAGTACCAGAAAAAAAAATACATTCTGCAGCTAGCTTAAGTATCCAAGTTTATGTTAATTGCCATGTGAAAATAAACCCTAACGGGTGCTCCTTGTAGTCTTAAATGTTGCTTACTGGTTGAGCAGTTCTGTGATGTTTGAATGCTAGCCATAGCGTGGGATTATGAATGATACACATACCCGTACCATGAGATCCTTGTTTGATTGGCAAAGTCAATGAACTGCAATCTCTCTAATTTTCATTTGTTTGCAAATCCAGGTTCATCTTCATAACAGAATTATGGCACTAAGGAACCAACATGGAGCAACTTACAGTCTGGAGAAGTACCTCATCTCAATAAATATCAATGGGATCTTCATTAGGGTGGAACTTGGAGGACATTTAGGACACTACATTGATGTCCTTGCTTGCTCCACCAAGAACTTGACAGAAACCATTAGACTCACTCAGCAACTAATAATTCCAGCAATCCAGAGTTTCTGTAATGGATTCACCTTGACTGAAAACATCATGAGGCCTGAATGTGTGCAAAACTTGACACCCCCGAGGTATAGGAAAACCCAACATGTGTCTCTGCAGCAATTGAAGCAGGCACTGCTCTCAGTACCTGCAGAAAGCATGTATGATTATCAACACACTTGGGATCCAGTTTCAGACTCTGGAAGACCTGTTCTTAGACCTGGATTTGATTTGGCTCGGGACCTCCTGTCAGATGATGACTTCAGGGAAGTATTGCACCGTAGATATAATGACCTGTATAACCTTGCTGTGGAGTTGGATGTCCCGCCAGATAATCCAGATGGAGGAGATCACACAGGCAATGAACCTGAGAAAGTTGATCCAAGCTTTGCTGGAATCGCGAAGGGGGTAGAACAAGTGTTGCAGAGACTCAAGATCATTGAACAAGAGATAAAAGATTTGAAGCAGGAGATACAAGGACTGAAATACTATGAACACAGGCTCCTCATTGAACTTCATCGCAAAGTGAATTACCTTGTGAACTACAATATCCAAGTTGAAGAAAGGAAAGTGCCTAACATGTTCTTTTTTGTTAGAACAGAAAACTACTCGAGAAGATTGATCACCAACATGATTTCTGGAATGACTGCACTTCGGCTGCACATGTTATGTGAATTCAGGGGAGAAATGCATGTTGTTGAAGATCAGATTGGTTGTGAAATGATGCAGGTTGATAACATGGCAGTAAAGAGTTTGGCTCCATACATGAAGAAATTCATGAAATTGTTAACATTTGCTCTCAAGATAGGAGCCCATCTGGCAGCTGGAATGGGAGAGATGATACCAGATTTGAGCAGAGAAGTTTCCCATCTGTCCGGCTCTTCCCTTATGTACGGGGCAGCAGGAACAGTTGCTGCTGGAGCTGTAGGGGCTGCAGCTCTGGGGCGAATGCAAGGAAGTAGGAACAGAAGCAGGGCTGCAGAAAGCTCAAGAAACATTCAACAAGACGTAAAGGCAGCACAGCAGTGGGTGGTGGATTTTTTAAGGGACCGTAGGTGCTCGACTGGAAAGGATATTGCCGAGAAGTTTGGATTGTGGAGGGTTAGATACAGGGATGATGGGCAGATAGCATGGATCTGCAGGAGGCATATGGCCATAAGATGCAATGAAATAATTGAAGTACCTATTTGAAATTTGTTCAGAAGCCTGAAAGAATGGAAATGGAGTTTCTCATTCTTGTTTTTCTTCATCATCCATGCATGAGACGTTGTCTTGTTGAGTAAATTCCAGTTTATAGAAATTCTCTAATAAAATATTGGTTATTTAATGGTTATCCAGGCATGGGAAGCATAGTTTTAAAATCAGGCCGGTGGCCCGTCCGAACCAAGGCCCAAGTTCCGGATTTTGACTGGGTCACCAGGTCGGCCGGATCAGTTTTTTTTTTTTTAAATCAAAACGACGTCGTTTTACTAAAAAAAACAAAAGTCAACAGGTTTGCAACCGGGTCTTACCGGGTCAACCAGTCGGGTCACATCGAGTTTTTTCTTCCCCTTTTTTTTCTTTAACCCAGTCCGGTTCCAGCTTTGGATCAACTTGCCGCGCCGGATTGGATTTTAAAACTACAATGGGAAGAAATCACCTTGAAGCAACTATCCCTTCTATGTACCTTTTCATTTTAATATATTTCAAAACTATCATCCGTTACTAAAAATATCAAACTATCAATTACTTAGTTTCACTCATATTATAACTTATACTAACTCTTTCAATCCAATTTATCTGATTAAAACTATTTTATGTTTTTTTTAATGCATTTCTTTAATTTAAAAAATTTAAGTTCAAATAAAATTTTTTATACATCAAGAACTATGCGAATAAATAAATAGTTATAACAATATCTAAAAATAAAACTCGAAAAGTTAAGAGATAGATATAAATTAAAATATTTAATCTCAGAAAATGAGATATTTTTCCGGTTGTATTTGCTAAATTTATTTATTAATTTTTTTTATTCAAGCAAAAGATAATAGAAATAGAAACACAAATTAATTTGATTGAATAAAATAAAAAAGGGAAAATAACATCATGCAAAACTACACATATTAGAAATATTATCTGAAAATAATATTTTTTTTATTTTCAAAAATAAATTTTACCCATACAAAAAATAAAAAAAATTATAGATAAATCAGAAAAACTCTTTAAATTTAAATGCATAACTAAAATGATAATCATCATTTAAAAGAGACTCTCCAAATAAAATAAAAAAGAGAAGGGATACTAATTTCAATATAAATTTAAAAAATGAGAGAAAAAACCATAAAAAATCATTAATTAAAAAAATAGACAAAAAGCAGCAAAGGCCAGGCACTCTAGAGCTCGCGCGACTGGGCCCTTCATTTTTATTTTTTTTTGCAGATTCCGGTCACTTTAGTGGTCGAAATATCAGGGCTTAAGTTTTTTTAATAAAAAACCCTATTTTTCAACCCATGTTTTACCAAAAACACCTATAAAACACTGTATGAATCATGATAAACCTATTTATGGCCTCAAAAACCTAAAAAATCGCTCCAAAAACTGATATCAATCAGAAATCAAAAATCAACTTGAACTAAGATTTGTTTTTTCATGAACTTCAAAGGTAAAAAAAAAGAAAAAAAAACAACTAATATAAACTCTCATCATCAAATAGAACTGTTTGACACAAATATCGTTTCTTTAGGTGGCCTAAATCGGTGTCAATGAAACTTTTTTCTCTCTATCGCTGAAATCTAGCAACCTCTCTCTCCTCTCTCAACCAGGGACTAAAAAATAAAATAAAATTTTGTATCAAAATTGAATTGGAAAGATATTGAGGTACTGAAATTGTATAATTTGTGTGTTTTTTAAAGTTTAAGGACCAAAGTGAATCTTTTATGAAAT
>Ga0325402_1004491_pt1 | contig 12862 bp, 2 predicted proteins | sample PopdelMetagenome_22_FD_207212 | JGI IMG/M metagenome (GOLD analysis project Ga0325402, IMG submission 207212) | Populus deltoides microbial communities from Bellville, Georgia, United States - Xylem-PdKOR-R3 | ecosystem: Host-associated > Plants > Phyllosphere > Stem > Wood/Secondary xylem... | reverse complement strand
ATTGTTATTGAAAATTGTAATGAAAAAGAACTTTTTATAATTGGGTGGTTTAATTAATTAAATTGAACAAGGTTCAATTTGATTCAATGACTTTTCAAGAGCGAAATGGAACATGTGGAATGAAACAGGAACGTTCCGGGTGGAATTTAGTCGAAAAATCCGGAACGGACCGAGATTTAAAATGAGATGAAATTTGTTCCGTTTTGTTCCGTTTTTTGAATTGGTATGGAACGTTTCGGCCTTTCCGGGCGAAACGGAACGGAATTGACAACTTTGGTCTGAATATCATGGCTTGCTTCGGTAAAGAACAAAAACCATATTCCATTTTATTTTCAAATTCGATTTGTTATATTCAGTTCGATTTCTTAGCAAAGTAAACAAGTGGACCGTTTATATTTATTTATTTTTCATTTGTTTTGCAAGAATACCACTGAGCTGCCCATTAAAAGTCCACAGATTTTTGTCTCCATTGAGAAGCAACGAGGTTTAATCTGAAGGCGCCGCATCATTTTCCCTTGTAAAACACTAATAAAGAAGATCAATGCATACTGATAATATGTAATTTGAATTCTAAAGGGATTTGAAACAGGAAAAAGAGAAGAAAAGAACATATCGTACGTGGGAAAAATAAGTGAAGGTTGCTATGTTGAAGCAAGTGAAAGCCATAAATATATGCAGCGAAAATGATATGTGCATGCTCAAGTTGCCACTGATTTGGTTTTTCCAGCTGAGCCTAATATAAATGCCCAAATTAATTAGTATCTTTCCTATACTTAATTTATTTGGGACAAGAAATATGCTTGTCGTGGTTGACTTATTTCACGCATTTTGGGTGTCAAGAGGGCTCGATCGTCAGAACAACTCTTGAAAAGTGTGAATTTGTTGAAGCAATCAATCCGCGGAGATGCAGAGGAGACCTTGCCGTGAGAAAAATGGGTTTGAAAAATAATTAAATTGCATTGGGATGCTGCTGGGGGGCATCCACGGCGAGTTTTAAGAGGGAAAATGAAGAGAAAGAGATCCATGAGGTAATTGAGAAATTTAAATAACTGGTTTGCTCAGAAATCCAAGGCTAAGGATGGAGGGTTGGCTATACAAAACGAAGATAACAATTATCTAATACATTGCATTGCGTATAATTAGTCAAAACATGTAGGGTAAGGTAGTAAAAAAGAAAAGGAAAGGGAGTCACTCAAGTGTTTTTTTTTATGCATGTACATGTTATACATGGATTAAATATACATGCATGCAAAAGATGGTAATTAACATATAACTTGCACAATAATAAACATTAATTCGAAATAAAAAAAATAATATAAAAATGAGATATAAGAGTAGTAATGCTTTTACAGTTATTCAGATATTTTTGTTTGAAGAAAATCTAAAAACAAAAAATATGTTTGCACAAGACGATATATAACCTAGATAACCTGACAAACTTACATAATTTATTTAGGTTAAATTAAAAATGAACCAATGATGGTTCTAAATAATTGTGAAATTCAATCATCACAAAATGAATTAAATTAACAAGTTTTTTTCTCTAAAAGTTATCTTCATCAAAATATACCATGTAAGCTAACAATCAAAATTTAAAAGACAAAAGTCTTGTCAACGACAATCAACATGTCAAACACACAACAACAAAAATGACAAAACCAACCCAGGACCAAAGTAACCATTACATCCCAAATAAACCAATCAATTAAGTTCACAAATTTGCCCTCTCAGCCCTATGATAGAATATTGAACATCAACCTTGTTACACCTTAAAATTTCTTTGACAGCATCATATACACCCTCAGAGTATCACACAACATTATGACCCTAGCACTTCAATGTTTTTTTAAAAAATGCTTAAAGAATAAAAATCCTCATAATTAGTAAAACATATAGATAAAGGATGAAAATATTAGGAGAAGATAGAAAAAATACCAAATATATCACTAGCATGTGTATGCTACACATTATTGCTACTCAATAACTAGTTCCTAGTGACTTCTTTCCATGCATGCATGGACTAATCTGCCTTGCAGCCCAAGATCTGATGGTGTAAGCCATTGATAACCTGTAAGCACATATCTGAACTCAAATGATGGTTTCCTAATCTTTAATTTTTTACTGAGTTGCTAATGTTGCTTGTTGGTTTTTTAAATGCTTTTGAGAGCTAAAAAATGCTACAAATGTGGTCCTCAATGTAGGGATGTTATATTCATCACCATAAAAGAAGAAAATTTCGAGAAGAGGGGCCATTATGATTGAGTTCAATGAATTTTAGTCAGAATATATACTATCGTGGATGGGAAGATGGCAGTGAGAAGGGGAGAGCTTGGCTTTAGCAAGTAAAGGTTTGGTGTGTCGTATTTTGATAAAGTTAAGTGAGGGAGAAAAGTAGATAGAGAAATGGAAAAAGAGAGAGATACTTTTATTTTTTTTTGCTTTCTTATATGGTCCAGCCCTTTCATCTTTTTAGATTTGTTATATATATATAAAATCTAAACCGTGTTGCTCTTTTACTATGGATGCTAACACATTTTCACTGTGGATTATGGCAGTGTGATGCTGGTTTGCTCTTTTGCCCTTGGTGAATTCATGACTGGGTGTTATTGGGTAGGGGTTGTCTTGGTTCTTGGTTGCTTTCTATGTTAGGTGTAGGGTGAGGAAATGGGAGTCAACCACTTTTTTCCTGTTATGGGTTAGGGCTTCTTGTGGGCATGCAGGCTTAGTGTTCGAGCCTCTTCGAGGGCTCTAAGAAGCCGTTGGTTTTCAAATGACTTGGCTAGGTTGTTGAGTAGTGTGAGGGTTGTCTTACAGGGGATGGTGTGTAATCATTATCATGCATTAAAAGCAATGCAAGGTGCAATTGTCTTCGTTCTTTATCTTTCCGTGATCTCGGAGGGCCTAGTTATTACTTTGGTAGATTGGATTTTGATTTAGGTATGGGGGTTTGGTTTCCAGATTTTTAGTTTCTTTTCCTTTGTTTTCTCTGTGTTTGGTTTGTGGATTGTTTATTTATTGGCCTCTGTTTTTTCTTCTAATGTTCTGGTTTGGCTCATTTTTAAAAATTGTGGTTGGTTTTGTTTGCGTTATGTCACTTCATGTCATGTTTCTTGTCTTTGGGAGAGTGGTGTGCTACTATCTTGATGTCTTTTCTTCTACTAGGGAGTAGGTGTAGTAGTTTGGATTTGGCATCCTTCATCATTTGCATCTTTTTTTTTAAGATCTTTCCTTTTTGTTTAATTTGTTAGGTCTTGTGGCATTATTTTGCCTTCTTATTGGTTCTATCAAGCTTCTATTCCTTTTTTTAATTTACTTGGTTTCAATTTTAGTCTTTTTTATTATCGTTTTAACTATTTTGTTATTTCTTTTCCTCTTGATGGCTTATCAGGTTTGGCTTCTGCTCGTTGTGTTTAAGTTGGAAAAATTCTAGTTTTGTGGCCTGCCGTGGTGGTTTTTTTGTTGAGGTACTGCTATGACAACTTAAAAAAAAAAAAAACATTGTTCGAGCCTTTAGATAGCTTCAAAATTTTCTGGTTATAATTATTTGGTTCCCTTAATATATTAATCAACTACATTATAACAACCTTTGTTGTCTTAAATTTGCTTGCTTTATAAATTTTTAGGCCTTCTCTCTTGGATTGGTTCATTTTATGCTATTTTTTTCATGTGTGGCACATTTCTTTTGCATGATAACTTTGTAACCAACAACATAACATTGCATATTCCATATTTTGGATAATTAGTCATCTGGCTTTAGCTCATTGACATACACAACAAGCATTTATTTTGTTATGGCAACATATTTACATGTGATTTTATTTGCATGCATACCTAATTACTTTGCAAAAGGAGTTCTTGTTGTGGGGTTGTTGCCAAGGCTTTTCCTGTTAATAGAAGCATTTTCCTGTGGTTTTCTCATCTTTTCAGCTTCTTGTTTTTCTATTGTTGTGTTGTAGGTTTATTTCTTATTTGTATTTTTAGCTTTTCCTTTTTGTTTTATCCTTTAATATTTTGTTTTTTATGATTTCAAACTAGATATTTGACCTACGCTTTGACGATAAGTTTTAAAAAATCTTTAAGTTCCAACCACGTTGTATTCAAAAAACAAGAGGCATGTGTTGATGTCTCACAAGCCAAAATATTTACCCGGATATTTTTGCTATATTGAATTGGACAATTGTTGACGTATAAGAATTGTATAATTTACGTTTATTTAAAAGTTGGAGGACTATAATGTAACTTTCCCTAAACTTCTAACATGTCCCAAACACTATAGGTCTGGCATGGTTGTTAAACTTATGCGCCATGGGTCTGGCAACCATACTAGACCCAAGTCGTGCTAGACCCAAGTCGTGCTAGACTCAAGGCGCTTGGATTTGACGATTTGTGTTTATTTAAAAGTTGGAGGGTCATAGTGTAACTTTCCCTAAACTTCTAATACGTTATCCATGTTTAGAGCTTTTTTTCCATTCTAGTACCTATTTTCCTGAATCCACTCTTGACTAGGAAATCAAAATCAAAAGGCCTTGAATTAGGATTAGATAATCCGTGATAAAACTTTGATAGCCAAAATGAATCATTAGGAATTGCATAGTATGTCCACAATATTTTTTTCGTGTGTGGGTATTGCTGGTCAAGGGAAAAAGAGCCAACACCTTTTAGAATTTTGCTTGATTTTCATAGTTTTGATATTTTGCCTTTATTTGATGTTTTAATTAGATCCTCACACAATTACCATGCCAGACCCAAGCATTTTGGGTGTAGCAACCGTACTAAACCCAAACAACTTAGGTCTGGCGACTAGTGTAATGATAGAAAAAATATCACGGCGGGGCATGGGCATGTATGCGTACACACACACACACACATACACACATATATGGTCTGTATGTCACTAGATTTTTTAACTAGGTTCTTGGACCTTGGTTATCTAGAAACAACATTTTGTGTTTGGTTTAAATAAATGCATTAATTTCTATATAGAATTAAATTATCCAAGAAAGTTATGATGAGGAAAATTAAGGCCTTATTTATTTGTTGGAATGTGGTTTCTATGAAAAATAGATTCCTAAAAAGTAAATAATTTTTTAATATTTGGTAATGTCATGGAAAATAAGTTGAAAAATATTTTTTAGTGTTTGATTATATTATGGAAAATAAGCTGAAAAATTAATTTTTTATTTTTTTTTCAAGTTTAATAAAAGAATAAGGACTAAATCTAACAGATAAAAAAGTTAAAAGATGATGAAATTGAAAAATAAATCTAATTTCATAAATTATTTTAAATAAAATAAATAGCAATCAAAATAATAGAGACCAAATCTAATAGATAAAAAAAGTTGAAAGATGATGAAATTAAAAAAAATCTAATTTCATAAATTATTTCAAATAAAATAAATAGCAATCAAAAGAATAAGGATCAAATCTGATAGATAAATAATTTCAATTAAGAAAAGGATAAGAGAAAAGTAAATAATAGTAAAAAAAAATAAGGACCAAAGTTAATATAAAAATCAAATTAAATCAAATTCTAAATGATAAAATTGAAAAAAAAATATTTAAAACAAAATAAATAGCAATCAAAAGATTGAGAATCAAATTTAATATAATCAACAAATAACAAGATATTTTTGAATTATTTGTAATTTCTAAAAAGTATTTTTTACTTAAAATTTGAAAAAAACACTTTCCTATTAAACCAAACTAAATTTTGTTTTAACTGAAAAGTGTTTTTTGTTGATCAATTTTTTTAATAACAAACAAACACGATAAAGTTTGGAAAATAATTTCTAAAAAATTACTTTTCATGAAACAAATTGGACCTAAAATAATATTGGGCTTAAATAATATAGGGATATTAAGCTTGCACATTAATATTGGGATATCAGGCTTGCACATTAAGAATATTGTTGTGTTTTTTTTTTCTCACAATTTGTTTTTCTTCCTTCAATCTCTTTTCTATTCTCTCACAATTTTTTTCTATACTCAAGGCTTATAAAAATATCAAAAATTATGAAAACATATAAAAATTCAAAAAACATGAGAAAAATAATGATAAATGCATTTTTTTTTTATTTTTTGAAAAAAATTATAAAATTAAAGAATCAAAATTAGATTGTGACATTGAACACCGTTAAAGAAATTGAACTATCATAAAGTCTAGGAACCAATTAAAAGTGGGACTTAGCTGACCCAAGGCTGGAACCGAGCCGAGTTGAAGAAAAAATAGGAAAAGTCATGATCCGGCTGACCCGGCAAAACCCGGTCAAAAAGCCGGTTGCAACCCGTTGACTTTTGTGTTTTTTTTTACTAGAACAACGTCGTTTTGATTTTTTAAAAAAATAAAAATTGACCTAGTGACCCGGTCAAAACCTGGAACTCGGGTCTTGAACTAGACCGAGTTTAAAAACTATTACCTATGCATCATTTAATATCTTTCACTAAATTTTTCTTTTCTAGAAAAAAAAAAGGTATATATACATATATGCGATGTAAATATTTTTTTAGTCTTGGTTAAAAAGGGGGAAAAAACTAGGTTCTGCAAAATGCAATATTAACCCAATCTTTTTTCTATATTATGGGGAAAAAGCCACTCTGTTCTGAGATGAATGAAAGCAAACGAAAGGCCGTCAAGCATCCAGACTGATTACAGATCATGCATCCACCATTCGGAGATTATCAATCAATCCATAAAAGAAGCATATATTATACGATCATGGGGCCTGCCATGCCAATCCTTGACTAGGATGCCTAAAAAAAAAAAAAACAGGCAGAAGCACCTTGCATCTACTTTGGTCTCTGTAGACTGTAAGTCACTAATTCCAAGAAAAACATGGGATAACAGATTTTAAAAGTGTGGTTGCGGTTGCTTTTTAAATAGTTTTTTGCGCTAAAATACATTTTAATAATATTTTTTTATTTTTAAAAAATTATTTTTGATATCAGCACATTAAAATGATTTGAAAACACTAAAAATATATTAATTTAAAATTAATAAAAAAAATTTAAAATTTATCAAAAATACTTTTGAAACGCAGAAACATACAGCCACTTATTTACCATATACTGTTACGATGAAAACAAAAGCAACCAAAGATTAATTTAAATGGCATAAATACATTTGCATGCTGCATCTTCATTTCATTTCATTTGAAATCTCTCTCCCTCTCTCTGTCTCTCTTCTAAGCTTTATCTTTTCGGGGCTTCTGCACTAACCTTTGACATGGGAGAAGCTCAGGAAGTTCAACTTCACATCATGGGTGAGTCAGCTCTCTCTAATTCTTGATGTGTAGCGCTTTTTATCAAAGAGAATATATATGTATCGCAATTTCATCAATGTTCCTCTGTTTTAACTTCTTTCACTAGTTTATGTATGGGAATTAATTAGGTGGAAAGGTCATGAGGTCTGCAATAAGCCTACATTTAGCAGTAGTACTATTAAGAGTACATAGCCACCATGGAATCATAGGTTATTTATGATGAAAGAAATACGCATCAAATTTCTTCGAAGAGATGCAGCAAAGCAAAAAGAGAGTAGGATTCTTTTACATTTTTTGTTATACAGCTAGGCAGCTATACTGGTTTTCCCCGCAAATCTCCAGGTGAAATTCTGTAGGCGAAAGCTCGTCTCCTAGGTAGTCGTTGTAAATTCTCTTTCCATGGATGAGGCTTTTCAGGGTCTGTCTTGGAGATCTATTTAATAAGTTCCTATGAATCATGTTTTTGGCCTTGCAACAAGGTTTTAGTTTTTTAAGCGCCTAACTTGGGAGATATCGACGTGCTAAAATATATTATTTTCAAATACAATCATGTATTCTTGTACAGTAGCTGACTTGTCCGATATCTGTTCTTATTATCAGACCAAGAAGCTAAAGATCAAACAAACTTACCTCAATATACAAGTACCACCGATCAGTGCTCAACGGCTCCACAAACAAGAAACTACAGGCGGTGGATCCGCGTAGCAATCTATACAGTCTTTCTCGTAGTTGGACAGTCAGTGGCTATGCTTTTGGGAAGATTGTACTTTGTTAAAGGTGGAAACAGCAAATGGATGGCAACACTAGTGCAACTTGCAGGCTTTCCGGTTCTTATTCCCTTCTATCTCATCTCAACTACCAGCAAACCCAGCACAAATAATAGCCAAATAAAATCACCATCTGTCACAACACTTGCATTGATTTACGTATCAATTGGACTACTTGTAGCGGCAGGCTGCTATCTATACACTATTGGACTGCAGTACCTTCCTGTGTCTACTTACACCCTCATCTGTGCATCTCAGTTGGCCTTCAATTCTGTCTTCTCCTTTTTGCTCAATGCACAGAAGTTCACACCATTTATAATCAATTCTCTAGTCCTCCTTACCATCTCCTCTATCCTACTTGTCTTTAATAATGAGTCTTCAGACGGCACTTCTGGAGTCTCCAAAGCAAAATATGCTATTGGTTTCACATGCGCTGTTGCTGCTTCCGCGGGGTTTGGACTGTTGCTCTCTTTGACACAGTTCTGCTTCAACAAGGTTATAAGGAGGCAGACATTTAAGGTAGTCCTGGACATGATAATCTATCAACAAATAGTAGCGACTTCTGTTATTGTAGTTGGACTTTTTGCTAGTGGAGATTGGAAGGGTCTAACAAGAGAAATGGATGGGTATAAAATGGGAAAGGTTTCTTATGTGATGAACTTAGTTGGGACTGCCATATCTTGGCAGGTTTTCGCGATTGGCTGCGTTGGATTGATTTTTGATGTTTCTTCCTTGTTTTCCAATGCCATAAGTGTTTTGGGATTGCCTATTGTTCCAGTCGTAGCTGTGTTCGTATTCAATGACAAAATGGGTGGTGTGAAGGCAATTTCAATGGTGTTGGCTATCTGGGGTTTCATTTCCTATGCCTATCACCACTATCTAGACGACCGCAATTGCAAGGATGAAAAAAGAAATGCCGATGAGGTTTCTAAACCTCCCATGCTGGAAGCTAACTGATGTCTACGATATCTATATGGGAGCCTGGAAATTGATCGGTGACAGATTTCCATGGTTACATACAATTCGGGTGCCTCTGTCATGTCCTAAAATGTAGTTTTCTTCCGTGTAGCAGACCTGTAAAACAGTTAAGCTAGGAGTGCTGTAAAAGAACATCGATGATCAAATTATTCGAGCATATTGGAAGGATTGCTGAGTATGAATTGGTTTAGGTCTATCTGCTGGAAACAATGTAACATGTTAATTGAGTAGCAGGGACTAAAAGATCTATCACCGAATCTCAGGAGACTAGTCACTTATCAGGATTGCATTTGCATGTGGATGTGGATGTGGATGTGGATGACCTCTCATAGCAATTTAAAACTGCAAGTGGTGCTGTGTATGACTTATCATGATGCTTAGCCATCTCTGCTGACCAGTTAGAGTGTTTGTTTACACAATCGAAGCTGCGTTTTACACAAAACACAGCTTTTGCATGTTTGATAACAAAAAAAAGAGGATTTTATTGTTCATGTGTCCCACATTTTATTGCGTTTCAAATACAATTCTCACGAAGCATCTTTCCGCTGCTTTTCATTCAACAGTAAACAATGGCCAACTGCACTGCACGTTGTTCATGGTAATTAATTAGCATGAACAGTCTATTGCTACACTGTATGCTAAAATCAGAGTGTAGCATTCCTACACTGTTAACTGAACAGTGTCCAGTAAAATAAAAAATAAAAAATATTTTTTTAATTTATTTTATTTAAAAAACTAGTATTTATCTTTATTTAATGACACTATATAAATTAGACAGAGATCGCTTGATAATATAGCATTTGCAGAATTTGATCGCAATCCCAATTTTGTTCCTGATTATATTTTACATGATATTATTGCGCGCTTAAAAAACCAAAAAAACAATAGTCCTTGTCGGATGTATTTCATACGTGATGGAATTGTAGATAGTTTAATGAAACAATAAAAAATATTTTATATAAAATATTATTTATTTCATGATGTAATAACAATAGTTAAATGTACAATATTTAAATTAAAAACCATCAATATTAATATCTATTTTTTAAAATTATTTTATAATCTCAATTTCAAAAGCATTATTAACCAAACACATTAAATTACTTTTTGCTCAACCTCAATTTTAACCACAGTTTTAACCAAACATATAATTTTTCAAACCAACCTCAACTAAAAGTACTTTTTATAAAACAATTTTTTTCAAACCACAGCCACAACAGCAACACCAAACGCACTCTTAGTCAATTCTGTTAGAATTTGAACCTTTCAGTTCTCTCAATGAGGCTTACCATTCGAATTTAGAACATAAATTGGCCATATGATGTGCTAAAGTAAAAGTATGTAGTCAATAAACTACATAGCTTTGGGACTATGTGAAAGTAGATGCTTTTCTGATATGGGAATTCAGCCCATAGATATTTGAGAGAATGATCGAGTATATAAATTCATAAGATGAACTGAAACTTTGTTATCCTTGAATTTGATTTTGCTCTTCAAAGTTCAAAGAGGTGAGTTTTATTTTGTGCTTGATTGACAACCCTTCCGACATTTATAGCTGAACAGTGCTTTAATGGGTGTGCCCTTATCTTTTCTAAACTTCTTCTTGTTTATGCATATCCCAAATGACCTCAATTTTTTTCCATTTACATTCAAGGTATTGCATGATCAATCCACCTGTTTTTTAATCTTAGCTCTGCAAGCTCATTACATGTTAGAAAATTTTGTTTTAAAACATGGTTAATCTTCATATTTCAAATCAAATTGAAAATAGGATATATTCTAATGGATCATCATTTATTGCTTTTTGTTTGTTTGTTTGAAATTGCTCTTCATTGGGCTAACCATGAGAAGGTTAAGACCCACCATTCTTGGGCTCAGCTAAGCGCTGAGCCCAAACACCCATGAATCTAGCAAGTTGTCAAACCCACCATTCCTGAGCTCAGCCAAGCATTTAGCCCAGACACCCATGAATCTTGTTAGACTCATCATCCCTCAACGCAGCCAAGCACTGAGCCTAGACGCCTATGAGACTAGTGAGTTGTCAGACCCATCATCCCTGGATGCAGCCAAACACTGACCCCAGATGGGACTGTAGATCATATATATTTTATCTTGGTGGGACAAACCGACCTTTCCCCTACAAGAACATGAGGGGCTATAAAAGAAGGAAACAAAGATGATCATGCTATGTTCAAATTTTTCTCTCTGCTTTAACAATAGCAATTCTATCTTAATAGAAAAACCCTTAGTCAAATGGATAATTGATTTTTCTTGAATCGATTCTAATTTAATCATCGTAGAGTCTCCAAATAGATAAAAGGAGACCTTTTATAGGTAACAATGATAATCTACATCTGCTTTCACCATGGAAGGGTGGGTCAGATTGCCAAAATCAGAAAATTAATGACTTTATCCCGAGCCTAGACCCGACCTTAAAGCCACTGGATAAAACACGACTTCATCATTAGCGTCGACTATAAAGATGGAAATTCCAAAGATGGGATGAATTTACTCTTCTTAGTGTGATAGTACATTTACTTTGTAAGTAACAAACGTCTCCTTAGTGCAACGACATAGTTTACTTTAGAAGGGATTAACATGTTCTCCCTAGGATGATCACACATTTCTCTAATGATGGGATAGACGCTACATTAATAACGAGGATGGATATGCTCTCCCCGTCAAATTTTCCAAAAATGGGATGAATTTACTCTTCCTAGTGCGATTACACATTTATTTTGAAAGTAATGAACATCTCCTTAGTCCTATGACTCAGTTTACCTTGAAAGGGATTGACATGTTCTTCCTAGTGTGATCGCATATTTCTTCAAAGATGGGATAGATGCTGCATTAGCAATAAGGATCGATACACTCTCCCATCAAATCTCTCAAATATGGGATGAATTTACTCTCCTTAGTGTGATAGCACATTTACTTTATAAGTAACGAACATCTCCCTAATTCTAGAGCACAGTTTACCTTGGAGTGGATTGACATGTTCTTCCTTTGCACCTTTCTCCAAGGATAAGATGAACAATATATCAACAATGAGAATAGATACAATCCCCCATGAAATCTTTTAAAGATGGGATGGATTTATTATCCCTAGTGTGATAGCACATTTACTTCGGAAGTAACAAATGTTTTCATAGTGCCATGGCACAATTTACCTTAGAGTGGATTAATATGTTCTCCCTAGTGTGATTATACTTTTTTCTCTAAATATGGGATGGATGATGTATTAGTAACGGAGATGGATACGCCCTCCCTATCAAATCTTTTAAAGAGATGATAAATTTACTCTTCCTATTGCGATAACGCATGTACTTTGAAAGTAACGAACATCTTTCTAGTGCTACGATACAATTTATCTTGGATAGGATTAACATGTTCTTCCTGGTACGAATAGTTCAAAACATCGCATTCACTGTTTGGTCATTTATTAAGGAAGGTTCAAATCAAAAGCGACTTATCCTAATATGATAATCCACCAAATCAATAACTTAGTACAAATCTTTGCGTATTTTATATTAGTTAGACAATTTCCATTCATGTAGGGGATTATTGAAAAAATAAAGTTTTAAAGTATGGTTAATGGGTATACTTGAGATCAAATTAAAAGTGAAGTCCACTCATTTTTTATATTAAAACTTTATTGAAATTTAATTTTCAACGTAAGTTCTTTAACATGAAACATTAACATGATTAAAACAAATTATTGGTTAAGGAAAAATTGATCTCAAAGAACCTTTAGTTTGCATATTTTTATAAAACGCAAATTTAGGTCTAAGTTTTGATCTAGGTTTTGGTTTGTCATAAAATATTTTTTTAATCACAAAAGAGTTTTTTTTTTTTTTT
>Ga0325402_1004490_pt1 | contig 12863 bp, 5 predicted proteins | sample PopdelMetagenome_22_FD_207212 | JGI IMG/M metagenome (GOLD analysis project Ga0325402, IMG submission 207212) | Populus deltoides microbial communities from Bellville, Georgia, United States - Xylem-PdKOR-R3 | ecosystem: Host-associated > Plants > Phyllosphere > Stem > Wood/Secondary xylem... | reverse complement strand
GTCAATATGTGTAAGGTATTAGGGTCATCTCATAAATACTACATCAATATCAGTTGCTTCATAATTATTAAGTGAATCCCGTTGGTAAAAGAACAAAAATCCTTGGGCTAATTAATTAATTAATTAAGATTAACATTAATATTTATATATATATATAAAAAAATACATGTGCATAGTTGACTGTAACAATGATTTTTTAAAAGATTTTTTTAATTTTAATCACTAAACTTCTTTTTTAAAAACAAAAATTGATCCTAGTAGAGTGCGTTATTCTTGAATTTCAGCTTAAGAAATTGTTTTGTTTAGCTTGCCATACAGTTTTTGAGGTGTTAGAAAAAATATCCTGTTGTTTGGCATGCCTGAATTTGCACCCAAAAAAAATCAATTTTATTGCTTGAAAAAATTTAAAAATGCAGGACCGCATTTGATATTATTTCTACAACAAAGGGCTTTTTTTTTTGTAATGTTCAGCTTGTTCCTTTATGTTGTTTTTGCCTTCATAATTGATTTCTTTTCTATTTTGGTTCCTTTAGTTTTTGCTATTTTGTTTTGGTCCAAAACTTTGTTATTTATTTTTATTTTTTCAGTACTTGGTTTGAGAGAAGAAAGAGAGATCACTGATAAATAATAAATGAGACAAGAAGTTGGCAGTTGATTGAACTTTGATGACAAAACAAGTTATTATTGGTATCAATGGGTTTCATTTTACAAGAGAAGTTTATTTAGGCATACTTAGCTCTTTATCTTTATGAAAAAAAGGTAGATTGAGGATATATATTTTTTAGATTTGATTTTGTTTTCTGAACTGATTTAGGGATGTTTTAAGTTGAAAAATTAGTTTATTGAAGCTATAAGAGTTTTTATTATGTTTTTTTTTTTTTGTAAAAAAAGGTTTAAAATGAGTTATTTTTATCCCAAAAAGCCGACTTTGAATTTTTGATCACCACTCCGGTGACCGGAAACTACGTCGGCAAACAACCCATCATTTGCCACTATAGACAACACATCATTCATCTATTTTCTTTAAAAAAACAAAAAACACTAAATATGTAAGTTCGACCTTCCAGGCCCACGCACATCTAACCTTGTTTTTTTATATGTTAGGCCTCATGGCATAGGTGTTGTCTTTCCTAGGCTTAAAATTTATTTGTTGTCTTTCCTGTGCATGCCTACATTTATTATGATATCATTAAATAAAAAATAAATTTCAAAAAGCTCTCCTCACTAACACGTGAGAGGTGTGTTGATCTTATAATAATAAAAAGCAGCTCGAAGCCTAAATGAGATGCATCCAGTTCTTTCGAGCTACAATCTGAACATATTGTTTTTAGTCTGCTTAGACTAGTACGACCCATTCATTTTCTCTTGTTTGGACCTATAAAAATATTTAGGCTTCAACCTAGCACCATGAAATATTTTTTACTCTTGCACATATCTCAAAGTATTTTGTTGATTTCTAAGTCAAAACAAGGAATGCATATCGTTCACGTACATAAGCTTTTTATGTTTTTATTAATAATTTCTCTGCAAGTACAAACTTTTTATACAGGTTACGCTGTATTTTTTTCCCAATGACCACAATGCAAACAAAAACCATGTTCTATACAAAGCAAATGCCTTCTTTCTGCACCATTGGTTGTTTCTCACAAACCTATCGCTAACAATTCTCCAACCACTTTAACCAATAACAAGCTAGACACAATAATAAATGGTGGGCACTAGCATCTCAACTAGTCAACTTTCATACAACTCTCCATGTTTGAGGTAAGCTGATATGACTAGGGTCCAAAAATACCTTAGGTCACTAGTAAACGAGGTATAAGCTTCCCAAGTCACAAGTTCTCAAACACTTACATTGTCTCTCAATTTTCTCATACGTTATTTCTCTCCTGTATTTATTGACTTAAGTATTGGAAACTCTCTTGTTTCAGGAGGGACTTGTTTTTTCATATAAACTTTCAATCATCAATCAAGCCTAACGACTAGTAAGCCTAGACATAAGGCCAATGTTAAGCCCACATGTTTTTGCCTAGGATCACAACCCATGAAATGTCAATTTTTTGTGTAAAGTTTTTTTACAACTTCATCACTAACGTTATTTGTTAGAACCTGAACAAAAAGACATAGCTAATGAAACTTTAGAATGAGAGAAATTAACTGATCTCCTTACTATAAGGACTCCACCTCCTAAAATTTCCAACAACTCACTCATCAACTACAAGTGCTCAATAATGTTGTTTTGGTCATACAAGAACACCTTCATATTTTTTGGTTCCATTAATAAAAAAATCAACATATAGTTTCATTATATGCACTAGATGTATAAAGACATCTCTCTTTCATGAAAAACAGAACAAAATGACATATAAAGTATGCATGATAATCTCACTCTTTGAAAGAGATACTCTCGCTTTGGAGAGCACTCCTTTATAGATCCCAGTCATAGATGTGGCTATCTTCATCAATTCTTTTCTAACTCTCACTCGTATGCTCTCTAATAAAAAATACCTAAACACAAAATAATATTTACTCTAACTAATAAACATTAACCCCACTAGCTAAAAAAATTTCTACTTTGTCATAAAATGTTAGACACTTATCTCTTCAAAGAATGTGTCGTTGTGAATACGAGCTTGAATAACTACGATAGCCTTATAGATTCTAGGAAGCACATACAAACTTTTAGAGGAAACCTAGAGCTTATGATACAATAGAGTGACAACATGTGCAAAATTTTCCATGTAATTTTTCATGGATCTACTAAGGTCTAGTATCACGAGCTTAAACATAGCTCTATTCATAGCCTTCACAACCTCTATGTTAAACTCATCTCTTATTTTAGCAGTAGCATCCCAACTAAAAAAAGCATGATAGAGCTTGTTGCCATCTCTTAATGATAAGATGAAAGCACCAGAATACATCTCTAGAGATTTAGTGAAAAAAAATTTAACGTGGAAAATCTGATTGAACTAAATACCATTGAGGCCCTGATTAGTGGAGTCTTCAACTACTCAATATGGGAATGTATATATACACTGCTTAATAGGACTTTTCTCAGCGTTAAATATATAATGGGAAATTATATTTGGGTGGAAGAAGAAATAGTAACTAGACAAGTTCATCTACATTTCCATCAAGTACAGTATCCTCAACATCAATAATCTCTAGCCAGAGCATCTAAAATGAGAACTAATGGATACATTCATGATCGTTTTACATTCCTTAAGCTCCAAACTACCTCTTTAACCACCACACAGACTGAGGTGTTGGATGTTATCAAAGAAAAATAATTTTTGCAATATCCTTCTCTTATTAAAAAAAAATGGTGTGAACACAAAGAACATTATCAAAGTTTGTCTTTTTTGTGACTATGGATATAACACTGTGGAATGCCATGTCATGAAAAAGAATATATAAAGATTAATCTCTAGAGGTTACCTTCACCAGTTCATAGAAAAGCAAAACAAAACAAAACAAAACTTGAGCATAAAAAAAAGTTTACACACTTGATGATCTACCTAAAACCTACTAAAAATATGTTATTGATGTAAATAAACCCTAGATTATTGACTAATAAACTCACCCAAAAGGTTCTATGCAAAGAATTGGACCAAAATTGGTCCAAATCATGGGGTTAAAGAAATGTTCTTCATAAGAATATAAAAAACACTGTCTTAGAACCTAGAAAATACCCAGATAAGAAAGTAGCCACTATCAAACCCAAAAATTACTTTCTAGGCCTCTAAAACATGCTTTCCGAGTTCCAACAAACCACATTACCATCAAATAACATCAAATCATTCAGATTATACAAGATGTTCCACATCAAAAAACTATCAACTTAAAACAACTTATATATTCATGCAATATTAAAGTTGAATTTCCATTATAATAAATTTATTTTGACATTTATAGTCCAATGAATGTGAAGGAAAGGCATGACGGTATCTATTCATCATATTTATAAATGATTTAACTCTACAGTCATTTTTTTATATATCTTATAAATCAGTAGCTTTAAGTTGCTTCATAAAATACATAAAACTTGTCGAGAATGAATTAGACATTAAAATAAAAACTTTAAGAACAAATCGAGGATGCAAGTATTTATCTGATTAGTTTAGAGAATTATATAATGAAAGAGGGATTTATCAACAATTGATTATTCCTGGAATGCGAAAACAAAATAAAGTTGTGAAAAGTAGAAATATAACCCCACTTGAAATTGTTATGTTAATAATGGCATAAGTAAACTTGCCTATCACCAATTAGAGTGATGCACCATTAACTACCACATATGTAATTAATTGTATAACCTTTTAGTCAATTACAACTATATCATATGAGTTTAAGGGATGATGAATTAGTTTCAAGTAAAACTCAATTGCTACCTATAATGAGTCCATCAATGATTATTGATCCGAGTAGGAGTGACATTACCATTGATTTATTAATGAATCAATCTTAACTATAACAAATTAAGATTAATCTATGATTTAAGTATTTATATGATCAATTCAGATAATTATATAGTGAAATAGGAATAGATCAACAATTAACTATTTATGGAACGCCACAACAAAATAGAGTTGTGAAAAGAAAAAATAAAACCATACTTGAAATTGTTACGTTAATAATGGCACAAGCAAAATTGTTTACCGCCTATTAGGGTGATGCACTATTAACCATCGTATATGTAATTAATCAATCGTATACAATCTAAATTAGTTACAACTATGCCATATGAATTATGGATAAAACATAAACCTAACTTGAGTATTTTAAAACTTTAGATAAATATGGAAAACTAGGTCTAAGTGGGGACAAATGTATATTTATAAGATATTTTAAACACTTAAAAGGACATGTGTTTATTGGTAAGAAAAAAGTGGAAATATAAGTAAATTTGAATAATGAGATGTTACATTATTAGAGAATGACTTTTCTAAACAAATAAAAGTAGGTCAAGACCTATCTCTTTACAAGACCTAGGACCATGATGCTTCTACCATACAAATACAAATTGGCTCACTTTCGAGTGAGAGCAATTTGAGATATGATGAATTAGTTTCAAGTAAAACTCATTTGCTACCTATATTGAATCCATCAATGATTGTTAATTTAAGTAGGAGTAACATTATCATTGATTTATTAGTAAATCAATCTTAGTTACAATGAAATGGTCATTTAACATTCATTATCGTAGTTTTAATATCAAAGAGGAAGAACTTATGTTTATTCCACAAGATGAAAAAGAGCCAATAAATATAAATAAAGTTTTTTCATGCCTTGAAAATAAATTAAAGCTATGGAAGAAAAGTTAGAATTTATAAAATCAAATAAAGTTTCAAAATTGATTGATTTATCAAAAGGATGCAATGCCATTAGGAATAAGCAGATTCTTAAAATAAAGTGAAAGGTTAATAAAAGTATTGAAAAATATTAGACTCGATTAGTGGTTAAATAATACACATAATATAAAAGAATTGACTATGAAGAGATATTTTTACATGTTGTAAGGTTTGCCTCAATAAGATTGATTTCAACTATAATAGCTAACTTGAATTTTGTATTATATCACATGGATGTAAAGACTGCTTTGTTAATGAAGAATTAGAAAAAAAAAATCTATATGGAACAACTTATAGTTTTGTCAAGAAATACCAAAAACACAAAGTATATAGACTTTTGTGAGACCCTAAAGATTAGTAGTAATCTTTACTTATGCCTGTATGACACTCGTCTATTTATTAAGACTTAGATTTGATGTTCGTTATATTAGATGTTGTCAAGATATTATCAATAGTTCAATCTACTAGGACATTACTAGAAAAGCGAGTTAAGTAAAAGTTGAGGGAATCGAGAAAAAAATGATCATTTTGGTATTATCACATCTACTTGTATTCATTGGTCGATCAATTATATTTGTTTATGTGATAGACATAATTATAAATTCAAAAAGTATAAGGAATAAGATCTTGATAAACAAAAATGTGTTAAATGATCTAGGGTATTGCATATTGCATTAACTCTATATCCCATTATTTGAGCAGTTATATATTCCTAACAAACGTATGAGTTCTCAAATATGCCCGATAACACAATCTATTTGTTAAGCATATATATTGAAAAATTATTAAGAGAGTTGATCTCATCATGTGTGAGTGAAAGATAAATAAAAAATGAATTTTGGTCAATTATGACGAGCCAATCCGATCCATGTTAATATTATTTATATTAACAAGATAATATAAGGAAAAATGACGAAGAGTTACATCTTAACAATAACCATTAAATATTAGAAACTCGTCAACTTTATAAATGTCTTAATAAACAATATAAGGTACACTTACACAATAAATAACAAACATGATTTACTATTATTTAACATGACCATGATTGTACTGATAATATAAGTTTTTAATGACATGTTTATATTATTTCTTTCTAGTGCTTTTTTCTCCCAACAATTTACTTCAAGTCGGTCTACACAATTAGTCTTCCATTTAATCTCTCCCCTTATTTCTTAAAATAAATACAGTTTTGGTTATAGTATTTATAATTTTATATATTTATCAAGAAATAAAAATTTATTCTTACTTCAAGTCGGTCTACACTGTTTTGGTTTTCTTTTAATTTTATATTTATCTTTTAGGTTTTTAATATTTATTTATTAATCGATCTTATATTCGAGCATAGTCAACGCCTAATGGATATGGAAGAGCTAATTGTACAGACGAGCTTGAAGTAGATTTTTTATTCACCATAAAAAAGATTAAGAATTTTCTTATGAATTCCAATCGTATAAAAAAAAAACAGAGAGGAAGCGGCGGGCTTACCAACCCTCCTCTCTACCCACCGTCCCTGATGCAACCCGGTAACTTCCACCTCTCTACCCACCGTCCCTGATGCAACCCAATAACTTCTTTTTTTTCTTTTTCTTCCATTAGAGGGGAGAACAACTGAACAGGTATTCTTAATATTATTTTTTCAATAAAATAATTGTAGTCAATGTCAGGTCATTAAAATACTGGCGACGGAGTCAAAGTTGCGCAGATGAGATGAATGGTCTGTGACAACTGCGCAGCCAACGGCTAGAGAGAAAGTGGAGAGATGGCGCAGAGAAAAACGGTCCGTCTGCCCAAAAAGGACAGCCAAGCTCCAACGTCTATAATCTTGCGACTGCTGCTATAAAGGAACCCATTGACAAGCAACATCTTACCTGCTCTGTTATCATAAATTACTCGAGTTTTTTCAAATATTTGCTTGTACGAAATGCTGCCCTTGACATGGTGATGGTAATTATAAACTCTTTGACGATTTTCCTTCTGGGTGTAGTCCTTCAGGCGATAATGGATGCACAAATTTGAATCCTCTTTGGGTGTAATGGGCTAACTTTAGGTCATTTTCTGACATATGATGGACGATAATGGGAACAAGAATTCCATTGTGACGATTAGCAAAAACTAGTTGAAAACTATCTTGCATTATTGACAGACAGACACCCTTTCCAAGTTTTTTTTTTTAATAAAATTAATAATAATAATATTGTCACCCTTACAAAGTGTACACCCGACTTTTATTGAGATGGGCAATGGCTATTTTTTTTAATTATATTTAACCTTCCTATAAAAAAAAATACATTTAATATAGTCTGTGACTTGAAATTTTCTAAGTTTGAGTGAAATATAGAGATAATTTTAAACGGTTAGTCTGAATGTATATTATTTAAAATCATTTAGAGAGGAGATTTAGTCTCCATTAATACAAAAGTTGGTGAAAAATACTCCTTATTGTTGAATTAAACAATGATAGATTAATCATCTAGTAAGTGGTCTAGTGGTAAGAACTTGAAATTAAGAGGTTTGTTTTCCCTGTGTTCTCAGATTCGAGCACTGTAGTTACTAATATAATGGTTACTAGAGACTTATATGGTCGTTAACTTCAGAATCCATGGGATTAGTCGAGGTGCGCACAAGTTAGCTCGAACACCAATATTAATGAAAAAAAGAATGGTAGATTATAAAAAATTTTCTAATGATACTTTAAACTATTTCTTGATAAAAAAAAAATTAAAAAAAGGTCTTTTCATTAATCTTGATCGTGAATGATAGTCTAAAAACACAACACATGTCTGAAATCACATGATTTGAAAAAAAAATAACGGATGGATAGAAACCTGGACGCGGAGCCCCTTTTTAAAAACAAAATACTTCATGGTACCCAAATCAAAAAAATAAAAATTTACGAGCTAAATTCAGATTGACCCAAAGTTCAGAGTAATTTTGGATAATTTGGCCTTAAGAATATACGAAACCTTTGTATATGGATTGCAGACTAAAATAACATAGACGTCACATTAGGATGCATCTTCATCAATCTCTTGGGATTATTATATAGTAAAATTTATTAATTTTTCTAGAATGCAATTAAAAATATATGAAACCTTAGTGTATAAATTGCAGGCTAAAACAATATATAGGTTACATTGGGATATGTTTCATCGACTTTTTGGATTCAAATCTTAAGAATAAGCATGTGGCAAGATTTATTAAATTTATCTAAATATATGAGATTGATATTGAGGTGTGTGTGATGAGTTGATATTTTTTACTTAATATTTTTAATGTTTATGTAAAAAGATGATTATCCAAGTAAATATGGGAATCATAAATTATCAAATTCAATATACTTGACTCAACCATATGTGGAGCCCAACTTAATGTTTTTCTGACAAGTTGTTAGACTCGGTATACTTGAGGTTCAGTCATGTGCTGAACTCAAGACAATACGGGTTTAACAAGTTACTAGACTCATTATACTTGGATTCAGGCATCTGTCGAGCCAAGACATTATAGGTTTGACAAGTTGTCAAATCCAATATACTTGGACTAAGTTATATGTTGAGCCAATAATAATGTGGGTCTGGCAAGTTGTCAACCCCATGTTATAATCCAATTTTTTATTTTTTTTATTTTTTTAACAAATCAGAAAAATCTAAAAAACAAAATATGTTTTCAATCATTTTAGTTATTTTCTTCATTTTATTTAATTTTTTTGTGTAAAACATTTTTTGAAAAATTAAAAAAAATACAATAATATATATATATATATATATATATATATATATAGTTAGGGTTGAAACTAAACCAATGATTGAATAGCACATGTAACAATTGAGTTTGAAAATTTTTGAGTCTCAATTGAGGGTTTGAATTGAAGTGCAAATTGAGAAAATAGCCTAAATTGATTTAATTTGATTAAGATGAAAAGAAATTTGAAGTTCAATGATGATTTTGAAATAAATAACCAAGTTAAAAAAATAATTACGTGATTAATTGAAGGAGAAAGTTAAAATTAAAAGTCAAAATTAGCGTAAAAATGAAGAATCAAAGAACCAAGAATTGAAATGAAAGCAATGGAAAAATCAGAGGGCTTACGGTAATTCAGTCAAGGGCAAAATTGAAGCAAATGATAGAAAAGGGTGAAAATTGGTGGAAAATAAAAGGACTAAGTACTGAAGCGTAAAAAGTGCTGGAATGGAATTACAAAATTTGAAGTTTTGGTGGAAACCTAATTTTAATTAAGGAGCAAAAACAACACCTTTTTACATTAAATGAAACAGTGTGTCTTGTTTAAATTAGGGAACAACGAAGTTTGAACATTATGGTATAAAATATCATGATTTAATCCTTTGAATCCACTTTAGATCTCAAGCCTAATTTTTTCCACACACTCAATCAATATTTTTTCCATATCATAAACCCAATTTTTCCTTTCTAAGATCTAGCTTTCAACCTTGAGCTATCAAAGGAAATTAAATCAAATGGAATTAGATGATCAAAATCTAGGTAGTTGTTGCAAATCTTCATAAGTATTTTTCGAGCACCATGATTGTAGCCTATTTTGCCTTTATTTATTCCTTCATGAATTACAAAATAGATTTTCTTATCTAAATCCACACATTTATAAATTACATAACATTTACATAATTATATAAGAAACCTCGAGAGTTACATTCAAGGAGAATTAGAAAAGAAAAGAATTTTACAACTTAGAAGAAAAATAGATAAAAGACATGACTCATAAACCCTATTTATTATTACAACCATTCAACCATAAAAACATAATCACATTGATCTTTAATGTTCATTATCATCCATCATGTTTAATAACATATTAATATGCATAATAAATTATATTGCATGTTTTAATTCTAATTATTGACTTTATGTGCTCCTATAAAATAATATTTCTAACACTTAGAAATATTCAATCAAATCTAATTTGATAATTTTCCAAACAAAACAAATTTTTTTCAACATAAATTCCATGAAAAACATTTTTCAAAATTTAATAAGCAAATTAATCATATTAAAATTCTTATTAATGTCCTAAACTATTTTAGGATTAATAAAATAAAATTTTTTGGCTTAAAAAAACACTCATTATTTTATAAAAACTATTTTTAAAAATATTATTTAATTAAGCCAATTAATTAAATCATAATCCTATTACGATATGATATGACAAAACTATAAAATTTGGAATTAAACATTTTAATTCAATCCTAATCTAATTAGAATAATTAATTTAATTTATGATTTTAATTTTAATATAAAATCATTATTTTATATGTAGAGGGCTAAAATTATAATTTCAAACCCAAATATACCAAAAAATAATTAAATATAAGTTGCAGGGGTAGGATCACAATTCTACACCTAAAAACCCTAAACAAAGCTTAAGGGCATAATTGTGATTATGCCCCTATCTTCTGCTACTAGTGTTGCCGCTTCACCTGGTGGCAATGCAAGGCAGCAGCCCTCGCGGTACCCCAATCTGGCCCTAGGCGCATTAGTGCCCATGGCAACTCTAACAGCGCATGGCCCTGATGTGGCCTTCTGCCCGCGGTGACTGGTTGTGTGCAAAGCATAGCTAGGCTTACTAGCGATGTTGGTGTCGCTGATGGTGGCTATTGTAACCACCTACAACCATTTTTTTAATTCAATGGTGGATTCCAGCCAGATCCCAAAAATCTGGCTTGATCTAGCCAGATCAGTAGCCATAATCCTTTTTTCATTATTTTTAAATCATGAGATAAAAAAAAATTACTTTTGGGAAAAATATTTTTTTTCACATAAAATTAATTCACAATTGACATTAATAACAATTAAAACATGTAATTAACAAATCTAATTATCTAACGAAAACTCTGATACTACTGTTGAGTTACTAAATGTCATACAAGCAACGGAAACAATAAAATTTTTTATTTGGGAGTCCTTAAGATTTTGTCAGACAGATCTAGAGTTGTTTAGCGATTTATTATCTAAAGATCTGATCTTTTTCGGCTTTGAATATTTCTTTAAAGGTTGAGTTGTCGCAAACCATAAGTCGTCTAATTGTTCGGCCTTCAACAGTAATCCACATAAACCACCAGTAAAAAATCTTCTAAATCCCTATTTAGGAGAGAAGGATTGGTATGTCTAGAGTGCAAGCTCTTTATCTGTGATTTACGTAATTTTTCTGTCTAATAGACAACCCCTCAAAAACATGAGGCATAGCTTACTATTTATAAAGAAATTTGAAAAATCATATAAATTAACAAAATATCAATTTGTTCCTTGAATAATATTCATATATTAATTCAGGATAATTTTAGAAATTAAGTCAATCAAGTCCTTACTTGATTTTTCTAGGTTTAGAAATATAATCCATGTATTAATTATATTATATTTTTTAATTTCTAAAATATATTTTAATCAAGTCATACTTAATTAAATAGTCCCAGTTTAATTTATGACTAATAGTTTTTAATGTGTGTGACTCATTAGGTTCTTAATATGTTTGCCCAAATATAAACTATAATTCTAATTAAATATAATTAAATAAATTAATTTATTATCAATCCAACAATTTATTAATTTATATTTGAAGATCAAGTACATTATCTAGTAAAGTGTTATGATCCCTCAAATATTAGAAAAATCATTAGTGGTTTGACTTAACCTCTCAGTAACTGGTTTATCAGTGTAATTAATATCCTTTCATCAATAATGTTCTTATTCAACATTAAAGCGCGTATGTCTATCATGTTAAATCATGTTTGTTCTCTACATAATAGTCATTAATCGTTTGAATAAGATTTGAAACTCTTTTTAAATCTCATTCTATCTTGGTCAATGATTTCTCAATCAATACTATTTGAGAACAGATAAAATATTTTTCCTAATTCACTTAGGATGATAAATCATCTCTTGATCACTCAAGTACCTTCATATAGTTCATGTTATCTATAATGACCACCTCTTTGTTACCTCGATTAAGATAACATGTAATAGGATCAAAGCATAACATTTTTTATATAAAATAACTAAGTAATCTCAAGTCTAATGATCACTTACACAGCCGTTGTGTAAACATTTCCATAGACATAAGTGATCTCTCTATATGTAATCCTTATACGGGTCAATTCAGTGTACATGTCTTATAACAAACACCTACATATTAGTTATAAGTATCTCTTATACCTCAGTTTATGAGAACAACTAGATAGAGAGAGAGAGCTCTAATAAATATCCAATATTTAAGACATCGACAAAAAATGTTTTATGAATATTGCTTTGATGCAATAGAAATTCTATAATTATAATAATTTTATAATTTTCTATGTAAAATATTTATCTTATGAACTTTATTTTTATTCTAGATTTATAAATTAAATATTAGATTGATTAATATAGTATTATAAAAACATTAAAAATAAATTAAATTTTTATTAATAATAAATATATATTAATAATATGACGTTTAACTATTGAGTCCGGACTGGCTGAGCTGGACGGGAAAGTGCGAATCGT
>Ga0325402_1004486_pt1 | contig 12866 bp, 6 predicted proteins | sample PopdelMetagenome_22_FD_207212 | JGI IMG/M metagenome (GOLD analysis project Ga0325402, IMG submission 207212) | Populus deltoides microbial communities from Bellville, Georgia, United States - Xylem-PdKOR-R3 | ecosystem: Host-associated > Plants > Phyllosphere > Stem > Wood/Secondary xylem... | reverse complement strand
ATAATAATAATAATAATAATAATAATAATAATAATAATAATAGTGATGATGATGATAATGAGACAATAATAATACTACTAATGGTGATAATATTGACAATAATATTAGTTTATAATAATAATGATAATGATAGTAATAACAATAATAATTATGTTAATAATAGTAATAATAGTGATAATAATAGACAAAATCTTTATGTATAGAAAAATCATGATAAAGTGTCCAAGTTGATAAAACAATTCTGCTTAGAATTTAAGGGCATCAAAATAATTATAAAACTATCGATCATTATTAGAAGACTTAATAAGTCTTATAACCCATTATAAATGATTATATATTCAATCAATTATTTTTTATATCTATGAATATTTATATTTATGCAAATTATTTTTAAGTTTTTATATAGAGAGACATAAAAATCAAAATTTGAAAACTTAATTTCTCTCGAAGACCTTATATTAGACCAAACCATGAGAGATGAAGAAAAAGCTCAAACTAGGCAGAATCACTCAAATAGGATCAAACAAATATTTTGCTAGTTGGATCTTCTTGTTACCCATTAGATTAGGCTTACCAGTGGTAATACAATGAGACATCCTACAAAAAAGATCTGGCCATTATATATGAGGGTAAGTTAACTATATAAATTGGTCTAAAAAGATATCTCATTACTCAGTTAACATGCCTTAATAGGCTAAATCAAGGCTTATAAAACGAAAGAGCATTGACTAAGGTGAAGCCCTATAAGCTTACTAATCATGACTTAATAGACTATCCATGAGAGTTTGGTGGTTTCATGATTATTTTCTAGATTAATGACCTAACAGGACATCACTGGTTCCCCAAATTGACCTACAATAATGTGTGCACAAATATAAATGTTATGAAGTGTGTGCATATGTATAAACACATATCCAATCTTGAAAAATATGAAATTCAATTAAAAAAAGATATAAAATCCAATAATAACACATTAAATAGTTTAGGAAAAATAAAAGGGAAAACATTAAGAACATGAAGCACAACGACTATATTATCATAGAATCAAATAGACAAAGCTTAGCTCTTAAAGTTCTTAGTGGAGTTATCATTCTACTGTAGGACATATCTTAATGAACTCAAGGTAAAAATGAAAAATAGATGTCTTCACCTAGTTTTATGGTAACTAGAAACCCTAAATAGTCTTTTAGAGGTTCTAGATAAGGTGTTGTTTATGATAAAAGGAATGTGAAAATCACCCTAAAACATCCTACCTAAAGTCAACTGCTTTGTGTTGATTTTTATAATAAAATATACATATGGTGCTTATTTACTAATTGTCCACCTAAATTGGTATCTATGTGTTTGCTAAATGCTAAAGATAATGATTTGGGATTTAGATTTGGCTGCAATAACTAATCATCACTGTTAAAATACAAGTGTTGGACCCTAAAAGATGGTGAATGGTGAATTGATTTTTGAGCCCATTTCTTGGATTATGTTCAAAATCAACTCAAATACCTCTACTCACACTTAATGTGTCTTATGATATTATACCAATTCTACCCAAGTTTACTCGATGTATAAACAAGATAAGAGTGTAAAAGTAGATTCATGCACATCATATCAATTCACATACTCTTAATATGACATCCAAGAAAAAACCTAATTAAAATTTATAACTCCTAGGTCAATGTTAAGTTACGAGAAAGATACAAATCAACAAAGAAAGATAAGGATATGAAAACCAATACTAACATTGATATTTACACACATGAATTCATTTATCTTTTTGCGATATCTAAGGAGAAAACTTAATAGGATTTACATTTTTGGGCCGTTATGAAAAATATACAAATCATGTCAAGGCCAAATCAAAAGCAACATAACAAATTCATATATGTTGATCAAATGAAACTCATATTTAGCACAATTATATATAAAATAATAACAAATTATTCAAAATAAATTAAAAAATTAGGAGTTCAAAAATGACCTTCAGAATCATCCAAAAATCATTGAAAACAAGATAGGGCAATGTTAAAAGCCATCAGAGTGGAAATAATAAGGATGGTGCATGGTGGTCATGTGTTGGAGTTAGGATGGAACATAAGAGATGTTATAAGTTGACAACATGTTTATCTCATGCACGCTTCAAAAACCTATACAAAGAAGTAGAGAATATATGAATTTTAAGGTGGAAAGTAAGTAATCTCTAGTGAATTCTTAGGTACAACTTATGGAGTGGATAGAGAAAAGGTTTATAGTGAGTTCAAAGAATATACATGTGATTTGGTTGGATTTTGGTGGAAAAGAAAAAAAAAACAAGGGTTGTAAATGTTGATTTGTGTTGCGTTCTAGTTATTATTGCTTGGTCATGGTCTAGTGGGCAGGGATTGGGCAATTCAATAGCTTATGAATTATATGGGCTACTGATGTTGCATTGAAGTGGTGGTGTGGCGTGCAACGGAAAGAGAGAAAATAACATATGAGTGTTGAGTGGAATGAAGAAGAGAGAAGGACTCTCTCATGGTGGCATTGTTGTTAATGTTTTGGTGGTCTATACAAGAGATAAAGATTGTTGCTAATTGGAGATGGAGATAAGAGGGTTGTGCGTGGTGGTTTACTATTGAGCTATTGATAGTGATGGGTAGAGAGCTTATAGCGACTGTCGGCTTTGATGTTAGTAGGGAAAAAATATAGAGATAAGTGGCTAAGGTTTGGTAGAAAAAGGGATGAAAAGGTCTATATTTTTTTTTATAGGTGTTTTCTTTTTTCTTTCTTGTGTTTTTTTCCTTTTCTTTTTATTTTTATTTTTATAAAATCCCCCTCATGAGTAGGGTTGATTCTTTTATTTATATGATAAGGGTCGTCGAAACATAAAATATTAGAGAAATTAATATTTGAAAATTTTTATATTATTTTCTTTCATTAGTTATCACGGATCTCCTTCAAATATTCTAATTAAGACCATATTGTTTTTCAATTTTGTTTGAATCTTTATTTATTTTTTTCCTCAATTGAATGATCTTCCTAATAATATTAGTCCTCCATCATTTTGGTTTTGTTTTTCTTTTTTACACATCATTTTGCTCTTTAATCTTTTTATTTTTATTCTATATGTTGAGAATTGAGTCAAAAATAGGTTATAACAATATTTATCCTAACATGGCTACAATAGATCGGATAACCAAAGCCAATGTCCGGACAAGGATGGAGTATGGCCCGCGCTTCGCCACGAATCATATTAAATTTTCTACAGTGTAAAAAAACAAAGCTCAAGAGCTGTCATTGTATTTTAAAGAATATAAAAAAATCAATGACTCCACATCATAAAAAGAGAATTGAAAAAAATAATGATCGTCAATTCCCAAGAATCAAAATATTGAAGGATGAAATTGAAAAAAAATAATAAAAAAAGTCTTAAAAAAAGCACCAATAAAACCAAGTAAGGTTGTCAAAACCCGCGAGCAGGATCATACGGATATGATAATCCAATATAAGACAAAACAGAAACAAAACAAAGTTTAATTTTAAAAGGAATTCAATTTTGAAGAATAAATAAAAAAGGATAAAAAAGCGACAACAAAAAAAACTTGAGCCACTCGGACAAACCTTCCACTTAGATCATGAGACACGGAGAACCTGATTGAAAAGAAAACCGAAGAAAATAACGAAGTTCATTTTTTTTAAATGAACAACTTTGAAGGATGTAATCGGGAAAGAAAATGACGTTAACTCATGTGAACTTTTCAAATCCATGACCCTAGTTAGTGACTAAACTAGAACCACCACATCTAAAAAGCAATTATTTTAAAACTTGGCTTGACCCGACAACTTTACCCATGACCCAAGTAACCCTTGGCTTAGACGGGGCCGAGTTTTAAGAGATATTGGGGGATAATTGATCAAGTGTAAGACGGTTAAAAATCCAAGTTGACCCATGTTTTGATTAGCCCGGGGAAAATCTAGTAAAAAATGATCAAAACTCGTTAACTAATTTTATTTTTTTAAAAAATAATATCATTTTGATTTTTTTTAAAAAACAAAAAGATTTGATTGCCTTTGGTTAACTTGAGTCAATCCACTCAACCTATGACCCGATAATTATCCCGGATTGACTCCCGAGTAGAGCCTAAAAAGAATGGGAAAAACCAAGGAGATCAAATCTCAATAAATCAAATGTTGAATGATAAAATAAAAATAATGAATGATAAAAAAAAATACCAATTAAGAGAATAAATCTCATTTGAAAAACAAATTGAGAGGATAAACTAAAATTTTGAATTGAAAGGAAAAATTAAAAACAAATCTAAAAGCAAATAAAAAAGCAACATTATGGATCTAAGAATGAAATTGAAAACAAATTAAAATTTGATAAAAAGGCTATGATTCAAAACATTAAGGGTCAAACCTTAAATACTGTCATAACCTAATTTTTTAATTTCTAAAAAAAATGAATGAATGAAAAACAATTTGAGAATTGGATCCAGACAACACAAATTGAAAGAATTGATAAGTTTGAGGACTTAATTGAAGAAATATCAAAGTTCGGGGTCAATTTAGGTCAAAATTACAAGAAATTAAAGTCCAAAGACCGAAATGAATATGCGGTGATACTATAGGGGTTAATTGATTTTTCCAGAGCTAATTTTAAAAGAATTAAAAGTTGAAGAGTCAATTAAAGAATGAATTAATTAATTTGGAAATGAAAGACTGTTTTGTAAATGACGCTAAAATCCAGGGGTCCAATTGCAATTATCTAGGGGAAAAATTAAAAAAAAAAGATTTCCATGAATAAGGGCCTAAATGCTAAATGTTAGAATATCAGGGGGCAAATTGAAAGGTGGACCTGTCCATCTCAAAATGGCTTCGTTTCAAATCTATTGTTCATCCCCTTCCTCGTTTGGAATAGAGGAAGCCACCTGTTGATACACGACGTCGGGCGACGGCTCCCGCTTTTTGTTTATTTATTTAACAAAAAGGGTTTTTTCTCAATTGGGGAAACAAAGATTTTATTGGAGTCGCCATCTAGTAATTTGAGGGAACTAGAAATCCCAAAATAGACACTGGTCCCAGAGATTCAGGTACGGGGTTAGTTATGATTAAGGGAAGGTAGACACCACCCTTAAAACATCCTTTCAAAGAAAGGTTACCCTTACTTGTGTGTTTTTTTTTTTGTTTGATTCAAATGCGATTATATTTTGGGCTTATTTGTAATTTTTTTTTAAATGATTAACGTCGGTCCCTAAAAATAGAAGACACGTTAAAAATGACATCAGTCCCTAAAAATTAGGAAACTCGTCTAAAATATTAACGTTTATCCCTAAAAAGGAGAATTACGTCAGGGTTACCAACAGAAATAATGGATATAATCCATTATATTTTGGGTTTATTGGTAATTTGTTTTTTTTAAATGGTTAACGTCGGTCCCTAAAAATAGGAGGCGCGTTAAAAATGACATCAGTCCCTAAAAATTAGAAGACTTGTCTAAAATATGACGTTTTAACCCTAAAAAGGAGAGTTACGTCTGGGTTACCAAAAGAAATAATGGACATAATCCATATTTGGTATTTACATTTTTGACATCGGTCCTTTTTTAAAAAAAGAGACGTGTCAACTTTGGTTTTTGTATTTTTTTACAACATGCAAGAAAATTTACAAGCATTTATATATGAAAAAAATATCAAAGAAACCAAAAAATTACTTGAGTGTCACTGTATTGGTAAAATACTGAAATACCCACTGTATAGGTAAAATACTGCAATACCCTCGAATCTCTCTGAAAATTACAAAAATGCCACTGGCGGCGCTTGTGGCACACGCGCGGCTACTGTTGGCGGCGGGGAGATTTTCCGGCGAGATTTCTGGCCAACCAATGGTCGATCCTGGTAGATCTGATGTCAAGGATTCTTATGGTGGTGGTCATGACGGTCGTTTATGGCTGATGAGCGAGAATCGACGACTTGAAGCTTCAGTGGCAGCCGACGATCGCGACCCTTTTCCGGCTAAATGGGGCAGAGAAAACGCTGAAACCGGCCGGGGTTTTGCTTTATATGAGGATAAAGACCTTTCTGTGGTGGTTTGGAAGCTTAAGATGGCCGGAGATGGGAGATCAGAGGAGAGAGAGGGAGTCGCCGGCGAGAGGAGAGAGATGCTCTGGGTTGTGCTACGGTGAGAACGTTAGCACGGTACACCGGTGCCGCTGAGGCCTGTGATGCGTTGGATCTCTGATGGAAAGATCGCGTGGCTGTGATTGGCCCGATCTGCAGGTTGATCGGACGGTCCGGATGAACGGAGGTTTGATCGGGGGTGACGCAGTGTACAGAGAGCTTGGTACACCGGGTGACGTGGCGCCACCGGATCTAAAGGCAAATTGTTTTAAGGGTTGAGATTGATTTGGGTTTTAATTGGGTGTGGTAAGCCCTATTGTATCCTATTAAATCAACGGTTCAGATCTAAACACTATTAAATCTAACGGTTAGGATATTTTTGATATTTTTCAGATTGTTTTTAATCAAAATCAATATCTTACTCGCATGAAGAAATAGTAAAAAAACATGAATAGTGACATAGGATATCGTCTCTCTATTCTTCTCTCCTCTTTTCTTCTTCGTTCCTCCTCCTTTCTGGCGCACTGTCACTGGCTATTTATAGCCACTGATAGGGACGTCCAAATCACCACCGATTTGCTTTGAAGAAAAAATGGATCACCTGCTTTCGGTGCACCTACTCCTTTGACAAAATTTTTTATTTTATTTTATTTTAATTTTTTATTATGTATAATAATATATATTTATATAGGTAAAATTAAAAACTCAATTCAGTATTAGAAAAACCCGATTCAACCACTAAAAATCTATTTTAATGACCGAAAATTATGTTGAAATATTGGGGAAAAAAAACTGTTGACGGGTATCAACCCGGTGAACCGGGTTTTGACCAAAAATAACAGTTTTGACCCGAAACGGCCTGAAACTCATTTTTTACCCTGGTCGACATGGTTTGACCCGTATTGACTCGGTGGACTCGGTTTTGACCGAAAATGACGGTGTTGACCGAAACGGCCCGAAACTCATTTTTTACCCTGGTCGACATGGTTTGACCCGTATTGACCCGGTGGACTCGGTTTTGATGGAAAGATGCGGTTGACTCGAGAAAAATATATTTTTGAATTTTCCTTTTTCTTAATTTTTTTGGATTTTTATAAATAAATAATAGAAATAAAATAACATTCGAGAAAATCTTGGTGGATCCAAAATTGGGTTACAACACCACCTACAAAAAAGAAAATGTCGTTCAGCCAAGACTCCATCATCTCAATTTAGGTAAAATGTAGACTAAATGGTCTACCACAAATTGCAAGTCAATCCTGTCTTATTCAACTCATGACACGCCTCTGGTGTACGGATTAAAACCCATTACCAACAGTCCAACCATGACAGGACTGTTGGTGTCCTAGTCTAAAAAAAAAACACTCCCCAACCACGTTTATCCTTTTTCCAGAAGGGAAGAGAAGTACTGAGCAACAACTAGGGTTATGGTCTTATAAAAGCCAGATGAAAGACCGCTAAAAAAGGAAGAAAAAAGAGAAGAAAAAAGAAAGAGGACGAACGAAGAAACAGAGAGAGAGGAGGAAACCAGAGGCATTTTAGGGCTTTCCTTTAGAGCTTCAACAAGGGAAATTCAGCTTTCCCTTTCAATAGGTTGTTGATTCGACCAACCAAACACAAAAAACAAAGAGAAATAAGGACCAAAAAAACAAAAATAGAGGGAGCTGGAGAGGAAACACAAAGAGCAAAAGAAGAAAACACGAGAAACCAAAGAGAAGGACAATCAGAGAGAAACAAAAACATAAATAGAAAGGAAGGAAGAAGCATTGCCCAAAGAATGCACCATCACCATCGACTTAATCTTCAGCTACACCAGGTAAGTCTTTCATTTTCCCCCAATGTCATTTTAATTACATTGTCTCTATAGAAAGCGCGCGTGAACAATTCACGCACACCTACTGCTAAGGGCAAGCTGGGTTACTGGTCTGGGCCAATAACCAGGTCGGGCTGATTGGATCCAACAAAAAAAACAAAAAAAAACAATTGAGACCGGGCTAGGCTAGAGCATCAGGCCTAGCCAACCCAATTTCTTTTGGGCTAAGGATGTGTTTGGCAAAACAAACCCTTATGCCCTCTCCCTTTTATTTTCACTTCTCTTTATTTCGATATCTAGCCAAATGAGTCTTTCTAGATATCAGAAAATTTTGAAAAAATTTGTGATCCTTTTTATTTATTTATGGGTCCCTCATACTTTTTTGTTGTTGTTGACTTTATTGTATATTTGGTTCATATATTTTCACTGTGAAATGTGAATCTCATATGCAATACATGCCTGTCTTTCCTTTTTTCTAAAAGAAAAAAAAATAAAAATAGTTTTATCAATCTAAATTTTGCTGATTTATTTACTAGTGTTAGAGTCAGGAATACCATATTTTTTAGGTTATGTAATATTTATCAACGCTCGAGTTGGAAATATTCATAGTCAAATATTTACTGACACTAGAGTCAGGAATATTATAAGCAGATAAAAAAATAGAATAAAACAAAATCATTAGCAATTTAATATAAAATCAAAATGCAGCCTACCTCATATAGGACGTTTAAGTGGTAATAATATCTTCCTTTTCACGTAACCAATTTCATACCATAAAATCTCTATTGACCAGTTAGGGTTCCTAATGACCATAATACTAGGTGGAGACTCCTTAAACTAGACCTTTCCCTTCTAAGAACAAGATGTCAGATATCTGTTCTTTTTCCTTGAAACTTTTAAAGGTCGCAACGATGTCGGGTGCGACAAATACCATAAAAAATTGAATTGAAGGGTTAAATTGAAAAGAAAATTCAAATTCACAAAAGAATCCAAAACAAAAATAAAATAAAGAGAATGAGGACCAAGTGTGAAAAAAATTAGAAATAAGATCATAGATACAAGGACAAAACTGAAAAGAAATTAAAATTTCATAAAAGAGGCAAGAATCTAAATTAAAAATCAAAACATTGAGAGTCAAACTTGAAACATCATAAAATAAAAGGGCAAATATATATAAAAATCAAATGCCAAATGATGCTTTGAAATAAAAAATGTAATTTGGTACAATTAAAAGAAGAAGGACCAAATATGATAAAGATAATAAATAACACACCCTCTTATTTTTTGCAAAGGGCAACACAATTTTCAAGGATGAAGAGAGAGAAAAAAAGGGAAAAGAAAACACCTCACTGGAACTCCAATGTGTATGGGACAAAGGAACGCGCCTCACCGTGAAGGGGGTGGTGAGACACATCTATAGCTGCCTTGACATGCAATGTTCTTCCAATGGAAGGCGTCGCATGTCTCGCACGAAGGGCGCAGACGCCTCCCACACGCCAACAGTTTTTCCTTTTTTTTTAAATTTATTCTATGCAAATACCAAATTGCCCCTGATTCCATACAATATTAACAAAAAAACATAATGAAAAGACCAAAAAAACCCTCAATCTTAGCTAAAGATTATTTGAGTAAAAAAGCACTTAAGTAACTACATTGTTCTTAGAATAAGAAAAAACTAAAAACACTCCTGCCCATGCAACCAAGGGAGTCTACATTTGAGGGTATTATTGACATTACACTATACTAATAAAATTTTGAAAGACTCCTTTACCCCATCCAATCTTGTAATATCAGATGTGTCCTATATAAAATACAATATTACCTTTAAATGCATGTTATAAGGCTTAAATTGTGAAGGATAAAATGACTAAGACACTTTTTGAATCGATAGTATTTCTCTTCACAATGTAGAGAAAGTTGAGTTCTTTTATTTTTTTTGTAATAAGTAGGCAGAGAGAGGGGACCAAGGTTGTTAAAAACGCTTTTTTAACACGACATAAAATATATAATATAAACTTGGATCGTAAACTCGAATCGTAAAATCATAAGAAAATATTTTAACTAATTATATATTGACAATTTCAGTCAAGTAGTAAATAATATTATAACACAATAAAAATAAAAGTGAAATAAATAATACAAATGTCCAAATACCTTAAAATACACAATTCAAATAAAAATTCATATATGGTTTGAATAAGTTAAAAATGCAATATAATACAATTATGTCTATAGAATTTCATTAATTAAACATTAGCAAATCTAAAACAAACTATCTATTCAATAATCAATACATGCATCAACAAGGATGTATAGTGTAGAGAGTTGGACAAAATACAAAAAAAAAAAAAGAGCATCTATGTATATGGTTAAATTCCTGATTGAATCGAGTTGAGTGGAGTTAAATAAGCTATTAAAACCCTGATTGAGTCAACCTGATTTTATTGTGTTAATATTTTATATGGTTAAATTAAAAATTCAATTCTAAATTAAACTTTCAAGTCATCACATAATGAAATGTAAAATTAAACTTTCAATCACATACTTAGGAGTGGAGTGTCGGGAGACTCAAATAGGGAGACAATAAATTTTTAAACTTTTGTTAAACTTGTAAAATCAGTCCGATTTTACTAATTTTATAGAGTTCGATCGATTTTAACCGAGTTTGATAAATTTTAACCAAGTTTGACTGATTTCAAGCTTTTTATCCGATTTAACACGTTATATACATATTGATTCGTAAAATTATATGCTTTTACGAGTCAACTCGTGATTTTAACAATAATAAAAGAGACGTAGAGAGTGTTAGAAAATCTTAATATCCTTACGAGTGATGAAGTTTGGGTACAGGTTTCCTCTCTCTAGCTTTGCGAGTATGTTATTTTTGTATTATAACATTTATGCGAGCAAGCTACATCCGAATGGGTGAACCATGTTTGCTTTTTTAAAGAAATTTATGGTGTATTTATGAGAGGAACCTTCTCTGAATATGTTCAGATACTGTTATTACATAATTGGGAATGCTAACGAGGTTCGAGTTTTAGCATTATTTTATACCTTTACTCGTTAGCCTAAAAGTCCTATAGAAGAGATATTTCAAGGAAAAACATGCCATGTAGACAAGGAGAGAGAGGGGTGGTGTATGGTGATATTTAAGGGTTAGGCCCCTTTCGCAAGGCCCAAGAGTTATGGTGGTATGCCTTAGTTTTGAGTACCCGTTAGGTAAGTATCACACAAGTCTCGACCGAATCAGATATTATACCTGTATTTTATTGCAGATTAGATATATTTTTTTAATAAAAAATTTTATATATAGGATTTTTTTACTTGGTTTTGTAGCTAAAAAAAATTCTAAGTGAAAATAAAAAAAAAAACTATGCATATATATAATCAAATAAATTGAAAACTATTTATATTAATAAATGAAAAAAAAACAATAAATGAAAACTCAAAAAATAAAACTGGAAAAATCAAGAGACAAGTGTAGATAAAGATATTTAATCTCGACAGACAGGATATGTACTCGGTTGTTGTTTACTAAAATTATGTATTAAAATAATTTTTTTATTTAATCAAACGATAATAGAAATAAACATACAAATTAAATTGATTAAATAAAATAAAGAAAAAACAATAATATGCAAGGCTGCATATATTAGAAATATTTTTTGAAAATATATTTTTTAAAAAAATTATCTATACAAAAGATTAAAAAAATTTATAAATGAATCAGAAAAACCTTTTAAAAAAATAAATGCACAACAAAAAAATAATTATCAATTAAAAGAGGATATCTAAACAAAATAAAAGAGAGAAAGGGTAAAATATATTTTAAAAAAAAACATCTAAAATAAGTATTAATTTAAAAAATAAAAGAGAGAAGGGGTAAAATATATTTAAAAAAAACATATAAACGAAAAGGACAAAAGCAGCTGGGTCTCCAAGTCAAGTCAGCTCGCCTAACTCATTTGTTAAGGCCCACTCAATTGGGCTCTTATTTATTTATTTTTGCATCTGAAGCGGCTGATATGTCATTCACCTTAAATTTCTTTGAAAAAAAAATCAGATGACGTGTTGTCTGGTTTTACCAGATTTCAGCCACCACAGTGGGTGGAAATCAAGGCTTAATGTTTTTTGATCCAAAACCCTATTTTTCAATTAATATTTTACCTTAAACACCTTAGAAACTATGATAAACCTATATATGGCCTCAAAAAAACCAAAAAACCATCCCAAAAATAAAAATCAATTCGGAATAAAAAATCAATCCGGAATAAAAAATCAACCCGAGTTTAGATATGTTTTTTCATGAATTTTAAAGGTATTGACAAATATCGATCATTTTGGTGGTCTAAATTAATGTCAAGATCTATTTTTCTCTCAACTATTGGAATTCAGTGATCTCTCTCGCTCATCTCTCAATCAGGAACTAAAAAATAACAAAAATAATTTTTTATATTAAAATTAAATTGGTAAAATATTGAGGTACTAAAATTATATAATTAACGTTATTTTTAAAGTGCGAGGATCAAAATGTCTTTTTCTTGAAATTTATGGTATGTCATTCATATTTGACGTCTTTTTTATTTTAATTTTCGTATTTTTAATTTCACTCTTGACTAAAAAATTAAATGTAATTGACCTTCAAATAAGATTAAATTGTTGAAAATTAAACTCTAAGAGGGTGTAAGTTCTAAATATGAAGTCTTTGTTAAAACCACGAAGAGAAGTACGCCTTCCGGTACGGACTCTAGAAAAGTTACTTCTAGGATATCTTTTTGGAAGTGCAAGGATGTGTCAAGGTTCAGCAAGGGGACTTTCAAGACCTGAAGGAGCATAGATGCAGATGTGTTCAACTCTGAAGCTCCTATGAGTTTTGTTAGAAGGTTTTGTAAGAAAAGAATGCCTCAAACCCGAGCCTAGAAGATGTTAGAAAAAGCATAAGGAAGGCCAACCAAGAT
>Ga0325402_1004485_pt1 | contig 12868 bp, 9 predicted proteins | sample PopdelMetagenome_22_FD_207212 | JGI IMG/M metagenome (GOLD analysis project Ga0325402, IMG submission 207212) | Populus deltoides microbial communities from Bellville, Georgia, United States - Xylem-PdKOR-R3 | ecosystem: Host-associated > Plants > Phyllosphere > Stem > Wood/Secondary xylem... | reverse complement strand
TATTAAAATCCATAACTTAGGTCACAGGGTGACCAAGGTCGATCCAATCTGGCATCATCTCAATATAAAAAAATTATTGTCTTAAGATTTTTTAAAAAAATTGTCATGTTTTTACCAATAATCCAAGTTGTCTTTAGACCAATTACTCATTAAAAAATTAACCATGAGTATATGCGTCTTTTATAATTTTAAATATAGTAAAATAACTCAATTACCGTTTAAGTTAACTTTTTTGAAATTGGCAAACAAGGCTATTTCTATCTTTTCACTTTTATAAACATGGTAAAATGACAACTTTTCCTTTGAAATAAAAAAAGTTGCATCTAGAGGCTTTTTGGTCTTTCATTATAGTTTTTTTTTTTGTTATTACCAGTTACGGATAATTTAATCTTTTTTCATAGATTAAATATTAATTTAATAAAAAATTATTGGCGTGTAAGAGGCGTTCGTGAACTTCAAGCGATGTGTAGTTCATTCTAAAGATAAAAAAATATTTATTCATTGTGTCTTTGAAATTACCTCTGTATCCTCTTTTTATTGGTACAATGCATGTTAGTAGTGGTGAGATGATTTATTGTTGGTAGAGTTTTTTTTTCTCTTTTCTTTCTTAAAAATTATAGTTTGATACTCTTTATCGTTGGTCTTTCAATTTCATTTCTTATTTTTTTGATTTTTAATTTTTAATTTTGATTATTTTATGAGATTTTTATTTATTTTAATTTTATTTTTCAATTTTAATTTATTATATATTATTTTTTTAATTGGATTATTAAGATATTGTGTTTGGGTTAGGCTGATTTTCAATCCCTTTGTTCCTATTTTTTATATAAAAAAAACCTTATTGCTAATTCATTGGATACCATTTTTAATCTAGGCCCAACTCAGCAATTTTTGGGTGGATGCATGCCTCCAAATCCACCAATAATATTCAATAGAAATTGATTCCTAATTCTTAAATTCTTTTTAATTCATTACAATTTTTTCCCTTAATTTTTATATAAAATATCGTCTACTAGCAAAAATAAAAAACGGAGCTATAAATAATATATTTTCTTATTATTTTTATTTTGAAAAATTATAAATTTAATTTAAAAATATATTAATTTTATATTTTTTTCTCTTTTACTCTAACCAATCACTTCTATATTTATCTCTTTTGTTATAAAACATTAATAAATAGAACTAAATAAATAAATAAATAATTTAATCTGCCTTTTTTGTCAAAAATGTTTTTTTTTTTCTCCACTGGTTAACATAAAGCTACAGTTTAAGTTATACTCGACGCGGCAAGTCCCCATTGGCTAAAGAAACTCAACCCACAAAATCAACTGTTTCATCTACCAGTCTTCTTCTAAAGAGAAAAACTGAGTTAATCACCGAGTTAATCACCCAGTCATGACCCATCAAGACACTCTCTTTTCTCTTCTCACTCCTCTAAAATCATTCCATTGCAACACCAACAAAGACCCACAAAACCATCTCGCTCGATACACCTCCCCTGACTCAGTCCCAACTCAGTTGCCATGCTTAAAAATGGCAAGCTCAAGCTCCCCGACAAGCTCGGTGGTTTGGTCTCTGGTTTTGATGACAAGGAAATGAAAAATGGAGGGTCTGACCCGGTTCTCGAGTCCGGCGAGGAGCTTGAGATCATGGAGCCTAATGGGATTGAGTTAGGCCACAAAGAAAATGTGTATGAATTTGATGATTTGGTTAATGGTACAGATGTGGATAACGAAGATGCTTTTAGGACCCGAAAGAGACCCGATAAAGATGGGTCGGGTCAGGTGTCGGTTATGGAGGTCATTGCAGCTGATGAGAAAAGGTCTGATGTTGAATATGAGGTCAGAATGTGAAATGTTCTTTTCTTGTTTTTCTTCTTCTTGTAGTTTATAATGTGGGTTTTAGGGTTGAAGTTGAATTTTTGGGAGAATTCTTTAGGGTCGTAGCAAAAGGTTTATGGTCAGGGGTAGGCTTCTGGGGAGTGTTTGGTGCTGAGAAAATGATAGGAAAAGGAAAGAAATGTATGTGTGGTTTGTGATTTTCACCTATGTTCGATTTATAAAAATTCATATTTTTATTTTGACAAGAATATCTTGTTAGGGTTTTGTTGTTTCAGCCATCTTTTATTTTAGGCCAACCTACATTTGTTTTTTTTGTTAATGGAGTATTCATCTTTCCATTTTGTTTTGTGGCTAGCTCTCTCAAAAGGAAATAAATTTGGAAAAGCTAAGGAGGATTGCTAGTATGGGGCTTCCTGATGGAGGAGGATTGAGGGCAACAGCTTGGAAGGTACATAGCTTTTATTGGTGGATTATTTTGTTTGCACTGTTGGTTAGTGAATTTTATTATTATTTGATATGGATTCTATGCCAGCTTTCGGAGTAGTTCGGTAAGTTTGCAGTGATAATAATGTCACTTTTATCATACTGAAATGCACCAATTGCCAACAGAATTGAATAAGTTCTGAAGATTTTCTTCCGTTAATTCAGAAGTTCTCGCAGAAATTTGTCACTAAAACCATGATTGTTGCCTGTTATGGAGGGAGTGACGGTATAGTTTGGTAAATTATGGGAAACAATAGAAATAGCTACGACAGAGTAGAGTTTGGTTTGGTAATATGGTGGGGAAATGTATTAGTTTGATGAATTATGTGAAGCCATAGACATAATTATGATAGGGTAGAATTTGGTTTGGTAACATGGTAGGGAAAGCTTGTCTTGTTTGCAGCTCCATTTTCCTTGTAGAAACTAAATTTATCCCATTAATCTTCTCACCTGTGTGCTAGTGAACCGTAGAATACTGAGCATTGGCTTCAACACTTTCTTATTATCAAGAAACAATAGAATTTCTCTTTGGTTGTTAACCTAAAAAACACTCTACCTGAGAGCGAGGGATTGAAGAATTTTCGAGAAAGTAAGGAAGGGGTTGAGGATGGTCTAAAGGCAATAACAATGAGGCTTTCAAATCTCTAATATATCCAGCTGCTTCCTTCCAGCTTAAGCAAGATCGAATTGGTTATAGAACACACTAAAGTTCAGATGCACAAAGTAAGAACAATTAATGCATTACTCACACTTTATTCCTGAAATCTCAGCTACAAAAGGTACTTTTTAGCACTGTTCATAAATCAATAAACTTACAGAAAGAAGCACTAACCTAATAGGAGTTTCAGGGCTTTAAAGGTCCTGATCAATAGCAAAAACAGTGAACTGATATTATTCCTTCCAAATCTTCTCCTCAAGCAAGTTCATTTTGGTGGTCCGCTTCTATCAGGAGTAACGTCTCATTTGGTATTCCTGACAATATATGTCATGTTCATGATTCGGAATGCTGGAGATCAGAGAGCGTTATCACCTTGCCTCAACAGTTATGTATACTGCTAATGCTGTCTGGATGAGAATATATTATTCTAACAACTGAACTTAGAAGAATAAAGTTACTGGGTTGTTATGAAATAATAGGACTACATGTTAAAGTTAATTGAATTATCTATAGTCTACAAATCATAGTCAAATTGAATCGCTTGCATATAAAAATGACAGCTTTAATCATTTAATATTTCTTTTTAAGTGAATATGACTCTTGAACATCCTTAAATCTTAATTTCTGGCAGCTACTCTTGGGTTATTTATCTCCTTCTCATGATTTGTGGGAAAAGGAGTTAACCGAGAATAGACAAAAATATGCTATGCTAAAAGAGGAGCTTCTACTGAGTCCTGTAAGTTTCTGACTGCTCTACCTTCACATCTTAACTTAGTTTCTTAATTTAGTAATAACTGGTTTCAATGTTCTAATCAAAATATTGAATCTAGACAGTCAGAGTACACCAGGGTAAAAGAAGATGCTATGATTTCTGCTGAGCTGAGTGGCGAACATGATGATGCCGGACCACTTAAGCGACAAGGAATTTCTCATGGAGATCACCCCCTGAGTATTGTTAAGGCTAGTGCTTGGCATCACTACTTCAAGGTAAAATTCTCCACCATTCTAAGGTGCCTGGAAATCCTTGTGCTAAGTTATAGCTGATGAGCAACACTTCATTTATAGCATACAGAGATTGCAGAACAGATTGATCGTGATTTGCTGCGCACACATCCAGATATGAAATTCTTCTCAGGGGAGTCCTCATTCAGTAAGAAAAATAGGGTATTTCTTGCCCCCCAATCCACTCTTCTGCTCTTTCATTTCTATTCCCTTTGGTTGTTGAATCTTTGTTGATGCTATAGTGCACGCCATAGTCCTTGTTCTCCTTGATGAAAACCTCTTTTCACTCAAATCCTCAGCCACTTGATGAAATTAATCTTTTGACAAGTTGCATAAAACAACAAATTGTATTCATTGCAGCTGTAGCAGTCGTAGTTTAATAGTAAACGAGAATGGATTCTCTCTTGACAGAATCCTATGATATATTTTCCGTCTGCAGGAAGCAATGAGGAAAATTCTTCTTCTATTTGCAAAACTAAATCCTGCCATTCGTTATGTTCAAGGCATGAATGAGGTCTTGGCGCCAATATTCTATGTATTTAGCACCGACACTGATGAACAGAATGCTGTAAGAAATAAAGTCTGCTTTTGGTTCTTGCTTTAGATCTTTGTATATCTTGTTGATAATATGATCCCGAAATCATGAAGACTCAATGTCAGTCAACTGAGAATCATTTCCTCACTAGAATCCTTTCTACCATTTAGTTTTTCATCTTTTATTTATTTATTTACTATTTTGGCACATTAATAAAACTTCTAGAGATGTTGTCGTCTCATAAGAAATTCATATGTTTTTTAATGGATAGTACGGGTGGTTGAAATTTAAACTATTAGGTACAACAATTCATTCATAGAACATGGGACACAAGCTTCATAACACTCATCAGCTCATAATTCCATATTTGCCAGCCAGTTGGATAATAAATGTGAATTGAAAGATTCCTGTAAAGGTGAAAACTTGTGTAGTTGAGAAGTTCAGACAGTCCTAAACAGAAGGCAATTCTTTTCACAACCTAGTCTATTTAGCAGGTAAATGCAGAAGCAGATAGTTTTTCTTGTTTTGTTCGATTGCTGAGCGACTCAGTGGATCACTTCTGCCAACAGTTGGATAATAGTCCAGTTGGCATCCTCTCCACTCTTTCCCGCTTGGCAGAATTATTGAAAGAAAATGATGAGGAATTGTGGAAGCATCTTGAATTCACAACCAAGGTAAATATTTTCTTACTAAATGTGATTGTGATAGATGCACGTTTAGTTCTTAATTGTTGGATAAATTAAATAAACTTTCCATAGTTCTGAGTGCCTTGGGCCAACCATGTTAGTACCTTTTCTTCTGTTTAGCTGGGAACTATGCTAAAAGGCCATTTGAGATTCTGTTCATCATATTTGAATCAAGTGACGTGAATCTTGGAAGCTTACGCCATCTGTTCAAATGAGCAGGTTAAGCCACAATTTTATGCATTCAGGTGGATCACTTTGCTACTCACTCAAGAATTCAACTTCCAATCCATTTTAAGAATCTGGGATTCTCTTTTGAGTAATCCTTTCGGGATTCAGGTACCTCAATCCCTCTCAATCTCTCTTCAGACTAGCTAACCATAACTAAGCACTTTCACTCCTTTCCAATATCTTGTGGTGACTTAAACAAATGTTCCTCATGGGACGCAAAATCAAATCTGTGCAGGATATGCTATTGCGGATCTGTTGTGCAATGCTATTATGCATGAAAAGCAGGCTATTGAGTGGTGATTTTGCAGCTAACTTGAGGCTTTTACAGCACTATCCTGACATCAACATTGAACACCTTCTCCGGGTAGCTCAGGATCTAAGTGCAGATACTTCATCCTACAGTTTGTCTTTGTAAATTGAACTTGTTACGGTTCTTTGTATACAACTGTTTTGCATAACAAGTGCTGTATTTGAACAAACAAGATATTGAGGTATTGCTGCGAGTTTCTTTCTTGAAGTTTTTGCCTTCCATCCTTTTCAGCTGAAATAAGCATCAACTATCTAATTTTCTAGTCTTTAAAGATTAAGCTGTCACACCATAAAAAAAAAAAAAATCCAGCAGACATCAAGATATGACTATTTATTTTGTGCGAGAGCTCAACTTTAAAGACTAGAAAATTAGATATTTGATGCTTATCTAATTTTTAAGCTGTCACACAACAAAATCAAAAGGCTCAGATTAATTACTATAACTGGCCACTTTGATCATAGATGGATTGAGATCTTAAATAAAGACCACAAAACTTGACAGATATTATAGGAACTTGTAGGCTGGCGAAGTGTTTTTATCCCCATTCCTTCTCTTTTGCAGTTAGAGATATAAAGTAAAAACAGTCACTGTAATAGCAAACGTCAAATCTAATTTTGGATGCTATTCATGGTACAAGCTCTCAATAGGAAGCGACTGGTGCTGAACGTGTCCTAATGGACAAGCTTGGGGACCTCTACTTCTGCAAGACATCGTTAGACCATGACTAGCCAGTCCACTTGCACGCACATCCCATTACTTAGGATCACCTGCAACAGAAACACTCAGTGCTTACTGTAAGCAGGAGATTGTTAGACCATGACTTGCCATGCCAGTTGTGTCCCTGTCCCATATTAAATTGGAACTACCTGTAATAGGTATTGGGTAGGATCTGTTTCTTGTCTTAATTCGTTCATAGCAACTTACTGCCCAGGCCGAGCTAAACACAATCCATTTCACGTGGTGGTAATTTTCATTTTCTTATCAGGATTCAGAATGAAGACTAGTCTTTAAGCAGTCTGACTTTTTGGTTGGTCCATATATAATAAAACCTTTGAACATGCCTTTTCATATTTTATAAGTCTACACAGCCCCGTCCCTATCATATCTTTGAACATAGTTGTTAGATCGGTATCAGAGATTGATGTAGAAAACCTGGGTGGGCAACTTGTAAGTCATTAGATTAACTTATGAATCACCAAGTCAATTTTGACCAATCATTATTCTTATAATGGAATTTCTATTTTTTTTTATAAATCTCTTGGAGTTGATATAGTTAGATCTGGTACTAGATTTAACAGGGTTAATTTTCTTTTTAGGTTTAATTTAACACCTAATCTGTATCAGGTTTCGAGTCATGAATTTATTAAATCAATCTTCGAGATAGACTGAGTTTAATGACTGCTTAAGAATGAGCATGTGTTCAGTAATCCCATCTGTTGGGTGTTTTAGAAGAAAAGACAATAGCTATAGAAGCTTAAAAAAAGTGCAAGGTGTCTATTTAAAGTATTCAGTCTAGAGGAAGCCAGCTGGTTTGAGAAACTTCGTTGGTAGCTTCTACTCTGGGAATTGACTTTTGTCAATAGCATTTAATTGAAGAAGTAAATGAGGCAAAATTAGGTATCGCAGAAAACATATCACACAGAGAAAACGTAACCCTGTTATGGTGAAGAAATTTGCAGAAAGCAAAAATGGGTAGGGGATTCCCTTCTGCCTAACAGATTTATATAACAATGAGAACTTACAAAGCAATAACAAATGCAATGTATCTTCTTTTTGGAGTTCAATTTCCCTTCCTGAGTCCTAATCTTAGCATGATCAGCCTATATAATTAAACTAGAATTTTTCATGCATCAACAACCAGTCAATTACTTGTGGTTTAGGTAAGGTTTCTTTGTAATATTTCATGCCTCTACAACTTGTTTAGTTGGTTCCAGCATCAGCAAAATTAAATTAAGATCAACGTTCTGCATGAGTTTGCTGATGTCCTTCCTTCTACCTGCTGAAGAATTGTTGCCACTATTTTTTATTGCTTCAACTTTGGTTTAAAGAATTTGCACTGCTTATCTTCACGTTAAGAACAACAACAGTAAACAATTCGTTGTTCTTCTCATAATTTACCTTCTCTTGGTCCTGGTCTTCTGCGTTATCTACGAGTATTGGTGCCTTGTCAGGCATCATTCATACTTGTTCAAGATCTTCCACTTTACGTTACCATAACAATGGAGCCTGTTCTGCTACATGGAACCCTTCACGTGACTATCTACGAGGCTAGTAGGGTTTTTGGTTCAGGGTGCAGCAAGTTTTGTTGCAAGGTAAGTTCCTAATCTTCTGAGATTTGTAATGATATTTTTCATTAGGTTGCAGCAAGTCTTGATGGAAGGTGTGTTCTCCATCTTGTGAAATGATATTTTACTGTTTTATATCTTAAATTAACCATGCTAAACAACCTTGTATAGTTGTATATATCTTCTTCCTGTTTTTACATATGAACTTCTTGCTGATTTAATGGCTAAGGAACACAAATTCTGAACTTATTTTAAGGTGACAAATTAAGCATCTTCTCATTTTTGTTTAGGTGTATGATTTTCTAGAATCGATTTCCATGATGATTTTTAATATGTTGGAAAGGGAATTTTTCCAATATTTTGTGAATTACCTGGTGTGATCTGTAATAGAAAACTATTTTCTTTTTCTTTTCCAGTTTTTTTTTTTCAATAGAAAATCGGGAAGCTTGTTCCTTTGATGAAAAGGAAGATGAATTGTTCCAAAAAAAAGGAAATGTATCAAGATTAAAATTATTTTTATAAGAAAATCAAAATCATAATTTGTATTAGTCATCTTAATATTTTGTATTTGTAATAATCTAATTATAAAATATATTACATTCAAATTAAAAATTATCATGAAAAAGTTATATTGTTAACTCAAAAAAATCTTTATATTATAATTATAATAAAAATTAAATACATGATAATAACTAAATATGAAAAAATTGTATTGTTTATGTCTTTTTTTTTTCATTTAAAAAATAGTGGAAAACTTGTAAAGAAAGGCTTTGGAAAACTTCTAAAATATGTTTTGTATAAATTTCCAAAACTGAGAAACTAGTTTTTCAATTTTTTGGATCAAGAAATATTATATTTGAACAGGAAGTTTCAGCTTTCCTTGACTCTAGTTTTCCAAAAAATAGGAGTATTACTTTATTTCTCTAATAGTTCCTGATAATTTTTTTCTGTTCTCATCTCAACATGTGATTCTTTTTTCTACCGATTTAATTCGAAACCAGAGTTCATAAAATGTAAATGATGTTTCCTGCAGATATTGGAAAACATTGATAAGACTGTTGGATTTGGAAAAGGATTCTGTAAACTATATGCTGGAATTTATTTAGAAGAAACTAGAGTTGGCAGAACTAGATTGTTAGAACACCCTCACTCCGATCCGCAATGGTTTGAGTCTTTCCACATTTACTGTGCTCATATAGCATCTAATGTTATATTCTCCGTCAAAGAAGATAATCCTATTGAGGCAGTTGTGATAGGGAAAGCTTATTTGCCTGTCGCTGAACTCCTAGATGGAAAAGAAGTAGAGAAATGGCTTAACATTCTGCATAAAAACCATAGACCCCTGCATAAAGGTTCAAAGATTCATGTAAAAGTGCAGTTCTTTGATGCCACTAAACGGCATTATTGGTCTAGAGGGATTGGAAGTCCTAAATTTCCAGGTGTCCCATACACATTCTTTAGTCAAGGAAGTGGGTGCAGAGTCACTCTTTACCAAGATGCTCATGTTCCTGATAAATTTGTTCCGAAAATCCCTCTAGCTGGGGGCAAGCGTCATGAACAACACCGTTGCTGGGAAGACATCTTCGATGCCATTTTCAATGCAAAGCATCTTATTTACATCACAGGGTGGTCTGTATTTACTAAAATCACTTTGGTAAGGGACCCAACGAGGCAAAAACCAGGAGGAGACATGATCCTAGGTGAGCTACTGAAGAAAAAGGCCAACGAAGGTGTTAGGGTCTTGATGCTCGTTTGGGATGACAGAACTTCAGTGAAGTTGCTTAAGAAGGATGGATTGATGGCTACACATGATGAGGATACAGGGAGTTATTTCCATAACACAAAAGTCCATTGTGTTTTGTGCCCTCGTAACCCTGATAATGGACAGAGCATTATACAAGGCATAGAGATTTCTACAATGTTCACTCATCACCAGAAGACTCTGGTGGTGGATAGTGAATTGCCTGGTGGAGAACTACCAAAGAGGAGGATCGTGAGTTTCATTGGTGGTATTGACCTTTGTGACGGGAGATATGACACTCCATCTCATCCGATTTTCAGGACTTTGGATACAGTACACCACAACGATTTTCGTCAGCCTAATTTCGCAGGTGCCTCAATTCATAAAGGAGGACCAAGGGAGCCTTGGCATGACGTTCATTGTCGGTTAGAAGGATCCATTGCTTGGGATGTCTTGGTCAATTTTGAACAGAGATGGAGAAAGCAAGGTAAGGAGGACTTGCTTCTTCAACCAAGAGAACTTGACTGCATTCTTACACCTCCATCTCCTGTTATGCTCCCCGAAGACCATGAAACATGGAATGTTCAACTGTTTCGGTCTATCGATGGTGGAGCTGCTTTTGGCTTCCCTGAAGCTCCTGAAGATGCAGCCAGAGTCGGACTCGTCTGTGGGAAGGATAATGTCATTGATAGAAGCGTTCAGGATGCTTATATCAATGCCATTCGGCGGGCAAAAAATTTCATTTACATTGAAAACCAGTACTTCCTTGGAAGCTCATTTTCCTGGAAATCAAATGACGTGAAGGTTGAGGAGGTTGGTGCTTTGCATCTTATCCCGAAAGAACTTTCATTAAAGATTGTTAGCAAAATTAAAGCTGGAGAGAGATTTTCTGTCTACGTTGTCATTCCAATGTGGCCAGAGGGCATCCCAGAAAGTGGTTCCGTTCAAGCAATATTGAACTGGCAAAAGAGGACGATGGAGATGATGTATAGCGATGTAGCTGAAGCTCTCCAGGACAAGGGGCTTGAGGCAAATCCAAAGGACTACTTAACATTCTTTTGCCTTGGCAAACACGAGAGAGAGATGCCCGGAGAATATGTTCCTTCAGAGAGACCTGAACACAATTCAGATTACAGCAGAGCTCAGAAAGCTAGGCGGTTCATGATCTATGTTCATGCCAAGATGATGATCGGTGAGCTTTTCAATACCTGAACTCTCCTTTTCTTGGAAACTTCTACTTCCTCTTTTTTTCCACCCTTTCGATATCGTACATTCTACCTACCTAATTTTGTTTTGGACAATTGATTGAGTTCTGAGGAACATTACTTGCCCAGGGTGATAAACATGGGACCCTTTTTGGGTAAAAAGAAACTGAAAACATTCTCATGTTTTCCAGAACTTAACTCATACAGGTCCTTTGAATTCCAGGAATAGTTTACTTTTAGGTCATAACAACATGCCAAAGTCGAATATTCTTACATTTTGCAGTTGATGATGAATACATAATCACTGGATCTGCCAACATTAATCAACGATCAATGGATGGAGGGAGAGATACAGAGATAGCAATGGGAGCCTACCAACCATATCACTTAGCCACCAACCAGCCTGCCAGGGGCCAGATTCATGGCTTCAGGATGTCATTATGGTTTGAACACCTAGGCCAGCTTGATGACACCTTTTGCCATCCTGAGAGCCTGGAATGTGTCCGAAAGGTGAATCACATTGCTGAAAAGAATTGGCAGCTCTATTCATCCGAGGTATTGGACGACGATTTACCAGGCCATTTGCTTGCTTATCCCATTGGAGTTACCAGTAATGGAGAGCTCACAGAGCTTCAAGGGACAGAATTTTTCCCTGGCACCAAGGCTCGTGTTTTCGGGTCAAAATCTGAGCTGCTCCCTTCAATCCTCACAACTTGAGACATTCTCTCTAATTCATGACCTTGTATCTAGTCAACAGTTGCCTGTACATATTTAAAAATTGAAAATCCTGTGTATATATTGATGTTGAATCAGAAATTGTTTTCCATGTATTTTCAAACTATTTTACGTTTCAACAAGCATAAAATTTTTTTTTATAGATATTTTTATATGGTTTTGATATACTAATATAAAAAATAACAATAAAAACATTATTTTAATCCAACTTAAATTCGAAAACGCTTTCCATTGCAATATCTAGCACACAGACCGCTAGATATAAAACCTTATTCCTGATAAGTTATAAAACCAAAATGTCGTCTCAGACGTTTTGTTTTGTAGTGTATATTAATAGAAAAATAATAAGAAATCAATCAAGAAATCCTAGTTGAGATGTCGGCCGTGTGTTTAGTTAGATACATAGACATAATCAATTGGTGGAAAAAAAAGTCTTTCTCAGCACACTTGATGAAGACTATTGCTCTAGGCTTGGAAATTTTCATCATCAGCAAGATTTTCCGAGCAACATATTAGGTGGGAAGGTAAAAAATCGTGTGGAAAACTGTCGGCAATTTTGTCATTCAATCCTATTTTCCTAGTGGACCTCTCTTTCAGTCTCAAAGGTCTAATCCTCTCAATAATGATATTGCCACAGGAATTATGTGTTCATACTTGTTTTTGTATTTGAAAATTTAATTTTTTTAAAAATCATTAAATTATATCCTTTTGTGTTTTACGATGATGTTAACGTTTCGTTATCAAAAATTAAAAAAAAATCTAAAAAAACTATTTTAAAACACTTTTCAAATAAAAATTATTATTAAAAAACACCATATATCATAATATCAAAAACAATCACCATCATCTTCATTCATCATCATCTTCATAGAATATGTGGCTTTGAGTTGATGAAAGATCACATTCTATCTTCATTTAACAAATTTTCGTTATATTTGTGCCATTATCATGATTGTTCTTTCAAGGAGAAGAAAAGAATCAATCGGAGTGCTGTTGAAGCACTGTAGATCCACTTTAGTATATGCCTTTTCCAATACGAGTATTTCCTTTTCTTGGTAAGATTTTCTATCATGGGGTCTTGTTTTTATCACATTGTTAGGGTTACTGCTGAGTTCCTAATCACGTGCTTTTCCCTTGGATTCTTCTCTTTCCATGGCTT
>Ga0325402_1004484_pt1 | contig 12868 bp, 9 predicted proteins | sample PopdelMetagenome_22_FD_207212 | JGI IMG/M metagenome (GOLD analysis project Ga0325402, IMG submission 207212) | Populus deltoides microbial communities from Bellville, Georgia, United States - Xylem-PdKOR-R3 | ecosystem: Host-associated > Plants > Phyllosphere > Stem > Wood/Secondary xylem... | reverse complement strand
AGAATGATCAATTATCCAAATTCAGCACTAACTCATAAAAACTCACTACCATGGTCCGTGGAGACTGGAAAAGGCTCAATGTGTGACAATGGCGAGAGTAACATATGTTGAAAGTATTGGTGTTGGAGTGATTGATATGATTATTCCATAATTATTTATTATCAAAGGTTTGTCATCATTTAGCAAGCTTCATTTTAAGTAGCATACAACAATGGAATCCATCTAGGGAATTAGCCACTAAAACGTGATCCTTTTTCTTCTTAAAATTCCCAATTTGAGCACTGATTTCTCCAAAAAATAAAAACATTTACAAGATCCTGGCAAACAAACAAATTATTTTATCAATCCACAGTTAATAGTACAGTTAAACATACAATTCACAGACGAGATGAAATCAAGCAAATAAACTATATCCGCCATTTATATAGGCTTAAAAGTTGGGATCCCAGATTCGAACCACCAAATTCAGGTTGGCCAAAATAAAAAACTGTAGCACGTTAACATAAAACATTCAAATAATCATATCAACATAATCATGCAAAGGGTTTATCGTGCTCACCTGCAGCTGAAGGGGATCCACGAAATGGATCTGCTCGAGAATCCATAACCGCAGATCTAGTAACAGAAGCCTGAATCATAGGTGTAGCTGCTGGTGGTGCTGGTGCTACGTTTCCACTAGCATTATAAGCATTCATCACTTGTTGCATACCGTGCAAAAGATTCTGTACCCTGAATTTCTCTTGCTCCAAACGCACCCTTTCTTGATCTAAAATCACCTTTTGCTCCTTCAAAGATATATAATCATTCAAAATCGCCCCCAAACTCAACAAAGTCTTCGGTGCCTGAGAAAAAAAAAACATTTAGATTATTTGTTTCTAGATATTGATTACCTTTTAAAAAAAATAGAGAAAAGGGTACGTACCTCACGAACAGGAGATTTTGAGATGAGAGAAGAGGCTTCAGTCCTGAAACTGGAGCGAGTTTGGGATAAATTGTTGTCGGAGAGATATCGATCGACGATGAATGCGATTTGGAGCGGAGTTACTTTCCCCTTTCCAACAAGAGAATCGCTTTTTTTCGACTTGGATTTGTTTTGCTTCCCCATCTTTTGATTTTTCAGAAGGTGGGTGGGTGTGTGTGGGTGTGAGAGAGAGGGAGAGAGAGGGAGAGAGAGCGCGAAAGGAGGAGGAGGGAAATGAGAGGGGGGGAGGGAGAGTTTATCAGAGGAGAGGTAGAGAGGGGGCGGGAGGTTTTAAAATAATTGGGTGGGAGGTTAAAGGTTTTTAGCGGTTGTTTGGGCTTTGCCCTTTGCATTTTGGTTCCCGCCGCGGGAAACTCATGCTGGATTTTAAGCGCTCATTGCTGTCGATTTTAAGTGTGTTTTACGTTCTGGTAATGTTGTTTTTTATTTAAAAATATATTAAAAATAATTTAAATTTATTTATTTATTTTTAATTTTAACATGTAAAAATAAAAAAAATACTAAAAAATACATTAAAAGCAGAAGTAAAATTAAACTAAGTCTATAAAATTAAAAAAAAATAAAAGTATTTTTGAGAATGCATCTGGTAGAGTGTGTCCTAATATTAATTAACAACTAACATTAATAATAATAAAAAAAAGACTATTTGGTGTGGCTAATGCACACTCATAAAATAATCACATTATTATTTGAATAGTATTTTGTGTTTTTTTAAAAAATTTAATTTCACTTTTTAATAATATAATTTTATTTTTTATTTTTATTTTTTAGTATTAGATTGTGTTTGAAAATCATGTTTAGTAATTTTTTTATTTTCTTTCAATTTAGCTATATATTGATCTTGTGATTTAATTTTTTTTTATTTCAACTTTAACATTAGATTTATTGAAAATAAGGCTTTTTAGTTTTTTTAATTTACTTTTTATAGATTTGTCCTGATATTATGAAATAAATTGCAAGTTTGGCAAGTTAATTCAATTTATATTTTGTTATTTTTTAATTTAGTTTTTTTTAATTTCATCGTTCAGCATTAGAGTATGGTTAATTCTTTGTAGTTGTACTCGTAAAACATTATTCATTATGATAATGTTTTATGAATATAATTATTTATTTCTTTTTTCTTGTTCTGTTTTTTTTTTAATTTCAGCTTTTAATAGCATAATCTTTTTATTATTATTGTTGTTATTATTATCCTTCAACACTGGGTTGTTTTGAGAATTGTGCTTCGTAGTTTTTTTTTATTTATGTTGAGTTATATATTATTCTCTTAGATTTAGTTTTTTTTTTCAATTTCAATCTTCAATATTTTTCGTAAATTTCAGTTTGTTAGATTTGTAGGGAGTTATGCTTTGTAATTTTTTCATTTACTTTCCACGAGGTTGTCATATTCTCATAACTCAAATTGCAGATTTAACATGTTCATTCGGATTGACTCAAGTTATTTTTTTATTTTTATCCTATAACAGTGAGTTGATAAGGAATTGGCCTCTATGATTTTGTTTAAATTTTGCTAAAACTTTTTTCGCCTTCTCCTTTCCCTCCCTCTCTCTCTTTGGGATTTTTTTAATTCCTTTTCTTTTTAATTTTGTCTTTCATTTAGTTGGTTAGGAATTGAGTTTTGTTTCGATTTGCTTTTCATCAAGTTATCTCGGTTTTACGACACATGTCACGTGTTTACCAAATCAACATGGATTAACTCAGTTTTTTTTTTAAAAAAAATATTTTTTGATTTCATTCTTCAACGACGGGTTGGTATAAAGTTGGGTTTCATATATTTTTTATTTGTTTTCTACGAAGTAATCCCATTTTCACGGGCTTGAGTCGCATGTTTAGCTGGTTGTGATTTAGGTTTCATGATTTTTTTTTTCTGTTAAGTTGTCTCAGTCGCACGAATCTAGTCATGAGTTTGTTGAGCTAACTCAAAATGACTCATATTGTTATTTTAAAAAAAATATTTATTTTTCAATTTTATTCATCAACAATTGATTGGTTTAAAGTCAGGCTTCATAATTTGTCTTGGCTAGTTTTTTATGGGGTAATCTCATTCTTATGACTCAAGTAATTAATCAGGAATTGAAATTTATAATTTTTTTATTTGCTTTCTATTAAGTTGTTTTGGCTACATGACCCAGGTTGCGGGTTTTCCTAGTTAACCCATAATGAATCAAATTATTGTTTTATGTTTTTTTAATCGTTTATCTTTTGATTTAGTTTTTTTACAATGAGTTGATTGAGATTTGAACTTCATAATGTTTTTTAGTTTATTTTTGTCTTATGACCCGAGCTACAGGTTTGGTTGGTTGAGAATTGAGCTTTATAATTTTTTTTTTATTAAGTTATCTTGGTCTCATATCCTTGATGGCAAGTTTGTCGGGTTGATTTGAATCGACTCATATTGTTTTTTTTTTAATTGTTTCTTTCCAAATTTATATCACTCAACAATGAGTTGGTTTAAATTTTAGCTTTGTAATTTTTTTTCAAATTATTTTCTATAGGATAATCTCATTCTCACAACCTGAGTCACAAGTTTAGCAAATTTATCCAAGTTAAGCCTTTCGTTTTTTTGTAAATTATTTTTTTCATTTTTTAATATTTTTTCTTATTAAAAATTGAGTTTTTTAATTTATTTTGTTTGATTTCAATGAAATTATTAAGCTCTTGTGACTCGATTTGAAAGTTTTGCAACTTAACAAAAATTAACCCGGATCAATTCAATACATTGTTGTTTTAATATTAAAAAAAAATCTTATGATAGGCATCATATTTCTAATTCATCATTGATTTTTTTATATATTAAAAAACATGTTAGTGGCACATACACATCTCTTTACAATTTAAGAAAAATTATCCGATCAATGGCGCAACGCAAGTCAGATTGAAATTAAAACCTATCCTACTAAAACCATTGTATTGTTACGCTAATCAACATTGTAAATATTTCTTCTTGTTTTTTTTTTTTTTTTTTTTTTTTTTTTGACGGCAACCTCATCCCTGAATCCAGAGAAAGTAAAACAAGTCCTGGGGCCTTGGAATTCAAGGCATCCCCCAGAATGAAATACATTTTAGGTCCAATCCAGTTAATAATAATAAAATCCCACTCAATTCAACAAGAAAATCTTTTAATTCTGACAATACAAGGAGTGATCATTGTTAAAATAATTAAGCTCAAAACACAAAAAGAAAGCTAGAATTCTGAATAATATGTCTATTATGAGTCCTTAGTCTTAACCTAAATACAAACAAAGTATATATAGGTTAAATTGAAAGTACTATTCTACTCTTAATAAATAAGACTACATTAATATTATTTAACAATCATGAAGTTCATAGCATCAAATTAAGCAGTAGTGTAGCAGATGATACATTTCAAGTCTCACGCCGTATTAGACCTCTTAGGTACCGCCATTAATGGTTCAGATTTACGCACTGTAACACCCATTCGATCTTTCTTATCTACACTGGCTGGGTTGACATTAGCTTCAAATTCCCAGTCAAAATGGTGAAGCAATGACCCCAAAATAAGGTGAAGAACTCGATGAGCTAGGGGCACACCTGCGCACATTCGTCTCCCGGCTCCAAAAGGAATGAACTCCATATCTTGACCTCTATAGTCAACTCTTGTTCCAATGAACCTTTCAGGCATGAAACACGAAGGATCATCCCATGCATCTGGGTCTCTTCCAATAGCCCAAGCATTAACTAGAACTTGTGTGTTCTTGGGTATATCATATCCCATGAAATTGGTGTCATGCATTGCTCTTCTTGGAACTAGAAAGGGAATTGGAGGGTGTAGTCGCAGAGTTTCCTTCACCACAGCTTGCAAGAAAGGAAGATTTTCCATGTCACTCTCCTCAACTTTCTTGCTTGCTCGAACTACTTGAGCAAGCTCAGCTTTAACCTTGATCATCGACTCTGGGTTGCATAGGAGCTCGGTCAGTGCCCATTCAACAGTACTGCTGGTGGTTTCTGAACCGGCCATAAATATTTCCTGAATTGGATTTGCAATTACTATTTGATTAATGAACAGTTGTAAGATCATGTCCATCATGAAATAAATAATAGTGTGACATGACCTAATTAAATTCCTGGTAATCAACGAAGAAAAGACAAGACTTCTCTCCAACTTCATCGCTCGGAAGAAAATGACGCGTCTTTATTTTATTCTACTTGGGAAAAAAACAAAGGCATCATAAACTTATAATACTCCTAAGCGAATATCCAACTTCATCTACAAGGAAAATAAATGAAAGTTACGGTAAAACTAGAGAATTACCAGTATAAAAATGTTGAGGTCCCGTTCTGAAAGTTTATCAGGCCCATCTTTTCCACTACCTCTGAACTCAAGCAGAACATCTAAGAAATCCTTCCTCGAATCACTTGTCACTTTCTTATCCTCCACCCTCTCCTTCACAAACTTCGAAGCAATCTCCATGGCCTTCCCAAGATCCCTCTCCATGTTCTTCCTCAATCCTTGTAGGTCTAGCGGCCTCAACCATGGAAAAAAATCCGCCAGATTAGCAAGCCCTGACCACTCCATTAGCCCCATCATTGCATCAAAAAATTCAGATCCCACCTTTGATTCTGGATCTAATAAATCACGTGAAAGCATAAGATTTCCTAACATATTAAATGTCATCAAGAACACAAACCGTGCAACTTGAATTCCGGAAGCCTTCCCAACTTTACATGACTCCTCTTCAATCCATTGCAGCATATCATCAACACATTTTCTACGTATAGAAGCTGTTTCATTGATGCGTTTGGTTACTATCATGTCTACAGTGACCAGCCGCCTGAGGACGCGCCAATACGAACCATAAGGTGCAAGGGCCAGGGAGCCTTGATCGTAGCCGTGGGCACGCATTGTTTCCGTTATGGTGCGATCAGCAAATGATAGGTCATGGTTCTTGAAGAACTCAGTTGCAGCCTTAGCTGATAGAATCACCATGGTGTTCATAGCACCGAGTCTTAGCCAAATAACATCACCATACTTCTGTCTCATGTCTGTTAGAGTCCAGTGTGGCATTGAACCAAGATCGAACAGGTTCCCAAGTATTGGCCATCCTGATGGCCCCGGAGGGTGCCTTTTTCGGCTGGACTTTGCACGGAGGAGGAGCAGGGAAAGGAGTGCTAATGAGAAAAGGCTGAGGGAAATGGAAAGGTTTGAAGGCCACAACCACTCCATGGCTACCATTAAGGTGCTGTTTGTATTTTGAAATGAGCTCTGCTTCTGTTAAATAGGCGTAACTAGCTAGCTACCATTAAGGTGCTGTTTGCTGAGGGTCAATTCTACACAGACAAATGGAAGCGAATTAAAATAAGATCTGCGGCCAATGGATACCGAAACAAAATAAATCCAATCCTCTACACACATGTCTAATAGAATTGGATTGATTGATGGTATATTTCATATAATAAGACAAAAGGATTCCTCCGAGTGCATGGAGAGAATCAACTTGAAAGAGCATTTGGCATCTTTAATTAATTAATTAATTAATTGAAGTGTAAATTGTCTCTGTAAAAACTTGATTATCAAACTCGATACATAAAATAAAAGATGGTCTAAAAGATACCTTGATTGTTGAAAAAATATATGGTGTTTCGTCGTCGTAGATCCCTTTGGTCTGTGCTTTGAAACGAGCCACGTTCTCTGCATTTGAATTTGGTGGCCCTGTCCTTCTCTCCATTTTATTTTTTGTTTTTGAGATTTTAATAATCTTAAGACGTGTAAATCATTCATTGATCAAAGAGTTGACTGTTTACTTTCGGGTTTGATTTTTTATCTTATTTTTATATATAAAAAAATATAAGATGAATCTTTTGATTTTTTTTTAGGAAATTAATATTTTTTTCCATAAACAAAATACAAAAGGACATGCGGAGATAAAAAAAATCCAAAAAAATATATTGTGATCTTAAGGAATCTTTGGTGTTTTTTATTATGTAGGGGGGGGGGTGTGGTAAACTCAGGTTAAAAATAAAAACAATAAATAAATTTAACTTTGAATTAAAAAATAGATTAAATTACGATTTAAAAAATTCAATTATAAATTATTGAATGACAATTTATATTATCTTTAAGGAGGGGTCAATTGATAAATTATTCTAGAAAGACTATAAAAAGGAGAAGATTTTCTTCTCTTCAACCCGGCAACTTTAAACAAAAGAGAGGAAAATTTCAAATTTTCAATTCTCAGAAAAATCAAGGGATTTGGGGAGTAATTGAAGGAAACACATACAGACACCTCTAAATACTTACTTAAGAAGATATTAATTAGTCAGATTTTAAGTTTGCTCTACAAAAATTACTAGTTCGAGTGCCATAAACTATATGGCTCTGAAGGCTTACCTGATCGTTAACTTCAGGGTCTTGAGGGATTAGTCGAGGTGCCTATAAGCTGGCCCGAGCAGCCACGATTATAAAAAAAAAAAGAGGTGTTGACCTTTGGATCACATATTAATATTTTATGTATTTTAATGATAACAATTAAATAAAAATAAACTAATAATATGTTTGGATGAGATTAAGTTTAAATAGGTTTATATAAAGATCACATCAACAAGTATGAGGTATTGAATAAATAAATCAATCAACAAGTTCAAGATGCAAAACAAGTGAAGACTTGGTTTTTAAGTATTCATTTTAATACTTAAATGTAAATCTTTATATCATACTTGATAGCACAAATTAAAATGAATACACACATTTTACTTTGCATGCATTTTAAAACAATTCTAAGAAATCATTAGGAATAAAACTAATAAATCTAGTATTCTACATGAACTGGTTAACCGTTTGGTGATACCAAATGAAACGGTCGACCGCTTATTTATATGTGATGAATATTTGGAAATTTGCAGGAACCGGTCGATTGTTTGGCCTAACAATATGGTACCAGTCAATTGCTGTAGTTGTCAGAGGAATAATAACTGCTATAAACGACTAGGTTTTGCTAGAAACACACACATGTACGCACATACACCCGCCCGCCCACACACATATAGACACAAGCTATTTCAAGAGCAATACCAACTTCAAATCATCAATTCTAAATTATACTCACATTTGTGCGTTAAAATCTCTATATTCTTTTACAAGAGTATACATTCTCATTTTCACAACACTCAAACACTTTCAAATCACTTGAGTCATCACGTAGTTGTTTGGTTCAAGGTCATTAGAAAACCCGAGTGTATTGGTCTTATAAAAAATTCAAGGGTAGGGGACTGATTGTGACCATGGAAGGTATTAACACTCCTAGCGCACCCTACATGAGGTAAGCTGCATTGTGTGGTCTGAAGTTAATGTCGTTTGACATTTTTTTTCATTTTCTTTTACGATCTTATCGTTCTACATTAGATTTTTTATAATATTGGTTTTGTAATTATCTTTAATTTCTTTTCTATAAGTTTATCCTAATCTCATGACTTAGATCACGAGTTTTGCATGCGTTTTTTGGATAGAAGTTTTTTAAATTATTTTGTTTATGTTTGATTTTTGAAGATATTATTCTAATTCATCTATATTTCTTTTTTTATATACAAATGAACTTTATTTTTCATGATAAAAATAGTCATTTTAAAATAATATTTTTTTATATATTCGGCGTTGTGTAATATTTTTTTAGAGTATGAGTTTATTCAATGAATCTTATTTGTATTTCTATTATCTTTTATCGATTTAAATAAGTTCAGTAAACTCAATCGGGTAAATATCTTAATTTGTGTGATTGAATATATTGATCTACATTCACTTCTCAATTTTTTAAATTTTTTTGGTTGTTATTAATATTTTTTTTGTTTATTTACATAGATAATTATTAATTTATTTAAGTAGATATCTGCAGAGATTTTTTGATTTACATTTTGATTTTTTTTAATGTAAAAAAACACATCTAAATAGCCTATACAACTAATATTGTTTTTTAAAAAACTTACAACCTACATTGAAATGCGAATTAAATAGTAAGTGTATATATAAAGGAAGTATGTTTCCCAACAACTTTTTGGCCAAACGTATCTGGCAAATGGGACAACAGCCGAACAGACGCTGAGCCGTGGAGACAATTGGAATCCTGTTTTGGACAAAAAAAAAAAAAAACAGGATCTCGCCCTGTATTTGTCAAAGAAAGGAGGAGGAGGAAGAAGAAAAAGACAGGTTAAATCATGTTTTTTTACTTGTCCGTAAACATCACATTTTTTTTAATAATATATGTGAACACGACATTGACATTAACATTAACATTAACATTAACATTGACCATGAATTCAATTTATTTAAAAAAAAAAACATCGCATTTCAAAGTGAAACCATTCTCTCTATCGAGGATTGGAAAGAGAGACCAATTCTACAATGCCCTTTCATGATATTCAATCCATGACCAGGTCCAGGGGAGCTTGTAAGTTCTAGCATAAATAATAATTTGAAATTACGATAAAAATTGTTTTTAGAAATATTTTTTATTTAAAAATAAATTAAAATAATTTTTTTAACATCTTCACATCAAAATAATTAAAATTATAAAAAATCTAATTTAAAAAAAATTCAAAATTTTTCAAAAATAATTTTTAAATATAAAAACAAACCCACTTTATAAGAATACGACAGCCTCATTTTCACGGTAGAGATCTCCTAAAAGATATGGACGAAAAAATGCTTGATTTTGAAGAACTTAGTAAAAAAAATAAATACAAGAGACGTGTAGATTTTTTTCTCCATCATTCAGTCAGCTGCATAAAGATCTCATATTCATTTTATCTGCTCTTTCTTTTTCGCCTTTTCTGCATCTGTCCAGGCCCATTTATGCCTATCGATAAATGGATCTGGACATCTTTCTTAACTTCAAAATAGATTTAAAAGCCCAATGGGCCTGTTAAATGAGTCTATCCAAAAACATTACAAAATCATCAAAATACCACCACCACCGTCCCACTCTATCTTCTTCCCCAACAACTGACCAAACCCATCGAAACAAAACAATGAAGCAAGGGCTTCTCCTATGGAGTCCTTGCCCTCACTCTCTCCTCTCTCCACCCTCACTTCCCTTCCTTTCCCTCTCAATCCCAAGAACCAAGCACACGCTTTCACCAATAGCAGCAACTCTTGATTCCACAACCACCCGTGAAGAACAGCAACTGCTAACGGCAAGAGAGAGAAGGCAACTCAGAAATGAGAAGAGAGAAAGTAAGGCTGGATATAATTGGCGAGAAGAAGTTGAAGAGAGGTTTATTAAGAAACCCAAGAAGAAACCTACTACTTCTATGGCTGAAGAGCTCAATCTTGATAAGCTTGCTCTTTTAGGTCCTCAATGGTGGATTGTTCGGGTTTCTCGAATTAGAGGAGATGAAACTTCTGATGTTCTTGCTCGGTTACTCGCTAGGAACTTCCCTCAAATGGACTTTAAGGTCACTTATTGTGTACTATATTTATTCTGCTATCTATACAGTAGTTTTTTCTCCTTTTGTTGCAAATGGTGTTGTTTTTGCTATGACCAAGAGCCTAAATCTGAATGGAATTGACGTTTTTTTTTCTGTATATGAACTCTCTGCTATAGAAAATAGCCTGAACTTAATACCATGGTTTTTGTTGATTTACTTTAATGATGAAATCCTTTTAATTGTAATTGGTTAAATTGAACTGTTTTCTGTATCACATTGTCTCAATCTTGGTCTGGGTATTTAGTAGATATCAATCACCAGCACCATGGTTTTAGTATTTTTAACTTTAGGATACTGCTTTATTTCTTTTATTTAAATAATAATAATAATAATAATAATAATAATAATAATAGCAGTTTCATTGGGTAGGGGTTATATCTCGAGGGTTTTATTACTTAATACACTATTGATGATTAAGAATTTTGCACAGGGATTCTTTTAGTTTTCTCAATGCACTAGTTTTTGTTTCCAGGTCTATGCTCCTTCTGTCAAGGAGAGGAGAAAATTGAAAAATGGTACCTACTCTGTTAAACCAAAACCCATCTTTCCAGGGTGTGTTTTTCTATGGTGTGTTCTAAACAAAGAGATACATGATTTTGTAAGAGAGTGCGACGGAGTTGGTGGTTTTGTTGGTGCCAAGGTTGGAAATACGTGAGTGCTTACTTTGTTCAGTTTACTTGTTATATGTCAATATCAGTTGTTTGCAATGTTCAAGCATGTTTTAGGTATAATAATATTTTTATCATCCAGTGCTAAAAAGTCTCAGATGAGAGCTTGCACATGAAAATATGAATAGGGATATGGCAGGGAATATAGAATAGATTATGTTTTGTATGACATTGTTGCTGATGTATAAAATGGGAAAGAGGCTATATTGTATTCTAACAAGACATGAATGTTAAAGTTTGATATTTGTTCCTACATGCTGACTTTTTCTGAGTTTCTAAATATCTAACCTTGTGTCTGCTGCACTCTCGTATCTTGGATTTACATAAACTGTGTGTTATTTTCTTTTGGCGTGCTTCTTATTCATTTTGAGTAACCATTGTTCACTTGAGCAGAAAACGACAGATCAACAAGCCTAGACCAGTGTCTGATGATGACATGGAAGCAGTCTTCCAACAGGCAAAAGAGGAACAAGAAAAGGCTGATATAGGTTTTGAGGAAGAGCAACAAGCACAGGGAGCCCTTAACTCTGTGAAGTTAGGTTCCAATAACATTACACAATCTTTTATAGATTCCAATTCCGAAAGGGGATTGAGAAAAATCTCTGGCCCTCTTGTGAGTAGCTCATCCAGAAAAAAGGGTGACCTCCCAAAAACAGGTTCAACTGTCAGGGTTGTATCTGGAACTTTTGCAGACTTTGTTGGCAGCCTTAAGAAACTAAATCGCAAAACTGGGAAGGTATATTCTTTGCTGCGTGAGCTAATTTCACTTGCTATTTTAAATGACCTCATTAGGTAATGCATCACTTAGTAAAATGGCATACACATGAAAAAACTCCATCTGCAATCATGTCTTTAATATACATATTTATTCAAGACACTGAATATTATTGCTCTCCAAATTGTGTTATTGCAGGCAACTGTGGTGGTCACTCTCTTCGGCAAGGAGAGCTTAGTAGAATTAGATCTCAGTGAAATTGTAGCAGAGATGAAATGATGTAAATATGTGGTTTCTCCAGATAATCATTGAATGGCGAGTTTTGCTAATTTTATTAGATTTTCCCTCTCTTGTCAATGATTGTTTCTACTCCTCCTCTACAAAGTGCAGTTTAATTACATATCTGTGAACTCACTATGTTACATCCGCATCTGGTCAAGTAACATGCATAGTTTTAAATATGAAACACTGGAAACGTGCTGACTCCAAGTCACGTCGGTTCTTGCTTTTCAAGTCAAAAGCTTTTATAAAATTTGTCTTTGGTTGATACTTAGCTCAAAGATCTCTCTCTGGTGTGCTTATATTATTCATAGATCAACAATTTTCCTGAAGGTAGAATAGCTGCCCTGCCCCGGATGGTGATTTAAAAACAGTTATCTTCTAAGATTTTAATTGACATTTGCATCCATCAGAATTACCAACCTACACAGCTAGGTGACAGAGATGGGTGTGGAAGCATGTGAGTTTGCTTTGTCCGTTCAAAGTTCCAAATTCCTTGAGATCAAGCTTTTGTAACCATGCAAATCTCAGCTGCCCTGGTTCAAAACACAACAAGCTCTTTTGCACTTTGTTTCATTAAGTTAATGATGGAATTTCAGTAAGAGTTCTTTGTTTTATTGTATTGCTGGTTGCTGAATTATGATTGTCAGTCAGAATAGCACTCTTGATCATATCCATCAGGATTTAAAAAGCATAGTAAAATTGTTATGTAGACAGATGTATATGCAGAGTGTATCATATTACAATTTCATATGTAAAGACAGAATGTAAATGTTCATATTTTTC
>Ga0325402_1004483_pt1 | contig 12871 bp, 10 predicted proteins | sample PopdelMetagenome_22_FD_207212 | JGI IMG/M metagenome (GOLD analysis project Ga0325402, IMG submission 207212) | Populus deltoides microbial communities from Bellville, Georgia, United States - Xylem-PdKOR-R3 | ecosystem: Host-associated > Plants > Phyllosphere > Stem > Wood/Secondary xylem... | reverse complement strand
AAAAAAAACCAAATTTGATACAAAAGACAAATGACAGGACAACTCTCATTTTTGGCATGGTAGCGTTGTTCCTGATGAGAGGATAAAGAAAATAGGGAGAAAAGGAAAAGTTCACCAAGGCCCAACCATGACACTACCACTGACACGCCCTATACCACTAGAAAGAGCGTACCATAAAGCTTCAAACAGCATAGTAGAAGCTACCTTTTAGTCCTTCAAATATATAACTAAAAATATTAATTGTCCTTTAGCTAATTTGATTATTACTAAAACACGGAATGAAAATACCAAAAAGCCTTTGGATACCATTTAAACAAAAATATGCTTTTAACATTAATTTAGTTATTTCATTATGCTTTTAAAATGCAAAAAAGTTATGCCTGTCCCCGCTCAATCTAATAATGACTAATGGACCTTACAGAAAGATTGTATTAACATTAATAGTTAGTTCATCAATATTTTAGGAAAGGATAAAATGATCATTACATTGTTCCAATGAACAATGAATCCTCTTATAGTGTGTTTTTCCCTCCTCAATCATTTTTTGTTAATAAGTTATATTGAAAATTCAAACTTTACAAAATACCACCCTTAAGATTTTCACTTAGTTGCCTTAAGTAGTTATAATCTTGTTCATCAAACAATGACCCCTAAAACCTTAAGGCTTCCAAAAAGATTTATATGCAAAGTGCAAATCAAAAGAAAATTGTACTCTGGTGCGATAACAATGGTTCCATCTAACCCTATTTAAGCATGCATTTTTTGTTAGTGGAAACTTGCTATGAAGCTAGATTCATGTGTTTAAGAGTATGGTAGCTTCTATTTATAGGTGCATTTTAAAATTACATTTCACTTGAAAAAACATCAAATTTATGTTTTTTTAGTGTTTTTTAATGATTTTGATGAGTTCATGTCAAAAATAAAAAATAAATTAAAAAGAAAATTATTTTGATACATTTTCAAACAAAAAGAACTTTTAAAAAGCATTATGCATTACAATACCAAACACATTAGAAAAGTACATCTCGTGAAATGATACTACATTAACAGCATCATGTATCCAATCATATCTAATTACATTATATATGTATGTGCAACTATTACAATCAAAAGATATTCCCTCGAAAATCCATTCTAACACTAAAAGGTAAAGCATAATAAAAATATGGGCACTGAATGGTAAGACATGACATTATATGTTTTTTTTATTCACAAAATACTTTCATACCTGCTAAAACCTTCATATCACATGCCTAAAAGAAGAAATGTGCACTAGGAAATATAAGTCGAGCAGAATAGTAAGATGGTAAACCCCATGATGAATCGCGTAAAATCTCAAATGAAAAATAATAAATTAAATGAAGAATATTTGTGAATTGTTGTGAAAATCCCAAGTTACTGGTGTAAAACTTCAAATGAAATAAAGGATATATTTGTCTAAAACAATATTGACGATCAGAGATTTAAATGGAATAACTTATGGGATATTAAATGAATGGCATTATTGTAAATAAAAAAAGATTGTCTTCCCCTTTTATAGTTAAGGTCAATAGCTTGGGAGAGAAAATGGAGCTTGGAAATTTCTTCAATTCTTCTCTTTTCTACTTCTTTTCATAAATATCAATTGCCATTGAGGTTAATTAGCAAGATTATCACCAAAATCAAACCTACCTAGTTAGTTTAGTGAGAGATTGAAAGTAAAGAAGCTAGAGAAAAAAGCTATTAATTGAAGAGAGAGAAGAAATTACTGGGATTAATTACAAAAGGTGTATTAAATTGGGTCAATTGATTATGGTAAGGCATTTTTTCCAATTGAATTTACATTTTTACATGTTTTAGTGAGGGAATTGAAAAATCCCCAATTCTAAGAATTTTAGGATTTATGCCATATTTGTGGGGTTGTTTGGGTTGATTTTTGGTTGTATAAGTATGGAAACAGTATGTTAACATCAAATTAAAGAAAAATCAAAACAACTATTGATATTGAAACTCCATTAGTGGTTGACCATAAATAGGGATTTGGGGGATTTGGGGAAACTTGATTTAATTGTGTGAATTGTTATAATTGGTTTGAGAAATTATAAAAACAAATGATGATAATGGAAATGCTAAAGTAGCCGGCCAAGGTGGGAATTTTAGGAGGATTAGGAATTTGATCATAGTGTGTGGATTTTGATGTTTTAAATGTTGTTGGAGATACTTAAGTTAGCTTTTTTAATATGTGATGTGATCTCTAAAGATGGAGTAATTGTTGTTAAAATCTAGAATGATGAATGTGTGGAAAATTGATTGAAATGTGTTGATTTTGGTATTTAATAGTGTTATGAATATGTTAAATATGTTATAAATATGGTAATTTGGAATTTTTATGAGTGGTTATTATTTTTATATTATAAAGAAATAAAAGTCTAAAAGTTTATGGAAAAAAAGCAATTACAATTGCCTGAATTCAAGGAGATTGAGGTTGTTATGACAGGTCAAACGATGGAAATCAAAGTTGTTACGGTAACCCTAACATGCAAAAGATAAGGATTGTTGTGGCAAGCTAAATTTATGAAAGTTTGGGCTGTTACAACAACACAAACAATAGGAATTTAAGGCTACTATGGTAGCCCTAACACATGGAAAATAAAGGCTGCCATAATGTGTAACAATGAGGGTTGTTACAACAACCTAAAAGTATATAAATATGGGCTGCTAGGATAGCTATAAATACGAGTAATTATTAACTGATTTTATGTATGGTTGATGATGCAGGACAATAAATAGTAAAAATTAAAGCAAGAAAAGAAATAAGCTTTTAGAGAAGAAGTTGAGAAGAGAAAGCAAAGAAAGAAAAGAAAGGGGATTGAAAGAGATAAGCCTTGAAATACAACTTCTCTTCTAAGATTATCATTTAAGCCTTTACAAAATCTATGCAAAGTCATGGATTCATTCTCTCTTATGGCCCATCTAATCATGTAATCGTTAAACTGTGTTAAATACTCATTGATAGATTTATTCCCTTGTCTTAGATTGTTCCATTAGTCTAAGAGTTTATTCCTGTAAGACTGGGGTAGGTGCTTCTCCTGAAGTTTTTGTTTTATTTTGATCCAATCAGTTATAGGAGGTTTACCTCTCATCTCTAAACAATCATCAACATCTCTCTAATAAATTTTGGCTTCATCAATGAGTTTCATCTTAGCAAATCTAACTTTCCTATTATCAGAAAAGTTATGCCACTCAAAGAATCTATCCATATCACAAATCCACATATCAAATATCCAAGGGTCATGACAACCGTTAAAAGTGGGGGCTTCTATTTTGTTAGGACTCAAGACTCGCTCATCAAAGTCATCGTGTTTAGAGTAACCTAAATGATAGTCATATTGGTGGCGCTCAGAGTGAACTTGTCTATAATGATTATTCTTGTGATATTTATTGGTCTTTGAGTGCCTTATTTGAAAACTCTTTTGGGGCTCAATTCTTTTAAACATGTTGATCACCTAAGTTTGCAGTTCCCTTTAAATGGTCATTGAGAGTATCACTAAAGGTTGAGTCTACAGTAAATGTAAACTTAAGCTTGGACACTAGATGATCATGACACAAATGCATGTAACACTAACTTATAAATGGAATTGAGATCAAAAATGATTCTTACATGTAAAATCACAATACAAAAATAAAGCTATTTTTTTAATCTTTTTTTTACTTTTTTTTCTTAGATGTGGAGATTAATCAAGAACAAATTACACTAATAAAATTGTAAGCATGTAATACTAGATTCTTAAGTATAAATAATTAATCAAAAACAATGTCATAAGCAAGAACTCATAATTATCAAATAAAATAAGATATTAACTATCACTGATGAAAGAGGTTGATGAACAAAAATTAACAATTAAAAATGTTAGGTGGTATTTTTTTATGATTTTTTTTCTTTTTTTGGCACAAAAGTAATATTAATGATAATTTTGAATACCAAGTACAATACCAAAGAGGTAAAATCAACAAACCCAAAAGTACAGTAATTTACCGACCAAGATTTAAACTATGGAATTGCTCACAGATGGACCTCAAATTACGTGTCAGATGACGTGGCAATAGGTGATGACATGGTGATGCCTACTGACGTGGCATCCCGTGGAGTGGTTGATTAGCATGATGTGGCTCCGGGGTGCTGATGTTTCAGCTAATGTGGATCTAGAGAGTTGATGTGGCGGATGACGTGGCAGGGTTAATTAATTTTGCCTCAATTTCTTTTTATGTGCTGCAATTGCTTTGCTGAGTTTCCTTTGTCTTCTGTGATTTTTCGGTTGTTATTATTGGCGGCGGTGCATGACTGTTGGAAGCGAGGACAACTGCAATCTGTTGAAGGTGGTGGTTGCCGTTGGCCGGTTCTACTGCTCCTGTCTGTTGCTAATGGTTGAGGGCAATGACACTGTGGACGGTGGCAGCTAAAAAGAATGACATTGGCTGAGGCGCTGCCTTTGCTAGGAGGAACCACTAGTCGGTACTGGTGGTGATATGTTTGTGGGTGGTTGTGGCTGATGGTTTTATGTCGCTAGTTTGGCTGCTGAAGCCGCAGGTCTGCTGTGGTCCTGTGGAGGCACCGCTGAAGACGATTTGGTGTAATTTATCGGTGGCATGGGGAGTGGCCTTCTATAGGAGAATCTGTCACCGTGAGTCTTGGCGTGACCGATGTTGAGGCAGAGTTTCCAATCAGCGTTGATGAGCAGTGAACTTTTTTATGATGAACAGTGACAATTTTGATTTCGGCGGCGGTTTGCTATGATTGGCATGATGTGGCTCCGGGGTGCTGACGTTTCGGCTAATGTGGATCCAGAGAGTTGATGTGGCGAATGAAGTGGCAGGGTTAATTAATTTTGCCTCAATTTCTTCTTATGTGCTGCAATTGCTTTGCTGAGTTTCCTTTGTATTCTGTGATTTTTCGGTTGTTGTTGGCGGTGGGGCGTGACTGTTGGAAGCGAGGACAACTGCAGTCTGTTGAAGGTGGTGGTTGTCGTTGGCCGGTTCTACTTCTCTATCTGTTGCTAATGGTTGAGGGCGATAACGCTGTGGACGGTGGCAGCTGAAGAGGATGACATTGGCTGAGGCACTGCCTTTGCTAGGAGGAACCACTAGTCGGTACTGGTGGTGATATGTTTGTGAGTGGTTATGGCTGATGGTTTTGTGTCGCTAGTTTGGCTGCTGAAGCCGCAGGTCTGCTGTGGTCCTGTGGAGGCGCTGCTGAAGACGATTTGGTGTAATTTGCCGGTGGCGTGGGGAGTGGCCTTCTGTAGGAGAATCTGTCATCGTGAGTCTTGGTGTGACCGGCGTTGAGGCAGAGTTTACGATCGGCGTTGATGAACAGTAAACTTTTTTTATGATGAGCAGTGACAATTTTGATTTCGATGGCTGTTTGCTATGGACAAGATGAACAGTGTTTCCCTCTTCTTCTTTTTTCAATCAAAACAGTAGGTTTTTTTTTTTAACAGTGAACAATTTTCAAAAAACAATTTTAGATCAATCTAGGGTTAAACATAAACATATGGATCGTTTAATTGTAAGAACAATTAAAAGCCATGCTCTGATACCAAATTTGATGCGGGACAATAAATAGTAAAAATTAAAGCAAGAAAAAAAAGAAGTTTTTAGAGAAGAAGCTGAGAAGAGAAAGCAAAGAAAGAAAAGAAAGGGGATTGGAGATATGCAAAGTCTGCAATATTTTCATTAATCATCAAAAACTCTTTACCATTTAGAAAAGTAGAATATTAATACTAAAATCCTAACTAGAACAAGCGATTGGGCTTATGGCCCACTAAATAAAATACCCAATAATAATTAAATCAAACCCAACAAATAAAGTCAAATTAATAAACCTCAACTGAAAGTTCATATAAATTAAAATTAAAAATATAAGTTAAAGCTCAATCTCTCAATTGTTTGGGCTATCATTCATCGTCTATAATCATACGTGTGCATAAATAATATTTCAGATTCGGTGTTTCTACCGGTTGAAATGGATGAACTAAGTTTGTATGATTGCATATGAAAGTTGTGTATGTAAGTACTTGGGTTAAATTAATTCTAAATGAATGGAGGTACATGTTTAGCAAAAACAGATATCGTTGAAATTGTAGGAGGAACATATGGTTTGGGACCCGACTTGTCGAGAGCACATACGACAAGGGTCACCAATGTTCATGTAATGTTAGAATACAAAGAAATTTATACATAGTGTATAATTGAATTCATTAAAGTTATGCCTTTGAGCTGGAAATTTAATTTACAGAAATTATGCTTTCATGGCGGAAAATTGAATTAATAAAAATGTATGCTTTCAAAACGAGATATTGATATCGTAAGAAATTAGGCTTTTAGAGCGGGAAAAAATGATATCATGAGAGATGAAGAAAAATGATATCACATAAATGATATCTGTGGCAAAGAGCAACTAAATAACCTTAAAATGGGGTCGCCCATGATCTTGAGCATCAACGAAATTAACTTTAGTCAACCGAATGGTTTGGAAGTAGTTATGTGATGATGAATTGTAAGCAAACATAGTATTTAAAAGAAAAGGGAGAAGAAGATATGGAATGGAAAGCAAGATAATGGAGTTGTATTGTAATATGTACAAGAGTAAAGCATGCATGCGTATGATATGAATCCATATAGCATTGTTGCCTTAGTATGAATATTTGTGCTCCATATAGGTTCATACAACCCAGTTTTTCGCAAAATCATGAGGGCACGCAAACTAGAGGAATCTAACAAAAACTGTGTGCATGTTTATAGTCTCAAAGAAGAAAAATAACAGCAACCATATGTTTCAGAATGTAGAATCAGTTAATGTGAAGATAGGCAATACAAGGGATATCAGTGGGGAGGAAAGCAGCTGCGTTTTTTGTTGGAAAGCTTTCTGGAAGAGGTATTGATGACCCGCACCACTAAAAGCACCTTGATGTTAAGATGAAGAAAATATACATAATTTAATTGTGAAAATATTAATGTTACTGTAATACAAGGTTCAAATGATAATCTCTTAACCAAAAGGAATTTCAAAAGCATAAAATCATGCTTTCCCAAAATACATTGATCCAACTTTTGTCAAAAAACATAAAAAGGCACCCCTACAAAGGTATGATGATAACTGACTGAGCACTTTTGCAATTATGGTGAGTTTTCCATTTTGGCTAACCACAATGCCGAACACCCACCAAATTCAGTCCATGGATCATATGCCAGTTTGCAATGAACTTCACGAGAGAAAAAAAAAAAAGGGGATGAATTTGTTAACATTTCAATTCAACCAAAGGTAACTGGAGAAATGAAGAATGGAAAGGAAAATAAATAGATCATGCATTATATAAACTAACAATAAAAAATAGAAGGAAGGAAACCATCAGGCATCAGGGAGAAAAAACACAGGACTGCAGTTTCGATTATAAATTTGCTTCATTGATTACTCATACACGGCTGGAAAACAAATTTGAGTTAATAAAAGAATTTTACCCTGCAGTTCTCAGAAGCAGGAAGAGAACAACAATATCACAAGCAAAACTCACTTAAACTGAAAGTTATCAAATTTAAATCTGCCTTTGACTCAGGAATTACATTACCTACAATAATGACTTATGGAACGCCTTTCGATTGCTAGCTCCTTGATCCACTGTTGTCATGCACTGGACGCCGAATATCAAACTGGTCTACATACTCCAATGGAGTCACAGTTTCGTTCCTAATTCTCTTGATCTTAGGGCTCAACAATCCCCTATGACCAAATCCATACAGCTTAAGAACCTGGTTGTCAGCAAAATTGAAAGCTCTCTCCATGCTTCTCATGCACTGCTCGACTGGATAATCCCCATAGCTACCACAAGGTTTGCAACCAACGAAATGAGTGACAAATGGCCACCTCTCATCACCCAGTCCCGGATGATACTTCTCCATCATCTCCTCATACCGATCCACCAGGCCCGCCCAATACCCATGCAAATAATACTGATTCTCAATATAAACCTTGTCCATCCACTGAGCCTTCTGCGAAAGCAACAAGTAGATCAAAGCTGACTGATCATCTGCCTCAAATGCCGGCCTTCCCTTCAAATTGGCTGTCAAAATCTTGCCAGCCTCCTCTCTAATGGCACCTTTAGGACCCATCGGAGCCCACGCATCGAGCAAATCTAAGCTCCACTGACAATTCCTAAACAAAAAACTCCCTGTATTCAAGGCAATCCACGACTTCTGCTCAAACAACAAATCGGGATAGCCATGAATCACCAAATTATGCTTATCATACTTGGACAAGGGGATCTCAAACACCATATCAGTAAACATCGCATCACTATCCATCCACCAAATCCACTCGATTTCTGGGTGGGACAACATCAACCTCCTAATCATTGGTAATTTCGCCCAATACCCAGCAAGTTCCTTATCCAAATGAGCCATATTATAAACGATCTCAATCCCATGAATCCTACAATAATCAATCTTATTCTTTATAGCCTTCAACAAATAATGATCTCCAATCGGGTTATCACACGGACTAGGAGGAGACCCGGTTAATAGCAAAATCCGAGGCTTCCCATTAACAAAGTTGGGGAATTCAGGGTTTTGACTCAGCCATACCTTGCGTTCCTGGTTCCAATTGGATATTTTGGGACCTAAACTGTAGGTGACATTAGGGTTGATCTCCGATTCTGCAGGATCATCCGGTTCGCTGTCGGATCGGATCTCTGTAAGGATCCGGTTAGTCTCTTCGATTAGATTCTGGTTGACGGCGTCAGCGTCGGAGCTACTGAGGCTTCCAATGCCGACAGTGCCACGTAGGACGAGGATTGTAACGAAGCCACATAGGATTGTGATTTTGATGTTGTTGAATGTCTTGTTGATCTGCCTGCCACGTGGGAGCATTGTACGAGCTCTGCCGTTGGCGGTGGTTGTTGTGGGCAGCCCACCAGCTCCTCCACCGCCGCTAGCTCTCTTCTGAGCTACGAAGTTGTCTTGTCCCATATTTTTATCTTACTGTCTCTCTAAATTCTAGGAGAGAGTCTTATTAGATGTAATAAATAATGGTTTTAGTAGCTGTCTCTGTATGTGTTAGAAAAGAAACAGACAGAAAGAGAGAGAGATCCCAATTTCTCTATCTTCTATGTGGACAGATTAAGGTACTGAAGTAATAGTAGTTTATTTATAGATCTGGAGAACATTTGATATTTTGAGCATATATTTTATTCTCTACCTGAGAGATGTAAAACCCTAGCTAAAAGGACTTGGTGGAGTGTTCGTGGGGTGGTCGTGGGGTGGCGGTGGTGGTGTTGGTGGGACAGAGGGCTGGAAGGAGAGGAGATTTACATGAAACGGCTGGCCTCCAATAATCGGCGATTAAGGGGTTCTTAAATTAAATAAATAAACATATGTATTGGAAGACAGACAGGTTATGTGCATTTGTCGGATTTGGGGATCACGTTGATTATATTTTGTTACTTGATTTGGATGTTTATTACTATGATTTATTTATTGGAATGAAAATGACTGTATTGTACGGTTGATTTTTCTTCAAGGAGGATTCATATATTTGTATATATACTATATTTGTATCTCGTGCTTGGCACGGCAAAATTTCTTTCAAATTAAAAGAATATTGCTAAGAAAAAAAACTAACTATCATACCGAGTTATTGGTTTAATTAGTAATTTAAATAATATAACTAAAAAATATTATAAAATAAATAAACAAAGAATAAAAGGTTGAAAAGAACTTGATTAATTCAACATGGATTATGAAACAATTTAATGATGAAAGGAAATTAAAAACAAAAATAAAAAACTCAATTACATCATGTTAACTCGCAAACTTTGCTACCATAAAAATAGAATTGAGATAATCTCATAAAAAAAAGACAAGAACAAAAGTTTGAATACTAATTTCTAATAAATAAAATGAGAACATGATAACTCTAAAAAAAAAAGACGAAGCTCAATCTCTTAAAAAAAATAAAAAGAAAAGTTTAGCTTTTAAAACAGGAAAAAAAAAACAAAACAACTCGTGTAAACCTCTTAAACCTGGTCTAATATTTAAAACTTACAAGCCGTGAAATCCTTGAATCTGGTTCAATTAAGAAACTTAATTCTTAACAAATTTAATTTTGAATGATCAAATTGTGAAAAAAAAATCAATTTAAAAAAAAAACTTGTCAAAGAAGAATATATAGCAATAAAAAGAATGAAGATCAAATTTGAACAAAAAAAACCATAGAGAATGAAATTGTAAAAAAAAAACTTAAAAAAGATTTCAAACAAAATAAATAGCAATCAAAAGAATGAAAGAATGAAAATCAAATTTGAAAAAAAACCATAAATAATGAAATTGTAAAAAAAAAAACTTAAAAAAGATCTCAAACAAAATAAATAGCAATCAAAAGAATGAGAACCAAATTTCAAAAATAAAAAAATAAAAGAGGGTGAAATTGAAAACAACTATAGTTTTATAACTTATTAAAAAATTTAAAAAATAGTAATCAAAAGAAGGGGACAAAATCTAAAAAATTAAAAAGGGATGAAATTGAAAAGTATTTGTAATTTCATGGGCTATTTAAAATAAATAAATAAAATAATCAAAAGCACATAGACCAAATGTAAAAAGGAAATAAATTGCAGGGGCTAGTTTAATTTATTTATGGAGTTGGCAAGGAATTCGAGAATAGAGAAAGAGAAAGCAAAGGTCACCAATGCCAAACCTAATGCGTATTTGGAGCACGTGTCACCTCATTGTGTCGGGGGCGCTAAGATCTTTCATGTTACTCTGGAAGGTGGTGTATGATGGTCAAACATTCCCTTAGGCACCCTAGAGAAGTGTGAGGTTCGTATACACGCGTCAAACAGGTTTTTTAAATTATATTTAATAAATATAATTTACAACAATGTTTTTTATTATCCTTGGAATTTACAATAAAAGCAATTTAAAATGACAAAAAAGCCCTTGAATGAGAGTTTTATTGGTTTTGTCTTCAAGGGCATCAAAATAATTATTTTATTCTAAAAAAATAAAAAAAAAATCCTTGAATAATAGGCATTAGATTACTTTATTCTATAGTTACATGAGCAATTTTACTATAAAAATATTATCAATCTAACCCCATACAATTTATAAAAAGCAATTTTCTAATATTGAAAAGATTAAAAAATTCGCGGTTCACATTTTCTTTACTTTCTTTTCTCACAAAAAATTATCAATTTAACCCCATGAGTAGCCTTTAAATTAACAAAAAGAAAAAACCATTATGAAAGGACAAAAAAACCATTGAAAAAAAGTTATGTTGGTTTTGTCTTTAAAGGCAATAAAGTGATTTTACTATTATAAAAAATTTGAAAAGACCACAACACCCTTAATTGAAATGCATTATATTTTTTTTTATTAAAGGGTTAAATAAGTAATTTTATTATGCAAAAAAATTAAAATGATTAACTTACCACTTCATAAATCGTTAAAGATAATTGTATCATATTAAAAATATTATCTTGCCCCTAATGTATAGTTTAAAGGTTATTTTGGTCCAAGGATAATTTCATTACTTTACTATTTCAATAAATAATTTTTTATTCCTTGGGGTATAGTATTTTTTCTTCTCACTTTAGGTTTTTTTTAATGTAGATCATCAATGTCTGAAACTCTTCGTGAAACAAAAAACAATAAGAAAAAATTACTAGAATTAGAAAAGAAAAAAATAAAAAATAAAAGCGCTAAATATTAAAAAAAAACAACAAAAAACACTTAAAAAAGATTATAAATCATTGGATCACGAACTTAAAATGGAACCCAATTGTGACTCTTATTTAGAGTTTATTGAAAGTATGGTGGAAATTATTTTTTAAAGTATTTTTTACTTGAAAATACATTAAAATAATTTTTTTAAAAAAATAATTTTTATATCAATATATAAAGACGATCCAAAAACACACAAAAAATAATTAAAAACTAAAAAAATTAAAAATATAATTGAACTGAAATATCAAATTGAATCTTATTTAACTATTCGATTTAATAGAAAATAGCTCTTCAAAATATCTTTATATGATAAATGTAATTTTTTAATTTTTAGTTATATCTGCTTGGACATAACTGTATAAAATGGGCTCTGTTTTAAAATAGAAAACAAAAATACTTGTCAATTCTAGCCATTACTTTGAATCTAAATATTGGCCAACTCATCTTTCATAATAGATCAATCTTTATTTCCTACTATAATAACATATACTTTCCTTGTTATAAGTGAGGAAATAAGAGTAAATTATAAAATTAATCCCTTTAGTTTTTAGAAAAAAATTAGTCCCCTTTTTTCAAAAACAATTTTTTAGTCTATTTTTTTCAATTAATTTATGTTTAAGAAATAAAAAAATAACTAGATATTATGGAAATATTGACAAGGAAAGAAAATAATTTTTGAAATAAAATAATATTAAATTAAGTGTTTCAACATTAATCAAAGGACTAAATAATTAGTTTTGAAACAGAAAAAACTAATTACCACGAAACTAGAGAGGGTGTAATTTATAACATATTAGTTAAAAATCATTTGTTCTCTAGATATTGTACTATTTTATCTTTCATATTTACATACTAGTTTTTTTTTTTTGGAATTTAATGTTTTGATGCGTGTTAGTCTTAGAATTTTTAAAATAATGACATTGTGTTAAAACAATTGTATTTATTTTATATAACATATTCTTTTAGCTTCAAGCCACAAATGCACATATTATTTTTATAATAAAAAATAATATTTTCTTAATATTAAAAGAAGAATAAATCAATATTTTTATAAATTACAAAAGTTTCCATAATAATGAAAAATGAATCTTGTTATTTGAAAAATATATTGAGAGTA
>Ga0325402_1004481_pt1 | contig 12872 bp, 13 predicted proteins | sample PopdelMetagenome_22_FD_207212 | JGI IMG/M metagenome (GOLD analysis project Ga0325402, IMG submission 207212) | Populus deltoides microbial communities from Bellville, Georgia, United States - Xylem-PdKOR-R3 | ecosystem: Host-associated > Plants > Phyllosphere > Stem > Wood/Secondary xylem... | reverse complement strand
AATAATCCTAGTTATAAAACCAAGACTGACTTAACGAGTTAATCTAGGGCCTAAACTTATTCGAGTTTAAGAAGAAATTGAGGAATGATTGACTTGACCTAGTCCAATTAAAAACTCAAGTCAATTTAGGATAAAACATGGGTCAAAAATCCATTGAAGTTTTTGAATAAAACATTAAAATTTTTGGGTTAACCAAGTTGACTCTCCTGACCCATAACCTAAACCTTGCCTTGGATTTTTTAAAACTATGATGATAACTACTTTTATATATACATTGACTTGGGCCAACCCATGTTAACCCTCTTGATCTATGACCTAGGCCTTGCCCTAGTTGATTCCCGAGTCGAGTTTTAAAACTACGATAATAACAACTTATATCCTTACATTGACCCTCCTGATTCGTGATCGAAGCCTTGCCCCGGGTTGACCCCCAAATCAAGCTTTAAAACTATGATAATAACCACTTTTATTTTATATTGACTTAGGTTAACTCGGGTTGATCTTCCTAACATATAACATGGGTCTTACCCCGAGTCTACCCTCAAGTTAAGTTTTAAAACTATGATAATAATCATTTTTATCTTTATGTTTACCGAGGTCAATAGTCAACTCTACTTGTGACTCGAGCATTGTCCCGGATCGACCCTCGAATCGGGTTTTAAAACTATAATAATAATCATTTTTATTCTTAAGCTAACTCTGGTCGACTGTTCTCTTAATCTTAAAGACTGTCTCCATTTATTTTTTTATTCTTAAACAAATACTTCTAAAGATTGAAGAGAGCATGATTTTAGGGTTTGTAGAGGAGAGAATTTGTGTTTATTCTCTGCTGGATGCTGCCTCCTTCTGCTCTCCCTCCCTTCTCTCTTTCTTTTTATATGTTAAGAAACCCTAGTCCCTATTTTACAAAATAGTCCTCCCTTAAGTTGACAGTTTAAATTTAAGTACTTCAATAACTATTTTCCTAAAAAAAAGAAATAACCTTGCATTAAATCTTTAAGCTTTGACTTAGAGGAGCTAAATTGTTGAAATAAAAACTTGGACGCCGGTTCAGATGCTTCGAAACGTAATTTGGACATGTTCCTTCACGAAACCTGTTTGCTGGCAGAATTTAGCTCCATCATATGACATTGTTTTTTGCTGAAATTTTGAGCGTTTATAGGAATGTTAGTCAGAAATCCAAAAAAACTGAGTTTGCATAAATTGGACTTCTGTAGTTTCAGATATTCAAGTCGGAATGGACGAAGGTCAACACTGGTAGTTTGCAAGATTTGACTTTGAAAGCTGCGATTTCCATGATCTTCCTTATTTTATTTTCTTGACTTAGATGTCCAGAAATGTATGGATGTTAGCTTTTTAATGCCACTGGAATCACTTCATTTCGACCTCTAGAGCTCACACTCTGCACAAAAAATCGACTGAAGGTCAAATCTGCCAATTACCTCCAATTTATTTCTTTTTGCATCTTTCATCCAAAAGTGCCTTCAAAACATAAAACAAAGAATATCAAGGCATTTTATATATAAAATATAGGCAAAACACTAGTTAAATGTGGATGAAACTATCGAATAATATGGTTGCATCAAATACCCCTACACTTAGCTCTTGCTCGTCCTCGAGAAAGGATAGGTAAAATCAAATTGAAGTTAAATTAAATCAAATCACTATGACTGATCTCCTAATCTCCCATCAATATCCAAGAATATATGCATTATAAATAAGAACACAATCAAGAAGGATAAAAAGTATAAATTCTCATGAATTTATTTACATGCGAACTTCAAAACTCAATTAATTGTCGGGATTTAAATGAAATCTATGTCATGCCAAAGTGATAGGTCCTCTCATTGATATGCACTCCAACACTCATGTGTTTAGGGCTTATGTGTTTAAATCTCTCAAATTCAATCAATGAATATGTTCTACCATAAGCTCACTCTTCAATCTCATCTCCATTACTAACATATTACAAACAATGCATGAATCAAAATGTCTTATTTTCTGGTTGTAATGGGGCTGAGGTTAAGGTGAGGTAAAAGAAAGTAAAAGAAAAGGTTCAAACCAAAGAAAATAGAGCATTCTGAAAAATGATATTTCAAACAAGATATTTCATTAAAGCACATAAATTTTCCATCTTTAATCACCAATGCTTAACTTCTTTTGATTTCAAGCTTTTTCAACATAAATCTTAAGAACATAAAGAAACACTTTTTTCTTTTCTTTTTTTCTTTTCTTTTTTTTTCTTTCTTTTTTTCTTTTTTTTTACCTTTGGCAACTTTACCCATCTTTTCATCAAGCATCACTTCTTCTTTCTTTTCATATAATTTCCAACCACAATTCCATGAGATATCATAAGTATATGCTCTACTAATCCTTAGCCAGGGGAAAAGGAAAACATATAAAACGTTAAGGCTTATACATGGATAAAGCAAAGAAAAGATAAACAAGCTCAAAGGGGGCTCAAGTGGCTTAAAATAATATGCTTTAGGTTGGCTTTTTGGCTCAAGTGGTTAAAATTCATAATGTCTTTATCATCTTCATGTATATATGTAATGTGAATGTAATCTCAACAAGATATGAAGCAAGTTCTAGAGATACATATTATTGAAAGAAGGCACAATCAAAGAATATAATGTTGAAGGATCAAAAGCTTGCATTGGTATAACATTATAAAGTCAACATGACATATTCTCAAAGTCAATCCCTAAACCAATTAAACCTTAAAAATTGCATGCACACTCCTTCATTTGATTTATATCTTCATCTATCTCAACTAATTTTCATACATAATACTCATATTCTCAAAAACCAATGGGAGTTCAAAAGATCAAACATAATTTATTTATTTTTGAAAAATAACAAAGAAAACCAAAATTAGAAAACCAACATTCTCTTAATACCCCCACACTTAAAACACAACATTGTCCTTAATATTGAAATAAAAGAAAAGGAATATTAGAGAATGACAAAAATAAAGTAAAATGTGAAAAATAAAAGATAAGGGAAAAAGAAAGCAAATCTGTTTTTTATTCTTTGTATGTTGGGTTGCCTCCCAGTAAGCGCTTTTGTTTTATTTCATTGGCTCGACATGTTGCATGCACATTCTTCATAGATTGGTTCACTTAACTCCGCAGAAGCGGTGAGTTCTGTCGTTCAACCTTCATAGAAAGGTTTCAAGCGATGCCCATTGACCTTGAGTACTTTGTTGGTTTCTAAACTTGTAATTTCAACTGCACCATAAGGAAAAACATTAGAAACAACAAAGGGTCCAGTCCAACGAGAGCGTAACTTTATAGGAAAAAGTTTCAAACGTGAATGATAAAGAAGGATTATCTCCAACATGAAACTCCTTTCTTGTAAGCATTCGGTCATGAAGACTCTTAGTCTTTTCTTTGTAAATCCTTGTATTCTCGTAAGCATCATTTTGTATTTCTTCCAACATAATTCCAATCTTTTTGGTCACCAAAAGGACAGGCATCACCCATTCACTGTCCATGATGGGGTGAATGACTCATGTATTATGGGGAATAGTTTGCAAAGCTTGCAAAGCAAATGCTGATTCATGCACATTTTAGGGAATACATATATGCCTCTCCATCTCTTCTATCTTGGTAAAATCATAGTCATAGCTCAAAGCTACGCTTAATTCATCCTCATAATTAAAATCACAAATTTGCTGCACACACTTATCAACTTGGTCATAACATGTGATAGAATAAACATTGTTATAAGGATATGTCATTGCATCATGAAAATTGATTTCAATTTTTTCATCTCCTACCTCCATAGACAAAGTATCCTTACCACAATCAATCTTTATGTTGGCAGTTTTCAAGAATGGTCTCCCAAACAATATAGGAGTGCTGGTTGATGAATCACAAGAATCATGTTCCATATCAAGAATATAAAAGTCACATGAAAATAACCAAACTGTCAATCTTGACTAGGACATCTTCTATCACACCAAATGGGTAAACAAAACTATGATCCGCAAGTTGTATTACAATACTAGTTTTATTCAAAGGCTCTAGACTAAGAGAATCATAAACATGTTTAGGCATAACACTAATGGATGCACCTAAATCATATAAAGCTCTTTTAAAACTAGCATTACCAATAACACATGGGATAGTAAACGCACCTAGGTCTTTTTGTTTCAAAGGCAGATTCTTTTGAACAATGGCAGATACAACTTCACCCATACTTACCGTTTCATGACCTTTCAGTTTGAAAGCTCTCTTGGTAGTACACAACTCCTTCAAGAATTTTGCATACTTGGGAATTTGCTTGATAGCATCAAGCAAATGAATGTTCAGTTCCACTTTCTTGAAAACCTCTAAGATCTCTTTTTCTTTGTCTTTTTTCTTTGACCTAGAATAACTTATAGGAAAGGGTGGAATTGTTTTAAAACTGAAATTCATTGAGTGAGGAGTTACCTTTGGAGTGTTGGTCGATGTTTCAGTTTGTAGAGGAGGAGGATGTTCCTTCTTTGTACTTAATTCAGTTTCTATCTCTTCTTCTTCCTCCATCTCAATTTGTTTCGACCTTTTCTCTTCAAGTTCTTTCCCACTTCGCAACATGATCACACTAACATTTTTATTGGATTCAATGCTTGGGACAGCAATTTTCCATTCATTCGTGCTTCCAATTTCCCCACACTTGAAGCTAATTGCCCCATTTGCTTCTCCAAGTTATGAATACTTGACCTTGTTTCCTGTTGAAAAGACATGACAATTTGTTGCAAGGTCATAGTGTTAGAAGCCAAAGTTTTCATCATCTCACGAAGATCATCACTTGATGACGACCCCATAACATTGGAGTTTGTGAATGGAGGGGGTTGTCTTGCTTGATAATTCTGTTGGGGCTGAAATCCATGGGGATAGAACTGTCGGCCTTGATTGCCTTGTTGAGGTGAGTTCCCATAGCATCAGTTGGGATGATCTCTCGATCCGGGATTGTACATGTTGGAAAAGGGATTATATTTACGCTGGGGCTGTCCGTTGAATGCTCCATCAATTGCATGAGCTTGTTCAATGTAATCTTCTTGCATTGTTGGGCACATATCCGAAGCATGTCCTTGTAAGGAGCATATGCTACAAACTTTCACCTGCTACACATTTCCACAAGCCAAAGAACGAACAAGAGAAGTAAGATCATTAACTGTATTTTCAAGGTTCGAAATACTTACCCCATTTACTCGTTTGTTGGAGAAGTCTCCACGAGTGCCAAACTGTTTTGAGTTGGCTGCCATGTTTGAGATCAATTGGCATGCAGCCTCGGGTGTCTTATCCACCAATGCACCTCCACTTGCAGCATCAATGATACTACGGTCAGTAGGCATCAATCCTTCAAAGAAATATTGAATAAGCAGTTGATCGGGTATTTGATGATGAGGGCATTGAATGCATAGTTGCTCAAATCTTTCCCAATACTCGGAGAGAGTCTCTCCATGAGATTGCTGAATCCCATATATTTCTTTCCTTATGTTGGCAACTCGAGATGCTGGAAAATACTTTTCAAAGAAAATCTTCTTAATGGCTTTCCAAGTTCCAATGAAACCTGGGAAAATAGAGAAAAACCATGCATTTGCTGCCCCTTTTAAAGAGAAAGGGAAAGCTTTCAATTTAACTTGTTCTTCATCAACTCCGTTTAGTTTCATGCCAACACAAACCATATGGAACTCCTTGAGATGAGTATGAGGATCTTCTCCTACAAGACCATTAAATATTGGTAGCAAATGTATAAAACCAGATTTGAGCTCAAAGTTTACATTATTGTCGATGTTTATGCACAGTGGCTGATTTTCCACGTTAGGAGCAGCAAGCTCCTTGAGTGTTTATTGTCGTGCAATATCCATGATGTTGAGGCGAGCTTCCTTTTGTAACCTGCGTAAAGTTTTTTCTATTTCGAGATCCAACTGCACTTGACTTTGATTAGTAGAACAGGTTACTGGCATAAATCATCAAGAAAACTCAAAAGAAACCAACCACATAAGAGATCAAAAACAATGCAAATTGTATGAAAATCCTACGCCAGAAAACTAAAACTGCCTAAAAACCCTAGAAAACAGTGGAATTTGGCCTCGATAGGGTGGGGCTAGTGGTTTACCAAGAGTCCTATTCACAAAGTCGTTTCCCTTCAGGAAACAAAAGGCCGATACCTAATTCCACCAAAACAATCTGTTTTGAATAGTACCGCTGCCGTAAGTGAACAATACCGCCACAAGCAAAAATTCTATCTTTTTTTTTAATCATAGAAAATAAAAATAACAGTACAAGCATAAAAATCAACTAAAATTACCTCCCCGACAACGACGCCAAAATTTATTGCGATGTGGCGGTCGCACAAATTAATTACCCTAGCTTAAAACACACAAGATAGTATAGAGCAAGCAAGGGGTCGATCCCACGAGGAAGATTTAGTTCAGATTTTTATGCTATATGTTATGCAATTTGGGGGTTTTGATTTGTGATGATCTAAACTATGGAAGAAATTAAACTAGCAAACAAAATCAATTGAAACCGAAATTAATCAAGAAAACAAACCTTGGTCGCAAGCACACATCCACTAACGAAAATTAGAACTGATCCTTGAAACGAAAATTGCAGTTTATGTTCTGAAATTTTATCTTTTCTTAATGCTGATTAATTAACAGATCTGTCGTATAACTAATCCTAACCAACAAACAATCAAAGTGTCTGCACTAATGATTCAATTTAATGGCAGCTTTAAAAACTAGATAATTTCATCAAGATTAACATACAAGTTGTTCGCAGGTGTGTCACTTTGTTCAAATGTTCTCCCTAAGTTCAATAACGTAGTTCCGCCACAATTATCAAGCTTAGTTGCTTCACAAGTTCATATATCACAACTCTGGTTTTGATATTAAACTTAGCAATAGATTTTTCACAACAATAACTTAGAGTCCGCTCTAGCAATCATCAACAACAATCATAGGAAATATGCATAGAAAAACAATCATACTCATTCATATCATAAACTGAAAATAAAAGGAAGAATAAATCTCACGGTTCTTGAAATCCGAAGGTCTTTACATCCTTGCAACCAAGAAAATAGCTTAGCCTTGCATAACTATAGAACAAATACTTCTAAAGATTGAAGAGAGCATGATTTTAGGGTTTGTAGAGGAGAGAATTTGTGTTTATTCTCTGCTGGATGCTGCCTCCTTCTGCTCTCCCTCCCTTCTCTCTTTCTTTTTATATGTTAAGAAACCCTAGTCCCTATTTTACAAAATAGTCCTCCCTTAAGTTGACAGTTTAAATTTAAGTACTTCAATAACTATTTTCCTAAAAAAAAGAAATAACCTTGCATTAAATCTTTAAGCTTTGACTTAGAGGAGCTAAATTATTGAAATAAAAACTTGGACGCCGGTTCAGATGCTTCGAAACGTAATTTGGACATGTTCCTTCACGAAACCTGTTTGCTGACAGAATTCAGCTGTCATCTTTGAAAAATCATATCTCCCTCATATGACATCTTTTTTGGCTGAAATTTTAAGAGTTTATAGGAATGTTAGTCAGAAATCCAAAAATATTGAGTTTGCATAAATTGGACTTCTGTAGCTCCAGATATTCAAGTCGGAATGGACGAAGGTCAACACTGGCAGATTGCGAGATTTGACTTTGAAAGCTGCCATTTCCATGATCTTACTTATTTTATTTTCTTGACTTAGATTTCCAGAAAGGTATGGATGTTAGCTTTTTAATGCCACTGGAATCACTTCATTTCGTCCCCTAGAGCTCACGCTCTGCACAAAACATCGACTGAAGGTCAAATCTGCCAATTACCTCCAATTTACTTCTTTTTGCATCTTTCATCTAAAAGTGCCTTCAAAATATAAAACAAAGAATATCAAGGCATTTTATATATAAAACATAGGCAAAACACTAGTCAAATATGAGTGAAACTATCGAATAATATGGTTGCATCATCCCATATGTACTTGTACGTACATTAAGACTTTGAAGATCTACCTCTAATGATACACTCCTATAAGAAAAGAATCATTCCCACTATCTATACCAACTATTTATGAGGTTCAGAAACCTTTTTTTGGTATAAGATCACGAAGAAACTTCATAAAAATTCTTATCACCCATCATATTAAAGATTTTTTTTTTTAACTTCACCAATACTTGAAGAATCCTTTCTAGGAAATTCACATTACAAGGTTTTATATTAGTTATTCCTCCATTAGGATATTCTCCATACATAACATAGATCTTAGAGTATTTAGAGTATCTAATAAAGATTTGTTTACAATTCTATGACCTAATTTTACATATTTATGGAAAGAGTTATGAATATATCATATTGATTTATATGGGTGCAAACCTTCCAAATTAGGCTTTTGACCATTCTAAAGTTCAAAAGGAGTAGAAGGAATAGATTTTAAGGGTATAAGATAAGTATATAGGTAGTAGGTAGTAGTTAGTAGTGCATCCCTTCAAGAAATTAATTCATAAGTTAGTTTGCATCATCATTGACCTAACCATATCTAAAAGTGTGTGATTCCTTTTTTATACAACATCATTTTGTTATATAGTGCAAGGAATTATCAATTGTTTACGTACTTCTTTTTCCTTACATAGTTCTTTGAATTGTTCTAATAAATAATTTTGGCCTTTATTAGTGTAAAGAACTTTTAAATTTCTCCCTTTTTTATTTTTGATTCTCAGAATCTGTTACAAAGCATTTGAAATAACATAAAGGCCCTTAATTGATGAGATAACAAATACATAACATCATACTATGAGTAATTATTTATGAAAGTTAGGAAAAAAGAAGCTCTAGTATGGCCTCACATTTTTAGGTCCACCAATATCTAAACGGACTAACTCTAATGTGTAATTTGTCCTCTTAGCCTTACTAGAAGGCTTTTTATTACTATTTTCTATTAAACATGAATCACACATAGATAGGCTTACTTTAGCAAGTGAACTTTAAATTCCTTATTTAGTTAGTATAGTTAACATTTCTTGTCCTATATATTCCAATCTTGGATACCATTTAATTAAATTAGACATGATATTAGAATAGATGAAAAAATTAATTAATGGATACCATTTAATTAAATTAGACATGATATTAGAAGAGATGAAAAAATTAATTAAAGAAATATTATTATTCTAATACAAGAAAAATCAGCTAACTAATTAAATCTATAAAACTCATCACCTAAATAAATATCTAATTTAGTGCCTTCTAAATAAAAATAAAAACCTAAATATAGCAAAGCTAAAATTGATAACACGTGGTTTGTCTACCAGCTCTTTGCGTAAAATTTGCAGTATCATCAATTATCTACCAACTCTTTTGTTGTCCTTTTTATATAGGCCTAAATGCCTTATGTTATCTAGCTTGGGCTACAAAAACAATAGTGTGGCTCATCTTTTTGTACTCTACTTCAAGTTCAAAATGTCTTTGAATATTATTAAAGGTTCTAAAACCCTCATTGTGCATTACCATCATTTTTATTTGTCTCCAAAAGGATTAAATAAAAGCTTAATAAAAATATAAATTGTTCTTAATCAATAAGGTTATAACTAATCTCTCATAACGCTCTAATTATTACGGGCATTACCCTAATGTATTCTGCCATAAAAAATTTTGGGTCTATCATATATTGATTAAATTTAAGGATTATGGCTTACAACACAATTGCTATTATGTCTATTAAAATGGAGAATATCACACTCACCTAAAAGAACACATTATGAGTCTTATTTTAAAATGATATAATTTTGTGTTTATATAACAATTACACATCATGAAAACTATATATCAATCATCCATGTTGATATAACAATATACTCTTAAAAATAACAATTATATAATTCTCAATTATCATGCCAGATGTTCTTACTAATTGTTGACCCCACAAAAAAATCAAGAAAAGAAAAACAATAGAAAAATAAAATCCAAAAAATACAATAGTAAACATGAGAAGACAACAAAGCATCAAGAATTAGATCCTGACAACTCTTTAATAGATTCTAAATCACAGCAGCCCAGTTAGCTTAATGAAAAAAAAAACAAAAAGGACTTGGCACAAAAGCAAAGCGACCCAATCTAAGCAAACAACAGAACACGTCATCATTAAAATGGAAAAAAAAAATAAGAAAATGGCACAAAAAGTGAAGATGATAGAAGAAAAGGGAGACAATGCAGTACAAAAGGGGGGGAAATAACAGCAAAGATGCCCAAATGAGAGCAAAATGTAAAAAAAAAGAGGCAAAGTTCCAAAACAAATCCTAGCCCATGCAAGTGTGCAAAAACCTGCACAGGTGATGGGCATCCTCCAGGCACATAAACAAAACACCTGAAATAATTTTGAAGACCAACGCGCATCGCATACCAAATATTAATTGAAAATCAATGTTATAACTTGGCATGATAACAAGGGCATGTTGTGGGTTGTGTGTTTTTCTATAAAAGGGTTGAAAATATAACTTAAGATCTTGGGGTCTGAATCTAGCCATTGGTCCTCCATTGAAAAGGTTGTGAGTTTCAATAGTTCGGCCGATAACAGATGGAAGAATACATAGAAACAACACAAATGACCAATCAAGCTAGCTAAAGTAAGTTATGTGATCTAAAATATTGTGATGGTGTTACCGGCTGAAAAGGGAGAAGAAGAAGGTTACCTTTCAAATTCAAATTAAGTTATTGTTATAATAAGCTTACGCACCATTTCATTATTTTTTTAAGATGCACTGTTTTGTTATTTTCTTAAGACACACCGTTTTATTTAGAAAGAAATCTTCCACATTCCTATAGGTGCTAAGGGAATTGTTCTAGAATTGTTATTCAGTTATATAAGTGTAACAAACTGCATAGGAGAAGGCAGGAAAAGAAATGAGAAATGAATGACACTCCTGGAATTCAAGAAGACCAAGAAATCACCTTTCCTGCTAACTACCACCCATAACCTCCATGGCTAAACACTAAACCTTATTGTCTCTCTCACGATTATGTTCAACCTTCACCATTGTTGCACTGAATCCAGATTGGTTCCTTAAGTATCCCATGCATAACATATAGCTTAATCGAATCCAGATTTAGTAGTTCAATACACAAGCCTGAAATAAACCTGGTTGTCCTTGATATTGAAAGGTGAAATAGCCTTCTAGGCCTAGTAAGGGAAATTAATAATATCTCAGTTAACCACAAGACCCTAGCAGATGGAATGTGGTGGTTATATAATCTTTTTTGTAAGAAATTTCCAGCAAAACAAAGATCAAACCTTCATGGTGTTAATCGTAATGCCATAATACCCTTATACAGTTGAGCTAATATCCGATGAAAGCAAATGCTTTTGAAGCTGCAGATGATCACTGCCAACCATCGATTTGTCTTTCCTATGCCACTTATCAGCCTCCCAAGTGCACTAAGACTCCACAACCTTACCAAATTATAATTTCCTTTTAAAAGAAACTAAATCAGAATCAAGATTCCATAAAGCAATAATCCTAGAAAGCACATCTATAGTAACATAAGAAGTTGCAATCTCCCCATAAAATGTATATTTTTCCTTGTCAACCCCCATTAACTTTTTAAACATGTAACCTCGTTCATTAGACCGAAAACACTATACATCAAAAAAACCATAAAGCTCAATTTCTAATAAATCAAACATTAAAGGAAGTATTCAAGAAAAAAAATCAATTATACGAAAGGATATAAAATTTTTAAAAAATAGCAATTAAAAAAATGTGAATGAAAAAATAAATTCGAGGGCAACTACAAAGTTTTGATTGGAGAGTTTAAATTGAAAAGAAAATTACTTCAACAAAAGAACAAAAAAAAAATCAAAAGAATGAAAACCAAATTGAAAAAATAATATACTATAAATTTGGATTGAATGATATAATTGAAAACCAATAAAACTTTTATAAAAGGGCTAATGAAGAAAATTTAAAAAAAAATCAAAAGAAATTGGAAAAATAATATATGAAAAATTAGGATTGAATGATGAAATTGAAAATAAATAAAACTTTTACAAAAAGACCAAGAACAATAATCAGAAATCAAAAGAATAAGTATTGAGGTTAAAATATTAAAAACAAAAAGGACAAACTTGTAATTCTTAAGGGATGAGAGAGAGAGAGAGAAAGAAAAGAAAAGAAAAGTCCACTAGTAGCAAATCATCTCACCGCCTCCAACACACGTCATATCAATAGGAAAAGAACACGACGACGCTTTCAATGACACAACAAAAGAGCATTTTCTGTCATTGAGAGTCGTCATACGAGTCGCCCAAAATACATGGACGCCTCCCACATGATGGTGGTGACTGACACATGCCAACAATTTTCTCTATTTAATTAATAATTAATTTGTATAAAAAGATCAAATCTTTTTCCGTGAAACTGGCAATAACAAAAAAAAAAAAAGCACCAATATGAAAAGACCAAAAAACAATTGCATGCATGGTTTAGTTACTTTGATTCAAAAGGTAAACATGTCATTTTACTATATGTTAGAAAAAAACATAGATTCTATGCTATAACAAATGGAAAAGATACTCATATTTCCTTGTCAATTTTTTAATGACTAATGATCTGTGTAAAAAAACTAAAATACCTCAAACCGCAAGGTCATTGAGTTTTTTTAAGAAGGGAAAAAACATAATTATAATATTGTAGTGAATAGTGAATTGTGTGTGTAATGAAAATGCCTACAGTTTTAGTTATTTTATTTTTTACTATATTAAGACAAAAAGAAAAGGACCTTTTAAATACAAAACAGAGAGTACATGGATTATATGAAAACATTAACTCTATGATTTAATATTTATTTTAAAATGAAATCCAAGCCCAAGAAATAGCTCTTTACTGTGTAATTTAACA
>Ga0325402_1004480_pt1 | contig 12872 bp, 6 predicted proteins | sample PopdelMetagenome_22_FD_207212 | JGI IMG/M metagenome (GOLD analysis project Ga0325402, IMG submission 207212) | Populus deltoides microbial communities from Bellville, Georgia, United States - Xylem-PdKOR-R3 | ecosystem: Host-associated > Plants > Phyllosphere > Stem > Wood/Secondary xylem... | reverse complement strand
GGCTGGACCCGATAAAAAAAAAGAGGGCAAGGTTTGTTAGGCCGTTAGTCGACCCAACCAGACTTGGCTGGGTGCGGTCCAGTTGACTAGGTCAGGCCTAGCCCATATATTTAATAATAATAATATAATATTATATATTATAAAAAAATAAAAAAATTCAAAAAAAATTAAGTCCTTTAAAAAAAATTTGTGATTTTCTCGCATGTTTTCTACTAATTTTGCATAATATTGGGCTATATATTTACAATATAAGGTACAAATTCGGTATTAAAATACCTGATTTTCTCCGAAATGTTTCTAAAAAAATTACAAAACAAATTGAAAAAATATCAAAAGTTTTTAAATTAATTTCCTCTTTCAAAAAAATAAAAAATATTTTGTTTACATGTATACGACCAAATACTAAAAGTTTTCCTAGAATATTTTTATTAAAAACAAAAAACAAAACATCTTTCTCATGTTTTAAAAATACAAAAAAAATGGATATCGTAACTAATTTATGGTTATCCGTTAGGATTTGGCCAAAATATCAAAAACCCTTTACCAATCATTTTATATATTTTATATTAGGATTTAAATGTAGACTTTAATATTTGGGGGTATAAAACTATACAATAGAGTACACTATCAGGTATTAAAGATACAAAGTGTAAAATAAATACAATGCTAAAATTTAAATTTTAGTTCGGTTAGGACTTCTCCAAATAAGGTAGAGACTTTCTCACAAAGAAAAACTTGTCTTAGATCTTAGAAAAAGACAAACGAATAGAAATTTAACTTAGAAAAATAATCAAACAACAATCTATCTTATCTCATATAGGGTGTACTAGGGTGATACATCTTCCCCTTACACAATCAGTCCCCTACCCAGACTCTCGCATACTATAAGTTTCTTAATAACTATAATACTAGGTGACGACTCCTGAACCTTAATTATAATTTTATGATTAGACCAAAAACTCTTTCTTTTCCCAACACAACACCTCTTAGGAGGCTCTTTAAAGCGCGTCATTTCGACGTCGCCACACAACAGGATACATGAGTGATTAACTTCAGTACAAGTGAGATATTGTTAATTTAATATGCCATGTAGCCAATCGATTGGTTACATGCGGAATTATTATATTAATGTAAATACATATTTATTATTAATAAAAGTTTAATTTATCTTTAATATTCATATAATATTAGATTAATGAATTTAGAGTAAGATAAATTTCAAAGGACAAAAGCAGTTTGTTCTCATAAGTTGAGGTATAAGGGATATCTAGAACTAGTATGTGAGTCCTTGTTATAAAACATATACAATGAACTAACCCGCATGATAATTTCATATGGAGAGATCATCTATATTTATAGAAAGATTCATATGAATTGTGTAAATGATCCTTAGACTTAGGATCACTAAGTCATCTTCTATAAAAAATATTATGCTTAGATCCTGCTACATGTTATCTTAATCGAGGTAATGAAAGGTTAGACATTGGGTGTAGCACTATATGAAGGTATTTGAGTTATTAAAAGATGATTCATCATCTTAGGTGAATTAAGAAAAATGACCTATTTATTCTCAAATAATACTAACTAAGAAATATTTGGCAAAGGTGGAATGTGATTTGAAAAGACTTTTAAATCTTATTCAAACGATCAATGGCTATTATATAGAGAATAAATATGGTTTAACATGGTACGTATACTACATGCTTTATATTAAATCAAAACATAATTGATGAAAAGATATTGATTACATTGAGAAACTAGTCACTGAAAGGTTAAGTAAAACCATTAATGACTTTTCTAATATTTAGGGGTCATGACATGTTGCACAATGCACCTGATCTTTAAATATAAATTAATCAATTGATAATAAATTAAATCATTTAATTTATTTAATTCTATTTAATTATAATTATATTTTATATTTGGATTAACATATTAGAAACCTAATGGGTCACACACATTAAGAACCTTTAGTCGGAAATTAAACAATGATGATTAATTAAGTATGACTTGATTAAAATATATTTTAGAAATTAAAGATTAGAATATAATTGATACATGGATTATATTTCTAGACCTAGAAAAATCAAGTAAGGACTTAATTGATTAAATTTCTAAAATTATCCTTAAATAATATATGGATATTATTTAAGGGGCAAATAAATATTTTATCATTTATAGGGGTTCTAAGATTCCTTATAAATATAAAGCTAAGCTTATTATTTTGTAAGTGAAAAAAGAGGAGTGATTGTCTATTAGATAGAAAAACTATGTAAATACAAAATTAGAGTTAGCACTCTCATAACAATCCCTATCTTCTAAATATAGATTTATGAGATTTTTCACGGATGGGTCGTGTAGATTACCATTAGAGGCTGGATAATTAGACAACTTATAGTTTACTACAACCCAGCCTTTAAAGAATTATTCAAAGTCGAAGAAGATCACATCTTCAGGTAATAAATCTCTAAACAACTCTAGATCTATCTAATAAGATCCTAGGGGCGAATAATTCTATTTCATAGTTTCCGCTTAGTGTATGATATTAGGGAAACCCAACAAATACTATCTGGGCAATATTACACTTTAATCCTTCATGTCCATAAAAAGACTCATGGGTTATAAATAAAGCATAAATCCTTTAAATAAAAGATTCAGAATCTCTATTCTTTACTGGATATTTATTTCTAGTGTATATCTCTGTAAAATTATTATATTTTCTCTCAAAAATCATTAACTTAATTATTAGAGAAACTTCAAATTCACCAAATAAAAATTGTTTACGAGTAATAGACACCAGCACCAACCATCTCAAGAAGAAAATGGATCAAAATTCCAAAACTAAAAGATTAACTAATTATCTAAAATATAAATCTTACCTTCAAGACTTTTCTGACACATAATGTGAGAATAATGATTTGTGTTGTAATTTTTTAATATTAATAAAATAATCATGTTTTAATTGTGAAAGCAAGGTACAAAAAATTGGTTAAAAAGAAATCAAGAATGAACACGGGTACTTACTAAAATATGGTGTCGTTTGGTAAGGGATTAAGAAAATGGAGATAAATTCTTACGAAAGTAATTTTTAAAAACATAAAAGTTAGTTAATAAATTAAAGAGTTAAGAGTTAACGATAGAAAAAGAAAATAGTTAAGAGTGATGAGAGATGAATAACAAATTATTTAGTGTATATTTTGAGATAGAAAACAGCAGCACGGACATAAATAATAATAATAATTTTATGGAAGATAAAATTTACTCTCCAAAAACACAAAATTAAATACTCATTTTTATGTTTGAGATTGTAATTGCATTATATTTTTTATTTTTTTTAGTTTGAATTTTTTTCATATTTTTTATTTATTTTAATATATTAATATCAAAAATAATTTTTTTAAAATAAAAAATATTTATTATTTTGATATATTTTTAAATAAAAAAATATTTCATTTTTCATTACAAATTTAGTATTTTGAAATAACGATTGCTTTTTTAAAATATTTTTTAATAAAAAATATATAAAATAATATATTTTTTTAATTTTTAAAATTACTTTTAATATTAACATATCAAAATATTTTAAAAATATTAATTTTAAATAAAAAAATTAAAAAAAAAATCACAACTCAATTTCAACTTGATTTCTCAGCTACAAAAACAAACAACCTTAATAATATAGTCACGAAGATGACCGACACAGTCACATAGAGCAGATTAAAACCTTACTGGACGTAGTGGCCTTCTAGTTTGATCTCTACCCGGCTTAAATTCCAAAAATTTGTCTGTTGCTTCCTCTTCTCCTTCAAATAAACAAAACACAGGGAGAAAGAAATGCACGTCTTTAACAGAACCCTCTTAGTTTTTGTTCCTTCCCTCTCATCATTTATCAAGAATCTCTCTTAAAATTCCCTTCTTCATAGACTGGTAAGGTGCGTACCGAACTTCTTTCTTTCTTTCTTTTCCTGATTGGTGTTCAAAGTTGTTCTTTTTTTTTAATTATAGAATTACATCAAGCTTGGATTTTCATGGATCAGTTGTTTATTTTATTTTATTTTACTTCTTTGAATGCTAGAATGTTTCTTTAAGGATAAAAAAGAAGTGGGCTTTGTTTGTTTTCTCTCAATCTACTATAAGTTGTTGAATCTATTGCTCCTTGTTGTTTGTTGAATCTACTAAAGGTTAAAGAACTAAGAATTTAGAGTTGTTTTTTTTAATGTTTTTGGGGTTAACGTTAGCTGAAAATTCGTTACGGTTTTTGTTAGGAGTGGATTTAGTCTGGCACTGTTGAATCGAAGGCTTATGAAGCATTTATTCGAGTTTTAATTTGTGTTATATGGGTGATTTTGAGGTTGAGATTGAGCTTGAGTCTGAAGGGAGGGTAGTATTTGATTTATTTCAGATTGTTGGTCTATTATTTCATTCTAAATATCATCGTTTGAAGGGATTGTTCTCTTGGCAAAGATGAACAAACATAAATGCATGGTTCTGGGAAACAAAAAATGTCCCCACATGCCAGCTCGTGCGCAAGTAAGCACATATGCGTTCAAGTTAACATTCATAAGCAAACTTGGATGCAAAATGAGGACTGGTGTGGTAGAAAGTTGTTGCAATTATTGAATCAGCTCTCTCTACATTCACATCCCTTGCAGCGCTGAAGTTGGTGGAAGATAAGAATTTGTATTTGTTAGATACACTAGAAGACAAGTTTTATGGTTCAATCTTCGCAACTGCATAACTGTGATCTTTGTTTGCAAGTTTGACTTAATACCTTAATTGGTTTCATGATCCATCATGAAGAGATTGAAAGTAAAGGGCTCAGTTAGGGTAGCAAAAGGATATTTGCTTGTGCATGAAGGTGAGTTCTCAGCTGTTCACATATCTAATAAATGGATAACATCTAGATTTGATGGTCTAAGATAAGAATTTTTGGGATGATTAACTTCTCTGGGTAATGATTGATAGTTTGGCATTAGAATTTGCAAATATACATCTTGTTCAGTTTATTGGTATGTGTCATGGTCACTGTTTGTTGTACAAACTTCTGCTTCTGCTTTGTGAACTGTAGCTGCTAGCTAGCTGGCATTGCATGCAGAGAATGCAAATTGATTTAAGGATGCAGCTTGCTCAAATAACATTGAAGGTTAACCAGTGAATGTATTTGTCTAAATGGGAAACAATGAAAGAGCAGCATGTTTGCTCAAGTAATCTATCCTGACAATTTTTATATTGTCCAACATGCGCTCATTTTTGGGTCATTTTAGCCTTTCTTTTCTAGTTTTCATTTGAGATTACAAGAGATGGTGTTCTGTTTAGAAGCTCTGACACCATGAAGTCAATTTTTCATCATCCTCTTTTTCATTTTGGATTAGTAACCCCTTATTGTGTTTCTTTCTAATTAGCTTTCTGCTTTTTGGAGATTTTAGCTTATTATGATGAAACCATGATATTATCTGCTTTGACATACAAGATTAAAAGCTAGATCTCTCTATTATACATAATCAGATTGCAGTTCAAGTAGAAAATGGATGCCAAACTGAAGCTGGCAGCCTAAATTACATGTAATTTAGTTTGGTTGTCATTCTGATTCGTATTTTTCCTTCCAGGTGAAATACTCGGAAATTATTAGCAAGAGAAGACAATCCAGTATGAATATATGGTTAATGTCACTCCTTGTATGGTTCAGCTTCTACAACCATTGAAAGTGATGTTGTTTGCATGGTCATTTGTCACCAATCAAAATGTTGAATTTTGCATCCAATTGCCTAGCTGGAAGTGTTAGTATGAACAATTCTACAAAGCCTACTCAAGTCCCATCAGAATACTCAGACGATGAGGCATCGTCTGATAGCAGAGAAGAAGCTCTAGAGTGCCCAATATGCTGGGAATCCTTCAATATTGTGGAAAATGTGCCTTATGTTTTATGGTGTGGCCATACTCTTTGCAAAAATTGCGTCCTAGGGCTTCAATGGGCTGTAGTGAAATTCCCCACATTACCTATTCGGCTTCCTCTCTCTATTTCTTGCCCGTGGTGCAATTTATCATCTTTCCGCTTTGTTTATAGAGGGAACCTCAAATTTCCTCGCAAGAATTATTTTCTACTTTGGATGGTCGAGAGCAAGAATGGTGACAGAGACAAGTCTCCTGGCACCTTCTGTGAAGATCACCAACCGTACTGGTCATCAGACAGTAATTTAGCTCATGGAAGTCGGGTAAGCCGTGGTAACATCAGGAGAGGACACTATATTCATCACTCTGAACCATCAGGGACACACCATGATCATAATCATGTCAGCAGTTACCTCAATGTGGAGAGAATACATTCTTCCCTTCAGAAATCACTGGCTTTCTTTGTTAGTCTGACAGCAAAGTTCCCATTGGTCATCATATTCCTTTTGATCATCTTATATGTAATACCTGCCAGTGCAAGCATTTTGACCCTGTACATTCTTATCACTGTTCTGTTTGCCCTCCCATCATTTCTCATTCTTTACTTTGCTTATCCTAGTTTGGATTGGCTTGTGAGAGAAATCATCACTTGATATGCAATTTATTGTCGTAATCTGTAACCATTGTGAATAGAAGTTTGCACCTAGAAAGTCGCACATCTTTTTCTTGGTGACGTGAACTTCGTAATTCAACGACTTTCCAGTCTCCAAGACTGCATTCGTTGGCATCAAAGCTCCTCGGTCCCACTATCCCCCATATCTTCCATGGTTAGAAGCTCTTCTGCTCTTGTAGGATTTTGCTGGTGTTAGGGCTGTTTGTAGTGACAATGGGGTTCGGTGGTAATAAGGGTCCCACCAAAATTGTTTCCTTATGGATGTGTAATGCTCTTGTAAGTATCTGAAATATTAGTAAAGTGTGAGGGCTATCACCCAAAAGCTTGATTTCTTGGTTGTATCTTTATTATGGTTTTATTCGATTTGTGTCTAACTAGGAATTTTTTGTTTTATGATGGGTTTTGAAACAAAGTGATAAAAACCAGAGTTATTTCATTTCAGTCTTCTGTGTGGAAATACTATTCCAGCCGAATGCTTTTTGGATATCTGAAGCTCTTCTGGGAATACAGTTGAAATAGGTTTTTATCCATTTCCCAGATGTTGCTTCTGAACAGGTCAAGGTTTTGTTTGTAGTGGACCGGTTCTTTACCTATCATGTTGGTGCAAGCAACTTGGTTCGCTTTGGCTTGAAAAGAAACTGTAGAACATGAGCTTTCAGTGTAGAATTGGTTGTCATCAAGCCAGTCACTGGATTATCTGCTCTTGGTTATGCTTCGTGCGCATAGAGTCGTCTTAAAAATTGCCATGCTAGTGTGGAGTGGATGCTATTTGTGGGAACACATGGTGAACCTAGTGCCAAATTATGGCTGATCAGGATTCGATGCTACAGCATTGCCTGCATTCTTAGCTCTGATTTATTTGGGGGGTAACCCTCCTAAATTAAGGTCTTAATTTGCTACAGAAAATACTATTTTGATCCTTTTCTTTTCCCATCCACAATAAATCCCCAGAAAATCCAACGCAGATATGGCCGGGGAAGTTCCAACTCTGGATTCTGTTTAACATTATGGACACCCCACCACAACCTTTTAGAACAACCATGGCCTGATAAAAAATTTCCACTGTTTCAACAAAAATGGCAGTAGCCTTAACCATTTCTTGCCCTAAATCCACAACCCTGCAGAAACCATCCTCTTTAAAAGACTTAAATTCTAGTTTTCTTGGTGGGCCCCTGAAGGATGTTTCTTCTCAGTTAAAGCCCGGAAGGGAAAGAACAGACAAGTTCAGCTTGGTGATTGCTGCGCCAAGCAACACCTCAACCAGCACCTGCACCAACAGTGGTGGCGGCGGTGGCAGGTTTTATCTGAACTTTACAGGGTTTCCTTTCCCTCTTGGTCCTTTCCTTAATAGGCGCACTATAAGGACTGAGGTAACTTTCTCTATCTTCAGCTTGGTTGTTAAGGATTTTGTTCAAGAATAATGGAGAATGGCTCAAGTTTTGATAATTATGACTTTAATATACTTGTGCACATATGTCCTTTGATGTGTGTATTGACAAAACTTGTCTGTTTTCAAGTTTTATCACTCCCAGTCTGTTGTACTTGCCATCTCACAGAATTTATGTACCTGTAAAGTCACTGTTTGATGAATGATCTTGTTTCTGCCTTTTAATTCTTGATGTGCAAATTAGTGGTGGTTGATGTTTTTGCTTGCTTGGCGGGCTTATACTTTATTCTGCATTGCTGCACATTGCTAACTATAATCAGGTAAACCATCATCCTAGCAGGTGTTTTGCACTTCACATTTACATCAATTAGTGAAGTAGATTGGGCATATGGAACCTTCTTCTTAGTTAATATGTTTTCCTAATACTGAAAGTTTTTGTAAAGGAAAATATAAAGAACTTATACTTTAGGAGGTCTCCAATAAATGTCTTTTATATAAAGAAACACAGGACGTCTTAACTTTGTTCAGCTACTTAATTCAATGCTTTATAAGGAAAGCTGTTTCAATTTCAATTTATGGTTAAACTTTCCTACTTCTTTACATACCATTAGAAAATTATGGAAGTTCTTTATTGATAAACTTCGAAAATGTTGTCTTTGAAATAGCCCAGAAGAATGGCAGGTATGTTAACAGCTTCAAAGAAGGATGCTTTTTCAAGCAATTTCTTTTCCTTGTAGAGCCTTTGGGTTCTACCCTGTTTGAGTTTGTCTCATTCTTTCAAAAACATTAATATAAAATCAGACACCTGAAATCACTTTGTACTGTCCTCAAGAAAACTGAAATACAAATAAAATTTCATGAATTTCTAAATTCTGCATTTGGAATTGGAAACCAATAACATATTTGGATAATGCAATCTAGATCATAGAACCCCTGAATACTGGAGTTCCATTCCATGACTGAATATGAATCATGAGACCAAAGACGTCAGCCTAAGAGATGGATAAATATGTTGAGCAAATTGTTCCGTTTCGTTGGCATATGCCTTGATAAAATGGGAAGCATCTCTTGCTGAATTCGTGGAGCAGCAGTTCCTTCAAAATGAGGTCCTCATTTTAAACCCCACTTGGGGAAATTCCATCAGTCTAGAAAAAAATGAAATATTCGTTGTTCTGATTAAACTACTCCAATTAGTAGAGAAAGAGGTGTATTTGATATGCATGGAAAACGTAAGAATTGTAAAAGGCACAATTCTTTTGTATGCTAATGTAAACTGTAGCTAGAAGGTCTTCTGTTTTATGCCTTTAGGCTGTGAAGGGTTGTATATGGCTATTCGAACAAGAGCAAGCATTAGGCTTCAGCAGTGTGTCAACTAACGTTCGAATGACAGTCATCACACTCAAATCTGGAGGATTATGGGTCCACGCACCCATTGCTCCAACGAAGGAGTGTATTCAGGATCTACCTCGTTTACCTTTTTACTCTTTAACAAGATAATGTCAGTCTTATTTGTTGCAATGAAGGATTTGAGGTGTGTGGATTTTAGTTTGTTTCTGTAGCATAAGAAATGTCTTTTTGTTCAGTATTGTGAGGGCATTCAAGGACAGTGCCATATGCCATTGATTGCACTGTCAAGTCTGGTAATGGGTCACCGAGTAATAGGGGCAAAACTGATCAGTCTTTTATGGACGACCCAATAACACCACTTTTACCGATAGATAGCAAAATGGTGGATCCTTGCCATAAGTTATAATTGATTTTTTTGTCCTCAACTCTACAGCAGCATATGATACATGAAGTAGGAGATGCAAAATGACTATTCCTGTTGAACCTGTTAAAGGAGATGTAACATCTATGTCTATGTTTACGTTGCCTACATATATGAAAACCAACAGTTGGATGCAAAGTTCATGAAAAGGTAAAGAAACGACTTTGATGGAATGTTAGAGCTCTCATAGCTGGGCTGAGATGATTATATAGACCTAAAAAGAAAGAACTACTAACTATCACTCTGCCTGGTTATGGTATGCTGTGATTATATAGGCCTAAAAGGTGAAAACAACTACAGACCATCAATCTGCCTGGTTATAGTATGCCGTGATTGGTACTATCAAACCAAAAGGTAAACACATGATGAACACATCTGAATTATCAACCTTCTAGAGCGCATAGAGCCAGCCCAAGTTTTTTGAACTTCAATATGATCAGCTTTTTCTATATTATGACATCTTTCTTGCTTGTTAAAATTGCAGATCAGAGATTGGATTGATAGTATTGTCCGAGACTGGAGATTCAAGAGGACAAATCCTGCTCATTTTGCTGCTCCAATAAACACAGGCAGGTCTGAATTTTTAGCGGCGTTTGCATTCCTAGATGACTTCTTGGGAGAGCGATATGTTACTCAGCCTTCACTTTCGCTTCTATTTACATCAATTATGAGGAAGGCGGCGAGTTACTTCCCACCGGATGACATGAAGACCTTATCATCTCTTGATCAGTTCTTGGTCTCGGTAGGAGCAGTGAAGAAAACTGTCTCAGCCCGGAAGAAGACAGCATGACAGATAAATTTAGCCAATAAGTTTCGCTACCATAAATTTACACACATGTATATGTGTTGCGATGTTGCGGTCGCACAAATTAATTATACTAACTTTAAACACAACACACAAGATAGTATAAAACAAGTAAGTGGTCAATCCCACGAGAAAGATTCAAGTCAGATTTTTATGCTAGGTGATATGCAATTTGAGGGAGGGGGTTTGGACGTTATCTAGGCTAAAGCAAAAGAAAACAGGAAACTATCAAACAAAATTTAATAAAATCAGAAAATTATCAAGAGAACAAACCTTGGTTACAAGCATACATCCACCTACAGAAATCAGAATTGATCATGGAAACAAAACATCAATTTATATTCTGAATATTTATCTCTTCTTAACATTGGTTAATTAACGGATCCGCCGTATAACTAACCCTAACCATCAAACAACCACAGTGTCCGCACTAGTAATTTAATTCAATGGCAGCCTTAAGAACTAGATAAGTTGATTAATCAAGAAAACAAAACTGTCCGCAGTCTATGTTTGATTTGATTGAATGTTCACTCTAAGATTAATAACGTAGATCCGCCACAATATTAAACTCAGTTGCTTTACAAGTTCATATACCACAACTCCGGTTTTGATATCAAACTTAGCAATAGATTGTCTACAATAATAACTTAGAGTCCGCTCTAGCAATTAAAATAAAGAATCATAGGAAAAATAAGCATAGGAGAACAAACATATTCATCATATAAACTGAAAAGAAAAGGTAAAATAAATCTCACAGTTCTTGAAATCCGAAGGTTTCCGTGTCCTTGCAACCAAGAAAAAGTGTTTAGCCTTGTATGTTTGTTGAACAACTAATCAAAAAGAAGGAAGAATGCATAATTTCGAGTTTCTTAGAGGAGGGGGTGTTTTTCTCCTCTTGGCTGGTTGCCCCTTTTCTCTTCTCTCATTCTTTTTATATCTTAGGAAACCCTAGTTTCTATTTTACAAAATAGTCATTCCTTAAGTAGACTGTTTACATTTAAGTACTTCAATAACTATTTTCCTAAAAAAAGAGAAATAGCCTTGCATGAAATTTTCAAGCTTTGACTTAGAGGAGCTAAATTGCTGAAATAAAAACTTGGATATCGGTTTAGATACTTCAGCACGTAATTTAGACTCGTTTCTTCACGAAACCTGTTTGCTGGCAGAATTCAGTTGTCATCTTTGAAAAATCATATCTCCCTCATATGACATTTTTTTTGGATGAATTTGGAGAGTTTATAGGAATTTGAGTCAGGAATCCAAAAAAATTTAGTTTGCATCAATTGAAATTATGTAGCTCCAATTATTCAAGTCGGAATGGCTGGAGGTCAACACTAGCAGATTGCGAGATTTGACTTTGAAGGCTGTGATTTCCATGCTCTTCCTTATTTTATTTTCTTACCTTAGATGCACATAAAGGTATGGATGTTAGCTTTTTAATGCCACTAAAATCACTTTATTTTAACCTCTAGAGCTCACGCTCTGCACAAAATATCGACTGAAAGTCAAATCTGCCAATTATCTTCAATTTACTCATTTTTGCATCTTTCATCCAAAAGTACCTTCAAAACATAAAATAAAGAATATCAAGGTATTTTATATATAAAACATAAGTAAAACACTAGTTAAATTTTGATAAAACTAACAAATAATATGGTTGCATCAATATGCAGTGTTTGATAAATCATCATAGCCCTAGCATAAAATACATAGATTTGATGTCCCTAGCTGTAGATGTTTTAAATGATATATACGAGATTCAAAAGGTTGAAGTGTCGAAGTAGCCTTGTTCTTGGAGTGCTTTATACCATTAAAAGCAGATCATCCCTCCATTAAACAGGTTTTATTTGTTTTCTACGGCTTTATCTCTTGCCATTTAAGCAAATGAATAGTTATTAGTCACCGGAAACTTCTGCTTAAGGACTATACCTAGTGACAATTGATTGAGAGCTATAGCTCATTGGCTGAGGCTCGAGTTTTCTAACAATGACAATATATACTAGTTGATACAAGTAGAGAGAGATATATTCATGGAACAGTGAGACTAATTTAAGCCTTCAAATGACTGGTTTGATTGAAACCAAAGACACCCATAATTTTCTAGTTGTTGATTAATTGCATACAAATTTTGCCAATATATATGTAAAAGGCAAGTACATTGATTGAAAAAAAGCATTTAACAAATATATTTTTATGGGTCCAACACTCCCTGGAAGAGGAGATGACTCGAGGCAAAGGGCAGGTACGTTGAAACATTGAAAACAAGCAAATCCTAATCCTAATAAATTATATTATGGTTGGAGGGTAACCTTCTTCTCAACTAAAAATCGTTTAGAAATAATTATAAGAG
>Ga0325402_1004479_pt1 | contig 12873 bp, 9 predicted proteins | sample PopdelMetagenome_22_FD_207212 | JGI IMG/M metagenome (GOLD analysis project Ga0325402, IMG submission 207212) | Populus deltoides microbial communities from Bellville, Georgia, United States - Xylem-PdKOR-R3 | ecosystem: Host-associated > Plants > Phyllosphere > Stem > Wood/Secondary xylem... | reverse complement strand
CCCTAAACCCTAAACCCTAAAACCCTAAAACCCTAAACCCTAAAACCCTAAAACCCTAAACCCCAAACCCCAAACCCCAAACCCTAAACCCTAAACCCCAAACCGCAAACCCCAAACCCCAAACCCTAAACCCTAAACCCTAAACCCCAAACCTTAAACCCTAAATCCCTAAATGCTAAAACCCTAAACCCCAAAAACCATAAACCTAAAACCTTGAATCCCAAACCTTAAACTCTAAACCCCTAAACCCCAAACCCGAAATCAAAAAACCTGAAACTGAACCCAAAACCCAAAAAACTTGAAACCTGAACCCGAAACCTGAACCCTCAAGCCCCGAACCCGAAACTTGAAATCCAAAACCCTAAACCCTGAACCCTAAAATCCTAAAACCTAAACCCTAAATCCTAACACCCTAAACTCTTTTAAATGCTATGCTCTTTTAAACTCTAACCCTAAACCTGAAACCCTAAACCTTATACCTCAAACCCCTTAACCCTAAATATTAAATCTAAAACCCTAAACTCGAAACCCCTAATCCCTAACCCTAATCCCAAAACCCTAAACCCTAAACCTAAATTCGAAACCGTAAACTCCAAACCCTAGACCCTATACCCTAGATCCTAAACTCAAAATCCAATACCCTAAACCCTAAACCCTAAACCTAAACCTGAAAACCCGAAACCCCAAAACCTGAAAACCCGAAACTTGAAAACCTTAAAGTCCTATATCCTAAAGCCCTAAATCTGAATCTTGAAACCCCAAACTGAAAACCTCAAACTCATAACCCTAAAACCTTAAACCATAAATTCTAAAATCCTAAACCATAAATTTCAACCCTTAAACCCTGGACCTCAAACTTCAAATCTCAAACCCTAAATCCTTATAATTTTTTAACTCTAGGATTCACAAACATTAAGTTTAGTTCACTCTTATTTAAACTCTAGGATTCTCAAACTCTGATGCGTTCATTGCACACACTAGCCACTTTTTTTATTATATTATATTTTATATAATAACAAAAAAAATCATTGTGAATATATAAAAAAAAATAACCTTCCTCATCAATGTTAATTTTTTTGCAATCAATTTTTTAATAACTAATAAATCTGTTGAAAAGACCTTAATGTCCCAAATTACCATCTCAAGGATTATTAATTTTTTGTAAAAAGAGCAAAAATATCACTACATTATTTTAATAAATATTATTTTCGCTCCTTGTTTTCGCTCATAGTTTTTGTTAAAATTAGTTCATGTTTATTCAAAGATTATTCATTACCTAATTATTCAATCACTTGGCTGACTGATTGAAAAAAAAATATATATTCTTTGAGTTACTAACAATTTAAAATTACTTAATAATAAAAGAAAAAACCAAGAAAAGTCAAGAATTGAGATTTCAATACTTCAATAAGATGCCCATGTCGCCGGCTCCGATGGTTTCAATTCCTGAAGCAAGTTTGACTCAAACCCACCTATTTTCTGTAATAGTTTACCGATGAGGTCCCCGGCTATGTAAGAAGCACCCGAAGCCATAAGCCCAATGCTAAAAAAGTATAATGCAGTGCTGATGTATGGCTTGGGTTGCTTCCTCTGAATGTGGGCCTTCCCTACAGCAAGCAATATGATGCAAAAAAGAGAGGCCCCACCAACTGCTGCAAGCTTAAGATCTCTATCATCACTCTTCCGAAACAAGAATCCATACATGACAGGAGGCAGTAGCCCAAAAACAAGGAATGATAAAATAGATACTGTTGCATGGAATGAAAAGTTGTCCCGTCGCCCTAGTGTTTCCTGGTAACGATCCTCCTGCTCATTCACTTGATTGGAACGATCATTTTTCAGATCCACAAGCTGCAAAAACAATACCAAAACTAGATGAAACAAACAGAAGAAGACTCGAACTTAAGGCCTAGGCTCAACCGCATTTGATATTTCTTGTATACTATGTGGAAATAATAAAAACAAAATATAAGCCAAATGATAGCCCTTTTACTACATATTAAATTTCTTATACATGCTTATTGTCAACAAGGGCTGCCAAGTTTACTCACATTATGACCAATTATGAAAAGTCCTCCAATCAAATTTGCCAAGCCAAGAGCTATAATGTTCACTGCAGAAACAGCAGGTCAATAACGTCACAAGTTGCCGTTACTGATCAAATATTTATTTCTACTGAACTCAAAAGGAGAAATGACAAACGAAATATGAGACATGAAATATAATTATTTGAAAGGAAGCTTATGTTCACAAACTTCAGAAACAGATTGATTACACAGGTTCCTCTTACCATATAAAAACAGAACCACATTAAAAATGTTGCAAATTAATTCAAAAGGTGATAAAACTAGATTGAATTTGTTCAGAAAACTAATCTGTACAATTGAGTTGAATTTAGGGATAAAAAAATGACACTTACAATTTGCAGCACCAGCACCAGCAGCAGAAGACACTACACTTAAACTTGTAATTGATTCTATTAAACCGCCATAGACAATGCTTTTTATAATTTCCCATTGCCGGGATTCACCTACTCCAGCACCAGGTTCACTCATATTTGTCTTGTTCGTACTGTTCAGCAAACTCGTGGGTTCTACTGAATCAATACAGACAATCTCAGAATCTCCACGTTTTGGAGGCTCCTTTTCAATGGTGACTATGACATCATTTCCTGCATCTTATCTTCATGTCAAAACAGTCTCACAGATAACAATAATAATGAAGACATTTCTAGCTCAACCAGCTGGCATTGCAACTGTTGATCTCTGGTGTAAGGAAAAAAACACATTCTAGAATAAAATTTGACAGCAGAATCAAGTTACAATTAGGAAAACCTGTCCAGTTCAAATGAGGGAGAATTTCGAGACCCCTGAGTCTTGTGCATACCTATATTTTTGTTTTTGACAGAATTAACTGCATCTTCTCCAATATTGACTCTCTCCTTTTCAGGCCTTGAGGTTCCTTGGCTCAAAGAATTTAGAGCACCTTTTCCAACTTCATAGTATTTCAAAGCAGCATCATTTATAAATCCTTCTTTAGAATACAATTGAGAGGGTAATGAGGTTCCTTGTGTTGACGAGGCTCGACCATTTCGTAAAGGTTTTTCATTCCCTTTTGCCATGTTGAAATTCTCTTCTATTCGTATCTCTGACTGCTCAAGGATTAAAGATATGGAAGTTGAATACTCTGGAGGATTCACTCCACCTTGCCAGGGTTGGAGTGATGCATTTTCCTTTAGGCCCTCTATGCTACCTGAAGAGTATGGTAACTGTTGAACACTATCCACAATAGCATGGTTCACTGAAGACCCACCTGCACAAGATCGCGCAGAAAAAAATTTAGTATGGTGTATTAGTGTCACTGTGGTAAATTTACTGCTGAAGCAACAAAAAAATAAAACAAATGGTGCGCAGACATTCAGAGCACAAATGTGATGAGAACACAATCATGCATGTGCAGACACATCAAACAAAGAAAATTGCACTTGCACACAGAAACTCTTAACATGTGGGTGTCAAGACCACAAATCGCTCACATTATATTGGCTCATCCAAATAATGTGGTAAAGTGAAAGTCCACAGTATAATACTTTTCCTTGGCATTAGACTGGCTAACAATGAATACAGGCATATTCATAACTCAAGAAAAGACAAGACCATAAAGCCTTCCCAATCCAACCAGTACGAAATTCACAAAATGAAATATAACTACGCATTAGGAGGTACAAAAAAATGGATATATAACCAAAAAGCATCTTTCCAAATCATCATGACTCCTACTCATTCTTTTAACAAGGGAACTTAAAGTTCTGTCATACCTGAGTTTTCAGCTGCATCACCTGATTTCTCTCTTGCACTGTTCAATGTAGTTTCAGCAAATTTTGTTTCCCTTGAAGAAATTACAATCCCCATTCCATCTTTAAGAGAAGCACCCCCTATATCATCTAATCCTGCAATAGAAGAGGATTCAACTGGTGGCAAATCAATAGAAAGGAGAGGAGAATTTTGATCTGCAAGTATCCCATTCCTAGCTGTCAAATTGGAATTGAGGTTTATTCCTTGTGGTGATTTATCATGCAATAATGGCTCCATTGTTGAAGGATTCAGAGATTCCGTTCCACTTTGGTGAGGTTTAGAATAAGAACCTTCTGGATGTTCTCCAATTTTGACTGTAGTTCTTTCAGCATGTGGCATTACTGAATGGTCGCTTCCATTTGAGGATGAAACATTGTTAGGAAAACCTGATGAGGTGTCCTGATTCATTCCACATACTTGAGTGTGGTCCGCTGCAGCATTACCTGCAACAGCATATCAACTAAGCATTCCTGTGGTGTGAAAATCCTTGCATTCATATAAGTTTTAACATCTGCACACAACTACCTGATGTACATTGGTATGGTCTCAGCCGGTCTCATTAGGCATGATATGTAATTAACTTTGGCTGGAATCAATTTGTCAATAAATTGCATACTTCTAGTAACATTACATGTGAAAGAAACAAGCATAGCAAATTGATAATGCCGAAGGTTCTAAAATAACATTCCTAGAAACAACCTCTTTACATAGAAATGCAAATTTAAATTTCATTTGTAAAGATCAGCATATTGCAACCATAGTTAATGTGATCCGGCTTGTTCCAATGTTGAAGTCAATTAAATATAGTATTGCTGGAAATGCCATCTTACTTTAACAGTATCATTGTTGCTAAATCTTGGTAGCAAGACAGCATTTCCAAGTGTAACTAACAATCTCTCTTTCCCCAGTCCCAACTCACAAACATCAACATGTTAAAGTAACAGCAGTAGGCCAGGCTTAAAGTTAATAAGAAACAAGATGCAAAAAATGTTTCCCGTCAAAAAACAAAGAAGCAAGAACTGTAGCCAAATGAGAGTATGAAACCTTTTCCAAACAAGCAGCGTCATGTTTAGAATTTCAGAGCAAGCATTAAAGGCACAGGTAACAATCCTGAACAATATAAAATGTCTCGAGCAAACATCATTGTGCTAATGAGTCAATTGCAGATAAAATAACTGCATTACCTTGCTCGGTGGTTGTTTTCCTCTTATGCGTTGCAAAAATAGATAAGAACCAGTTTGTGTTGGTTGTTGATATCTTCGGAGGAACTTGTTCATTTTCATTCTCAGTGGATGATACCCGAAACAATTTAAAACCATTTCCTGGAAAATTCAACAAAAGAGTTAAACTAGCAGAGCAGATATGGCTCTTGATAGAATGCATAAGTCAAGAACATTGGATTTGGATCCTAAGTCATTGACGAGAGCTTCTTAGTATGATAGCCTCGGTTTAAAAATCCATCCAAAAATGAAGACTACCCAAATTGGTGGAATCCCGTGCGCCAATAAAATTGGAGAAGAAAAGGAAAACAAAGAATAAAGATAACTACCCTCATACACGAACTCATTATCATCAGCCAAATGGCAGAGCATTTTATACACTCATCATCATTTTCTTTCCTTCAATCAGAAAAAACATATTCACTAAATGATACTTGATACTGTCATGATAAAATCAATATTAAATTGAATCACTGAGAAAGCAAAGACTGCCTAAAAAGCATTACAAAAAGGATACAAATTAGAAGCTACCACGAACGAATTGAAATATCTTAGGATCTGAATCAAGATTTTATCAACCACGTTTCATTTTGAAACAAAGTGAAACAGAAGTTGGAAGCATTAAACAGTAAAGAATTTAAAAAAAATGTGTACATGTGATATGTAGTTAAAAATAACAAACACAACTTCGACAAGATAAGAAATCACAACCTGAAGAATAAACTATCAGACTAAACTTTGGTGATATGTGCACACATCAACTCGCATAATAAGGACTCTTCTATCTCTCATCATGACCAACTAGTGTTTGATAGGTTGCTAATTAATGCTCATTCTAAGCAATAATATCCATATAAAGGTATATTAAGACATTTGAAGCAGTAACTTCCTAAAAATCATAAGCAGGAAGCACATCAATCACCGTTCTTACAAGCTACCATGCTTAAGATAATAAAAGATTAACATAATGTATATTTTTCAGTGAGCAGAGATCACTACTATACCTGCAGGAATAAAGAAGCTGAAACATGATAAGCATCTGAATACATCTGGTTGTCTATCACCGTTGTATTCATCGACTGCAGGAGTTGGGATATCATTTGAACCAATGTTAGCTATATCATGACTTGGACCATTGGCTGAATCTGCAGAATTGGCATCTGAATAGGTAGAATTGGCATCTGACTGAGAGGGAAGAATTGTGTCAGCTTTTGTGTGTTTTGGTTTACGGGGTGCTTTATGAATCTTTCGTGTTCTTCTACGAAGGATAACCCTTCTGGTTATACAAGAATTACAATTAGGGCAATACAAATCATGTGTATTCTGCTTCTCTAATACCTTCTCAACATCTAATTCTGTCACTTCCTGGTCTGTTTCTTCTATCAAGTCCAGATCTCCAACTACTCTAGTTTCACTGTCAGAGGGTTTTGATTTAATATTGTGTTCTTCAAATGTACATTCTAAAGGTGTAAGACTTGAACTAGAAAGCCCTTCATTGTCCAAATTTTCCCTTGATTGAAGGTTGACATCTTTGATTAGACTTTTCTGAATCTCAGAATTCTTTATAAGGACTTCCACATCTCCGGGACTTGTCTCAAAAACAGAACATGTAACACCACCACATCTCACGTCTGAAACTCCATCGATGGAATCAGCACCTGCATTCATGCAGAAGGCGAGCATTTCATTTGCAGAACATGGATCAATAAACTATATGCACAATTACAATTTCGATACACAAAGATATCTGAAGAATAGCGGAGGATCATGCAAAAGTAGCAAATTCACGATAGTGCAATGGCAAGTTAATGTTGGTTATCATCCCGTAATTGATACATCTCATTTATTTACAATAATCTTGAATCTCGTATCTACAGATAGGCATATTTTGGTAATGAGAAATGATAACATAAAACGAATATCTCACAAAAGTAGCATCCTGTGAGAACATTACGGAATTGGGATCATGCTGCAAATAGGAGGCTGATTAACTTCATTTTATCCTACAATTGTTGGCATGGACTAGAAAAGGCAGCATGCTGGAATATAGTAGAATAGAACCGATAAATCAGAGGACTGAACGGCACTGCGAATATTTAGCAGTTTCAGTAACAGTAAGTGGCACTCTCATGCTGAGAAATATTTGGCAGCTACTGACCTTGTGTCAAAAACGAAACGTGGTTCCTGTTTATTGAAATTTTCGAAATTTATGAGCATGTGGGAGCACTGTTTATGATTCTGAACATGACCAATCCACGGAGTTCCAACGTAGGAGGTCCAGTTGCAGTAGCATTCCAATTAGATTATTGAATTGAAAAGAAATGGCAATCGATCCAACAATTGAAATCAACAGAAAGAAATCTTGATTTCTATAACTTATTTGTGTGTCCAAGAAGAAGAAGAAGAAGAGGGTTAAGGTATTATTGATTTAAGTAAAATTAAGCGGGAGGGGAGGTCGGATGGATATATTGGAAAAGAAGAGAAATGGTGACAAGATTTAGGAGCAGCATACCTTGGTTTTGGTCAAAGTAAACGCTATCTAGATGGTGGACTCTCTCCTCATCCCCACTGTGTTTATGTGGAGATCCACAGGGAGATGATACTCCTACTTTCGGAGTCTCTGAGTGGTCATTAATGCTGCTATTGCTGCTGCTGCTGCTGCTAATAAGGCTACTAATTCCATTTCCATTTTCATTACCATTGCCATTACCATCATCGTTGGTAGAGGAAATATTGGCAAGCAGAGTAGTAGTGTCTGCAGCAGTGTTGTTGTGCTGAAACTGCCTGGTTTGCAGAGACAGCACTTCCTCCTCCTCCTCCTCCTCCAACACCAATTTGTGTTCCTGGCGTTCCATTGGTATTTTGTTAGCGAGGGAGTGAGTTGGTGATGCTATTCTACAATTTCTACTTGATACTTTGAGAGAGGGAGAAGTCTCTAAGGTGAGGCTGAGCTATTTTTTCCTTGGTGTCAAACGAGTGCTTGATAGCCACTCGCTGCTTTTAGGCCTTTGCTCTTACTTGTCCAGCCCACAATAAAGGTAGTTGTGCTTACTGCTTAGTGCTGCTACCTTTATTTCCATTTCTACGAGGAATAATGAAATATTACGATAATTGTAGCTTACTTTATCATGTTTTGAATTTATTTTTTAAATATTATTAATTTCAATAATATAAATTTTAGAATTTTTTAATCGGGTTCATTCAATCTACATTAGTTTTTTTGGTTAGACACTGATCATACAAAGACAAATCCTTTTAAAAAAACATTCTTACGACCCAACTCTTAAGTGTGAGAAATTCCTCTGAATTAGGATTGAGACTAGAAGCTTAGTGAGTTAGATTGGCAAACACCAAAATCCCATGGCGAGAAATAACTAAAGGTGCCAATCACTAAAGAGGAATGCCCTGAACTAAAAAGGGGATGTTTTCATGAATAAATCTCACTAAATTTTATCCACACTGAACGCTCTGCTCATACGGATAAAGCCCACTCAAAGCTGCCCTTAGAGAAAACTCGAACGAAGTGCTTCGCTTTTAAACCCTAAAAAGAAAGGTGCTACACTAATTATACTAACTAGAAGAGGGCCTTAGCCCCATATGTTATCTCCAACCGAGCAAAGGGCCTTGTTAATAAATATTTATATAGGTGTGACTCAGGTTCTTAGTCTAGCAAAAACTGTCTTTTAACTCTAGAATATTGAAGATTTAATCGAGATATGTGTAAATTGACCTGAATATCTATAATTATCAAAAATAAATAAAAATAAATAGCTATGATTAATTATGGTCTCTCACTCTCCGTCATTTTTACATGGCTAATTTTTTATATTTACATGAAAATATATTAAAATAATTTTTTTTATTTTTAATATTAATATATTAAAAAATTAATTTTAAACAAAAAAAATATTCTTAATTTTTTTATAAATAGTATTTTTGTTGTAAAAATAAACAAGGTCTAACAATTATGCTATCCAAATCTTTAACTATGGACCGTTCCATCCTCTTTCTTAAAGATTACTATTATTTACAATAATTAACAAAGAAACTAAAATACAAAATGATATTATGAAGATTTTTTTAAAAATTTTTTCTCTTTCTCTAACACATTTTATGAGAAGTAATTTAGTATAAAGTAAAATATATCATCTCTAAAGAAATGTGGCATTGTTGTAATTCCTTGCATTTCTTTTTCTTTCTACAATTCTTAGTCTTTTCTCTTACTGTTCATTCACTTTGGAAAATAAAAAATCTCGTTATTTTTTCAAGCTTTGAGGTTTGTTGACAATAACATTTTTGAAATTTTACAGTTTTCCCCTTTGTTATTATCTTAAAACAAGTTGGAAGCTTCTTGAAGTGGTTGAATTTTGAGTGTCGCGGATTTTTTATAATTTCACTATCCATTCTTGGTTATTATATATATATATATATATATATATATATTGTGTGTGTGTGTGTGTGATGGCCCAAAATTATCCAAGAGGCTGAGTAATTTCTCCTAGAACAAACCCAAAACGCAAAGACCTTATAACCTGAGGTCAGACTCCCTAGCTCATTTTGTTAAGCTCATTTTGTTAAGCCTGTAGGGCGTAGACCCTTTATTTTTTTTATGGTCGTATTTAGGGTGGAGTGGGATCTTATTTTTTAACCAAAAAAAAAACTAAATGATGCATTGTTTGTTTTGTTCATAACAGTAAAAACCAGGGTTTAAGGTTTTTTTAATCTAAAAACTTGTTTTTCAATTTATTTTTGGACCCAAAAACACCTACTAAACACTCTAAAAATTCAAAATTGAACTGGAAAAAAAATGAGGTGCTCAAATTTAAAAATTTATATAATTTTTAAAGTTAGAGGACCAAAATGTATCTTTCTTAAAACTTTTAACATGACATTCATATTTTGTGCCCTTTTCATTCTAGTCCTTTTTCTTTCAACTTCACCCTTAACTAAAAAATCAAAAATAATTGACCTTTAATTAGAATTAAATTGGATAAGATAAAACTTTAAAAATCAAAATAAAATTGTAAAAATTGCATAGTACCATCCATAGTATTTTGTGTGTAAGTGAACAAAGGTGGCTTCTACAGTAAAATACCCAAAGGCGCCTTTTACACTAATTAATTCCTTGCATGCAGTCAAGGAATCCTTTTATACAGTATATTTTATCCACGAAACCGTTTGACGCCAGGAGTAAATTACTGATTAATTCAAATTTAATAAGATTAAAAAACCCAATGAAATATTTTTATAGGCTCGGGTTATCATGTCTAAACCCAATTTTTATTAAGATGCATTGGGTCAGGCATGTGGCGGGTGTGCACCCCAGCACTCACATGAGCTCAGGCTACCATGTCTAAGCCTAATGTGATTAACCTCAACTAGCGTACTTGAATTTATTTTTCATTTAATAAGCTCATTCACCTTACCTGAAGCCAACACTTCATTGTAAAAAATTTCAAGACCCCACGTGAGTCTCTCGATATTTTATATTCATGTAATACATATCACAGGGATGAAGTGACTCTTCAATCTCTCCTCTTCATAGAAGGACAAGACTCATAAACTATAAATACCCCATAAATCTTTTAAATTTCAGGTTTACAATCTCTTCATTCACAACATTTTTTAGCGTATATATTCTCAAAAAAAAAATATATATATATATATATATCTAAAATATCATTGTTTTTTCTCTTTAAAAAAATACTTAAGCTTTTAAGAGTCCTCAAATCTAATAAATAAGATCTTTTACATGTACTAGTCATCTTAGTTAGAGAAAATAAATCAAATTACTAAAAACAAGAAATTAACTATTTATTTAACATATAAACCTAACTTCTAAGCTACTTGAATTTTTAAACCTTATCAATACTTTCTATATATAACTTGATGTATTTAAAAGAATAAATTGAACTCATGATGAATCAATAATGTATAACAGTGTGTGTATATGTATATATCTAAATTAATTTTCTCTCTATACTTTTGGTGACAAGATCAATGATAATGAGCAGTGCTGTCTGTCTTATGTGCAAAACACATCACAGTTTTAGTTAGAGAGAGACGGATGCCATCCATATGCGAAATTAATAATAGTGTGTGTGTGTGATGGATTGCCTTTAATTTCAACTATATATGTGTGTGCGCGCGAGAAAAATCAATTTGTAATTAAATTCTTATCTCTAGACCCTTGTGCATGTTTTATGCAGAAAGCTGGCTTTGCTGACATGAATAGGGCTTAAGAGATGCAACCAAGAGCAAAACTCCAATCTTTTCCTCCGCATCCCGGGAATATCCACCTACATATTCCTTATTGCACATTGATAATTGTGAAATAGGAATATAAATATCCTCGTATGTAAGCTAATTATTATACCTAACAGAATGCAAGTGAATCTCAAGTTGTGTATTCTAGCGTAGTGTGGAATCAATTACAAGAGAAGCTATAGCACCGGCCAGAGCTAGCAAAATGCTCAAGATGTCCCCCAAACCCCAAGATCTTGTCATAGAGGTGGAGGAAAACAAGAGTAGTAAAGATATTAATGTAGTTGATATTGAGAACGAGAAGAAGAAGGATAAGAAGATCATCAATAAACCTTTACCATTTCATAAGCTGTTGAGCTACGCTGATGCGGTGGATTGGTTACTAATGGCTCTCGGAACCTTGGGTTCTATCATCCATGGCACGGCTCAACCCATAGGGTATCTCTTGCTAGGTAAAGCCCTCAATGCATTTGGAAGCAACATCGGAGACGATGCTGCCATGGTTAAAGCCCTCGACAAGGTATGTATATATATGTATATATGTAATATTCCCATGCATCTCCATTAATTTCCATGCAAATCTGTATATCTATCTATCTATCTTCAAAATGTGTACATCTATATACCTGTAGGTTATTCCGTTCGTGTGGTACATGGCCATCGCCACCTTTCCAGCTGGAATACTGGGTAAGTTGATTTTATGCATCCCATCATTAGATCTTAAAAAAAAAAAAACTAGTTTCAACATGCATGCCAAGGCAACTTATTCAATGTATTGATCGAAACACAAAGACGTCAATATTGACTTTGTATCTCGCGTGAATGTACATGCACTTGGAATTAATTAAATTTTGCAGAGGTCGGATGCTGGATGTATGCAAGTGAAAGGCAGTTAGCACGATTAAGATTCGCTTTCCTTGAAGCAGTCCTTAGCCAGGATGTTGGGGCTTTCGATACAGATTTATCAAGTGGAAAAATCATCACTGGAGTCACTAACCACATGAGCATCATACAAGATGCAATTGGGGAGAAGGTACGTGCATATATATTCGATCAATTTCTCTTTAATTTGCTGTCCGAAAAACAAAACTATGGTGCTAATATATATAATTTATCATAACGTATCGACCCCGTATATATATATGCAGTTGGGCCATTTTCTATCGAGCTTTGCAACTTTTTTTTCTGGAATCTTAATTGCTGCCATATGCTGTTGGGAGGTGGCGCTGCTTTCCTTATTAGTTGTTCCTATGATTCTTGTGATTGGAGCCACTTACACCAAGAAAATGAACACTGTTTCAACAGTTAAACTGCTTTACCTTTCAGAAGCTACCACTATGGTTGAGCAGGTACATATATATCCAGCTCAAAACATAGGGTAAATTAATTAATTAGGCTGTTAGTAATATATGTTGCTACCCAATTTTTGACCCATATTTTGATAAATTTTCAGAAAAAAATCAAAAAAAGGCAAAAAACAATGAAAACCCCAAAAAATGTATTTTTGATATATTTGCATCGTTTTAGCATTTTCA
>Ga0325402_1004477_pt1 | contig 12876 bp, 10 predicted proteins | sample PopdelMetagenome_22_FD_207212 | JGI IMG/M metagenome (GOLD analysis project Ga0325402, IMG submission 207212) | Populus deltoides microbial communities from Bellville, Georgia, United States - Xylem-PdKOR-R3 | ecosystem: Host-associated > Plants > Phyllosphere > Stem > Wood/Secondary xylem... | reverse complement strand
GCTGCAAGAAAAAAAATATAAAAATAAATAATTTCAAGATTTATAACCGAGAGTTATTTGGAAACAAAATTGTATTGAAAGAATTACAGAGCATAAATTAATTCTAAGGTATTAATATTTTGCATGTTAGGATTGTAAATCTCCATCATTATAAAAGTTCCAAGGTATGGTAGAAAGATGCAAAACGGAAATAAAAATTAAAAAATAAGAATAACATCTTAATTTTAATAGTGTTTAGAATAACAACAAAGAATCGAAATGAAATTTAAAAATCTTAATGTTTTTATTTTTAATACGAGAATGAATAGTAATTAAAAAATAGTTTTATTATATAATAATGATGATAAAAAAAAATAAAAATGATTGTGGTGGTGAATAAGGCGCGAGAGTAAATAATTGTAGTAATAATAATATAACAATAAAAATAATATATTTTAAAAAAAATTAATAATGAGAGGTGGCATAGAAGAAAGTGATGGCAATGAAAAAGATGTGGAGAGGAAGGTGGTGTAATAATTATAATTAACTATATATTTTTTATAAAAAAAAATAGCATCATTGTCGTTAATGTTGATGGTGGTTGTAGTAGTTGAAGTAATAATGATAATAATAATTGTTATAAAATGAATGTGTGTGTGTATAATCTTTAAAAAAAAATCATTATTATTCCTTGTTTTATGTAGGAATTAGGGGTGACTAAAAAAACTGAAAAATCGAGAAAACTGGAAAAAAAAATTACTGAAAAAACCGAACCATGAAAAAAACAACTAATACGAGAATGAATAGTAATTAAAAAAATGGTTTTATTATATAATAGTGATGATAAAAATAACAAAAATGATTATGGTGGTGAATAAGGAGTGAGAGTAAATAATTGTAGTCATAATAATATAACAATAAAAATAATATATTTAAAAATAATAATAATGAGAGGTGACATAGATGAAAATGATGGCAATGGAAAAAATGTGGAGAGGAAGGTGGTGTAATAATTATAATTAATTATATATTTGTTTTATATAAAAATAGTATTATCGTCATTAATGTTGATGGTGGTTGTAGTAGTTGAAGTAACAATGATGATAATAATTGTTATAAAATAAATGTGCATGCATGTATAATCTTAAAAAAAAAATCATTATTATTCCTTATTTTTATATAGAAATCACACACTATTTAGTTTTCATTATCATTTACACTCTTCGTTCTCATTCTCATTTTAATTATTTCATTCAAATACATGTAAAGTAAATATAAAAACTTTCATTCTCATTTTCACCATTTTATTATTTATTACCATACAACACCTAAGATTAAAATTCAAACAACATAGCATGTCCACTTCAAATGTTTATATGCATAATACTAATATTATATATCAGGAATTCAAATAAATTAAAATATAGAATCATTATTAATCATAATGAAAATTACCTAAAACATCTAAACAAACTAGAAAATTTAATAATGCTCCTCTATTAATATAAACAGTAAAGCACCATAATTCTTTCTTCTTTTTATTACAAAAGATGGATTGTTTACAACTCTCCTTAACCCTTCTCTCTTTCTCAATCAAACACTACAACAACAACTAATAAACCAATAACTAGTCCATATCTTTCCTTTTTTTTTTTTTATCGAACATTAACACTCTCTCTCTTTCTTTCTCTCTCTTTTACCATCTCTCCAACAAAACACAGTAGCAGTCTTCACCCATCATAGACTTTACCAACAATTATATGATAGACCCCTTACCAAACCAGCCTCACCAACCACAATCATTGTAATAGTCCATTAACTGTGTGTTTGGTATTGCGGTGCAAGGTACTTTTTAAAATAGTTTTTTTCTTGAAAATACATTAAAATAATTTTTTTATTTTTTCACATCAAAACCATTATAAAGCACTAAAAAAACATTTATTTTATGTCTTTTCAAGTCAAAAGCCCTTTTGAAAAGCAATCAGAAGAAGAATAAAAAGAAGTACTTTCAAACACACCATAAACCAACCTCTCTCACACCACTGCAACAACTTCTATCTCTTCAATACCACGATCAACCCTCCACAAACCATTATAACAACTATTACTACCCCTCAATAACATAAACAACTCAGCACAAATCACACCTGACATTCCAAGAAAAATCAAATTGATTATGCTCATTTTTGCATGTTTAAAACAAGAACAAATGGGCTTTTAAATAGAATGGAAGTAATTTGTGATAAGGGATGTGTTATTTAGCTTTATGGTTTTTGTCTAGAAGGAGAGAATGATGAATATTAGAGATGCTTTTATAGTGGATCATGTTGAGGAAAAAAAAGATGTGGAATAAGAAAAGGATAGGCCTAATTAAAAAGAAAGATAAAATTAGAAAGGTTTTTCTTGGTTCAAAATGATAATTGGCAGGTTGTTGGTCACAGATGGTAAGTGCTTTAGGTCATGGGTGTTTAGGTGTGGTGATTCACAATGAGAAGGGGTGTTATTATGGTTGGGCAATGGCTACTAGTAATAGCATTGAAAATGGAGGCTTCAAATTGCTAATATATGGTGATTTTTATGGAAAGGGTTATGACAGTGGTTGATCAAGTTTGTTTTGGTCGACATATATGTCATTTAAAGCTCACTCACCCCAACCACTCAAGGACCAAATCCTCTTGTGCAAATTTCCAAGTCGAGTGTCAGGCACACACCTTAAGATAAAGTTACTATCTCCAAAAAAGTCAGTACAATGTTGCCCTCTTCTAAGCTTACACATAAATTATCAATGTGGCACTACCTTTCTCGTCAATGGTTATCTCCCTCGACAATGATTATCTCTTACCTACCTGTCTTCTCATGAGACACCAATCTCTTAGGTCAATCACCTTTAAGTGCCAACTTTTCCCACCAATGATATAGCAAGGCACATAACCAATAACTCTTTTTTGGATTACTTGCAGGAGACAACAATTATTCTCTTCACTTTCCACGATATAAGTTCATGTGACTAAGATGTATAAATATCTCAGTTATAAGATAACCATTCGAGTTTATTCAAGAAAGTGGCATACCAATTCATTCAACAATCACACATTCCTTATGTTTCTCATTCTTGATGCTAACTCGGAAGGTAAGAACTATTGAACCCATGCAAGAAAAAAACAACCCAAGAACGCTAAAATTAGATTAAAGATAAAAACCCAATATAATGATTACCTGGAATAAGGAAACAAAGTTATGGGATGAAAACCCAACAATAATAAGGAATCATGAAATGGAAGTATAAGAAAAAAAACACCACAAACACAATTGATCTTTAATAAGTTCAAGACAATTCAATGAAAAACCAATAGGTATGAGCAATTCTCACATACATACACCAAATTGCAGTAAAATCAATAATAATTCAATCTGAATAGTAATCCTTACAAAAGAGTATTTGTAGTGCCAAAATAAACTTAACCTTGATGGTCTAATGGGATGACATCGAACCCAATTTAAAAATAACCAAAAGTAGGAGAAATAAAGCCTAAAGTATAAAAACTAAACAAAAAACCCAAGCATTAATAAAAAAACAAGGTTGCCCTATATTGCCCCTAAGGAAAAAGTTGTTAACTTTTATATATCCCTGCAAAACCAACTTTGTAGTCCTTGATAATTAAGTAAAAGTAGCCTACTTTGTCTACTTGCAAATCAAAGACAAGTTACTAACTTTTATTACCTAAAACGATAAGGAAAGTTGTTGCTAGCCAAGAATCCTTGAATAATTAGGATTCCTTGCAAGTATAGAATCCTAAGTTGTCATTGATCTTTTTAGAATAAGTGGAAAAAACTTGTTGGCTCCTCTCTCTATGCTACCCAATTTATCAAAACTTTCAGGCCCCTGGATCAACCCCTTTCTTTACATGAATAAAATTAATTAATGTATGATCATCACTTATAGAAGCCTTGAAGCTTGCTTTATCCCAAAAATTTTTATTAATCCCATTGAATGTCTCCTTAAGCTTCTTGACCCTTAGTCTCATAATTGGTTCATTCGACACTTCTAATTATCAATGTCAGGATAAATGCTACTGTATGAATAGAATGTGCCCTTCCTTTATTCCTCCTAATTTGAGTTTGATATTTTTTGACTTTTTTTAAATCATTTTTTATGTTTCTTCTCCTCAAAATGAAGATATAATTTGGTTTTTAATTGACTTGTTAACTTGATATGAAGTTGTCGTTTTGTTTGGATTGAGTTAGCTATAATGTTAGATTTATTTAGTCTACCTTTGGTTTGGTGCATTGTTTAGATTGATGAGGTTTTTTCACTGGCTAATTAGTTTTTTTAATTTTTTTTATTAACAATTTGGTTAGGAAGATTACATGCTGTTATAATCTCCTCATTCCTTGCTTATTTGAAATGATGCGCTGGTATTTTTAGATTGGGTATTGTTATTAACAAGTGGTATTTGATGTCTTAGAAGGCAGGGTTTTTTTTAGTTGAGGAACGAGATGATATGCCCGCGCGCTGCCGCGAGCTTATAAAATAAATGCACTTGATAGTGTTATAACTGTGAACCAGCGCTATATAAGTAATAGAAATTAAATGTATGATGGAGCAGATATTTCATGATGGAAAAAAAAGTTGTGTTGGTGATCAAAAACTTAGAGACTGAATAAAATGATTTTGTAGCAATCTACACTGTTTTGTGAGGAAAGATACAGTGCTTTCGCCACATGATTTAGCTTTTCAGATGATAAAAAGCAAAAAAAACTACAAAGCTAAATTCTCTACCAACTTAATATTAAAAAAAAAACCAACAAAGATAATTTTGGAAGGAAAAAAACCCATGAGAAAAAACATTGTAACAATTGACAATGTTTTATGAGGAAAACTATAGCGCTTTTTCCAATAAAATAAACTAAAAAACCGTTTAGAGAAATATTGTAGCAATCCACAATGTTTTGTGAGAAAAACTACAACGCTTTCCTCATATGATTTAACTTTATTGTAATTATAATTCTTAACCAACTTAATATTCAAAAAAAAATCGACAAAGATAATTTTGGAAAAAATCATAAAAAAATCACATGGGAAAACACTGCATCAATTCACAGTGTTTTAAAGAAAAAAATAACAAAGTTAAATTCTTAATCAGCTCAATATTAATTAAGAATAACAACTTAATTTTAATAGTGTTTAGAATAACAACAAAGAATCGAAATGAAATTTAAAAATCTTAATGTTTTTATTTTTAATACGAGAATGAATAGTAATTAAAAAATAGTTTTATTATATAATAATGATGATAAAAAAAAATAAAAATGATTGTGGTGGTGAATAAGGCGCGAGAGTAAATAATTGTAGTAATAATAATATAACAATAAAAATAATATATTTTAAAAAAAATTAATAATGAGAGGTGGCATAGAAGAAAGTGATGGCAATGAAAAAGATGTGGAGAGGAAGGTGGTGTAATAATTATAATTAACTATATATTTTTTATAAAAAAAATAGCATCATTGTCGTTAATGTTGATGGTGGTTGTAGTAGTTGAAATAATAATGATAATAATAATTGTTATAAAATGAATGTGTGTGTGTCTAATATTTAAAAAAAAATCATTATTATTCCTTGTTTTATGTAGGAATTAGGGGTGACTAAAAAATCTAAAAAATCAAGAAAACTAGAAAAAAATTACTGAAAAAACCGAACCATGAAAAAAAACGATTAATACGAGAATGAATAGTAATTAAAAAAATGGTTTTATTATATAATAGTGATGATAAAAATAACAAAAATGATTATGGTGGTGAATAAGGAGTGAGAGTAAATAATTGTACTAATAATAATATAACAATAAAAATAATATATTTAAAAATAATAATAATGAGAGGTGACATAGATGAAAGTGATGGCAATGAAAAAAATGTGGAGAGGAAGGTGGTGTAATAATTATAATTAACTATATATTTGTTTTATATAAAAATAGTATTATTGTCATTAATGTTGATGGTGGTTGTAGTAGTTGAAGTAACAATAATGATAATAATTGTTATAAAATAAATGTGCATGCGTGTATAATCTTAAAAAAAAAAGTCATTATTATTCCTTGTTTTTATATAGGAATCACACACTATTTAGTTTTCATTATCATTTATACTCTTCGTTCTCATTCTCATTTTAATTATTTCATTCAAATACATGTAAAGTAAATATAAGAACTTTCATTCTCATTTTCACCATTTTATTATTTATTACCATACAACACCTAAGATTAAAATTCAAACAACATAGCATATCCACTTCAAATGTTTATATGCATAATACTAATATCTAAGTAAAAATATATATCAGGAATTCAAATAAATTAAAATATAAAATCACTATTAATCATAATGGAAATTACCTAAAACATCTAAAAAAACTAGAAAATTTAATAGTGCTCCTCTCAAATAAATTAAAATATAAAATCACTATTAATCATAATGGAAATTACCTAAAACATCTAAACAAACTAGAAAATTTAATAGTGCTCCTCTGTTAATATAAACGGTCAAGCACCATAATTCTTTCTTCGTTTTATTACAAAAGGTGGATTGTTTACAACTCTCCTTAACCCTTCTCTCTTTCTCAATCAAACACTACAACAACAACTAATAAACCAATAGCTAGTCCATATCTTTCCATTTTCTTTTTTATCGAACATTAACACTCTCTCTCTCTCTCTCTCTTTTACCATCTCTCCAACAAAACATGGTAGCAGTCTTCACCCATCATAGACTTTACCAACAATTGTATGATAGACCCCTTACCAAATCAGCCTCACCAACCACAATCATTGTAATAGTCCATTAACTGTGTGTTTGGTATTGCGGTGCAAGGTACTTTTTAAAATAGTTTTTTTCTTGAAAATACATCAAAATAATTTTTTTCATTTTTTCACATCAAAACCATTATAAAGCACTAAAAAAAATTTATTTTATGTCTTTTCAAGTCGAAAGCCCTTTTGAAAAGCAATCAGAAGAAGAATAAAAAGAAGTACTTTCAAACACACCATAAACCAACCTCTCTCACACCACTGCAACAACTTCTATCTCCTTAATACCACGATCAACCCTCCACAAACCATCATAACAACTACTACTACCCTTCAATAACATAAACAACTCAGCACAAATCACACCTGACATTCCAAGAAAAATCAAATTGATTATGCTCATTTTTGCATGTTTAAAAAAAGAACAAATGGGCTTTTAAATAGAATGGAAGTAATTTGTAATAAGGGATGTGTTATTTAGCTTTATAGTTTTTGTCTATAAGGAGGGAATGATGAATATTAGAGATGCTTTTATAATGGATCATGTTGAGGAAAAAAAAGATGTGGAATAAGAAAAGGATAGGCCTAATTAAAAAGAAAGATAATTAGAAAGGTTTTTCTTGGTTCAAAATGGTAATTGGCAGGTTGTTGGTCACAGATGGTAAGTGTTTAAGGTCATGGGTGTTTAGGTGTGGTGATTCACAGTGGGAAGGGGTGTTATTATGGTTGGGCAATGGCTACTAGTAATAGCATTGAAAATGAAGGCTTCAAATTACTAATATATGGTGATTTTTATGGAAAGGGTTATGACAATAGTTGATCAAGTTTGTTTTGGTCAACATGTATGTCATTTAAAGCCCACTCACCCCAACCACTTAAGGACCAAATCCTCTTGTGCAAATTTCCAAGTCGAGTGTTAGGCACACACCTTAAGATAAAGTTACTATCTCCAAAAAAGTCAGTACAACGTTGCCCTCTTCTAAGCTTACACATAAATTATCAATGTGGCACTACCTTTCTCGTCAATGGTTATTTCCCTCAACAATGATCATCTCTTACCTACTTGTCTTCTCATAAGACACCAATCTCTTAGGTCAATCACCTTTAAGTGCCAACTTTTCCCACCAATGATATAGCAAGGCACATAACCAATAACTCTTCTTTGGATTACTTGCAGGAGACAATAATTATTCTCTTCACTTTCCACGATATAAGTTCATGTGACTAAGATGTATAAATATCTCAGTTATCAGATAAACATTCAAGTTTATTCAAGAAAGTGGCATACCAATTCATTCAACAATCACACATTCCTTATGTTTCTCATTCTTGATGCTAACTCGGAAGGTAAGAACCATTGAACCCATGCAAGAAAAAAACAACCCAAGAACGCTAAAATTATATTAAAGATAAAAACCCAATATAATGATTACCTGGAATAAGGCAACAAAGTTATGGGATGAAAACCCAACAATAATAAGGAATCATGAAATGGAAGTATAAGAAAAAAAACACAACAAACACAATTGATCTTTAATAAATTCAAGACAATTTAATGAAAAACCAATAGGTATGAGCAATTCTCACACACATACACCAAATTGCAGTAAAATCAATAATAATTCAATCTGAATAGTAATCCTTACAAAAGAGTATTTGTAGTGCCAAAATAGACTTAACCTTCATGGTCTAATGGGATGACATCGAACCTAATTTAAAAATAACCAAAAGTATGAGAAATAAAGCCTAAAGTATAAAAACTAAACAAAAAACCCAAGTATTAATAAAAAAACAAGGCTGCCCTATGTTGCCCCTAAGGAAAAAGTTGTTAACTTTTATATATCCCTGCAAAACCAACTTTGTAGTCCTTGATAATTAAGTAAAAGTAGCCTACTTTGTCTACTTGCAAATCAAAGACAAGTTACTAACTTTTATTACCTAAAACGATAAGGAAAGTTGTTGCTAGCCAAGAATCCTTGAATAATTAGGATTCCTTGCAAGTATAGAATCCTAAGTTGTCATTGATCTTTTTAGAATAAGTGGAAAAAACTTGTTGGCTCCTCTCTCTATGCTACCCAATTTATCAAAACTTTCAGGCCCCTGGATCAACCCCTTTCTTTACATGAATAAAATTAATTAATGTATGATCATCACTTATAGAAGCCTTGAAGCTTGCTTTATCCCAAAAATTTTTATTAATCCCATTGAATGTCTCCTTAAGCTTCTTGACCCTTAGTCTCATAATTGGTTCATTCGACACTTCTAATTATCAATGTCAGGATAAATGCTACTGTATGAATAGAATGTGCCCTTCCTTTATTCCTCCTAATTTGAGTTTGATATTTTTTGAGTTTTTTTAAAACATTTTTTATGTTTCTTCTCCTCAAAATGAAGATATAATTTAGTTTTTAATTAACGTGTTAACTTGATATGGAGTTGTCATTTTGTTTGGATCGAGTTAGCTATAATGTTAGATTTATTTAGTCTACCTTTGGTTTGGTGCATTGTTTAGTTTGATGAGGTTTTTTCACTGGCTAATTAGTTTTTTTTAATTTTTTTATTAACAATTTGGTGAGGAAGATTACATGCTGTTATAATCTCCTCATTCCTTGCTTACTTGAAATGATGCGCTGGTATTTTTAGATTGGGTATTGTTATTAACAAGTGGTATTTGATGTCTTAGAAGGCAAGGTTTTTTTTTAGTTGAGGAACGAGATGACATGCCCGCACGCTGCCACGGGCTTATAAAATAAATGCACTTGATAGTGTTATAATTGTGAACCAGCGCTATATAAGTAATAGAAATTAAAGGTATGATGGAGAAAATATTTCATGATGGAAAAAAAAGTTATGTTGGTGATCAAAAACTTAGAGACTGAATAAAATGATTTGTAGCAATCTACAGTGTTTTGTGAGGAAAGATACAGTGTTTTCGCCACATGATTTAGCTTTTCAGTTAATAAAAAGCAAAAAAAATTATAAAGCTAAATTATCTACCAACTTAATATTAAAAAAAAAACCAACAAAGATAATTTTGGAAGGAAAAAAACCCATGAGAAAAAACATTGTAACAATTGACAATGTTTTATGAGGAAAACTATAACGCTTTTTCCAATAAAATAAACTAAAAAACCGTTTAGAGAAATATTGTAGCAATCCACAATGTTTTGTGAGAAAAACTACAACGCTTTCCTCTTATGATTTAACTTTATTGTAATTATAATTCTTAACCAACTTAATATTCAAAAAAAAAATCGACAAAGATAATTTTGGAAACAATCATAAAAAAATCACATGGGAAAACACTGCAACAATTCACAGTATTTTAAAGAAAAAAATAACAAAGTTAAATTCTTAATCAGCTCAATATTAAAAAAAAAATCGACAGAAAAATTTTTAGAAAAAAATAGCAAAACAAACACCAAAAAAAGAAAAAAAAAATCATGTTGTAAACACTGTAGCAATTCACAGTGTTTTGTGATGAAAGCTACAGTGCTTCCCCACATGATTTATCCTTATTTGTAATGACTTGTAATTGTAATTCACAAATAACTCAATATTAAAAAAATAAAATTGAAAAAGATAGTTTGAAAAAAATTATAACAAAAAAAAATCATGCACAGAGACACTGTTACAATCCACAATGTTTGATGAGCAAAGCTACAATGCTTTCCCCACATGATTAAACTTTATTACAAAGATAAATTATAACCAACTCAATATTAAAAAAAAATCAACGAAGATAATTTTGAAAAAAAATATTACAAAAAAAACACAAAAGAAACTAGAAAAAAAAACCATGTGAGGAAAAACTGTATCAATCCATCATGTTTTGTGAGGAAAAACTTGTATTTACTCGTAATTGCAATTCTTAACCAGCTTAATTTTTAAAAAATAAAATTGACAAAGATAATTTTAGAAAAAACATAACAAAAACAGAAAAAATCATGTGGGAAAAAACACTGTAGCAATCAACAATAACTTTCGAGGAAAGTTACAGTACTTGCTTTCCTCACATATTGTAACTGTAATTTTTAACCAGTTCAATATTAAAAAAAAGATAATTTTAGAGAAAATCATAAAAAAAACCATGCAAAGAAATACTGTAGCAATCAACAATGTTTTAAAGAAAAAAATTACAAAACTAAATTCTCAATCAGCTAAATATTAAAAAAAAAATCGACAACTATAATTTTGAAAAATAAAGAAATAAAATAGAAAAATTATGTGGAAAAATATCGCAGCAATCCACAGTATTTTAAAGAAAAAAATTACAAAGCAAAAATTCTAACCAGGTCAATATTTAAAAAGTAAAATCAACAAAAATAATTTTGAAAAAAAATAAAAAATAAATGAAAAAAAGAAAAAACAGAAAAGTTGAAAAAAAAGTAATTTTGAAAAAAAACGATAAAAAAAGGAAAGAGAAAAAAGTTAGTAAAAAAAAAGGGAAGAATCACTGTAGATTACTGTTGTAATCCACAGTGATTTAGGTGTGGGGGAACAGTGATTCCCCCACACCATTTAGAGTATTGTATAATTCTTAACCAGTTTAATATTTAAAAAATAAAATTGATGAAGATAATTTTAGAAAAAAAACATAACAAAAACAGAAAAAAAAATCATGTGGGGAAAAACACTGTAACAATCAACAATAATTTTCGAGGAAAGTTACAATGCTTGCTTTCCTCACATATTGTAACTGTAATTTTTAACCAGCTCAATATTAAAAAAAATTAAAAAAAAAAGATAATTTCAGAGAAAATCATAAAAAAAACCATGCGGAAAAACATTATCGCAATCAACAATATCTTAAAGAAAAAATTACAAAACTAAATTCTCAATCAGCTAAATATTAAATAAAATCGACAATTATAATTTTGAAAAATAAAGAAATAAAATAGAAAAATTATGTGGAAAAGCATTGCAACAATCCACAGTATTTTAAAGAAAAAAATTACAAAGCAAAAATTTTAACCAGGTAAATATTTAAAAAGTAAAATCAACAAAAATAATTTTGAAAAAAAAAACGATAAAAAAAGGAAAGAGGAAAAAGTTAGCAAAAAAAAAAAAAGGAAGAATCACTGTGGATTACTGTTGTAATCCACAGTGATTTAGGTGTGGAGGAACAGTGATTCCCCCACACCATTTAAAGTATTGTATAATTTTTAACCAGCTTAATATTTAAAAAATAAAATTGACAAATATAATTTTAGAAAAAAAACATAAACAAAAACAGAAAAAAAAATCATGTGGGAAAAAACACTGTAACAATCAACAATAATTTTCGAGGAAAGTTACAGTGCTTGCTTTCCTCACATATTGTAACTGTAATTTTTAACTAGCTCAATATTAAAAAATAAAAAAATAATAATAATTTTAGAGAAAATCATAAAAAAACCATGCGGAGAAACATTGTAGCAATCAACAATGTTTTAAAGAAAAAAATTACAAAACTAAATTCTTAATCAACTAAATATTAAAAAAAATCGACAACTATAATTTTAAAAAATAAAAAAATAAAATAAAAAAATTATGTGGAAAAATATCGCAGCAATCCACAGTATTTTAAAGAAAAAAATTATAAAACAAAAATTTTAACCAGGTCAATATTTAAAAAGTAAAATCAATAAAAATAATTTTAAAAAAAAATAAATGAAAAAAAAAGAAAATAAAAAAGTTGAAAAAAAAATAATAAAAAAAAGAAAGAGAAAAGGAGTTAGCAAAAAAAAAACAGTAATCCATAATGATTTAGATATAAAGAAATAATAATTTCCTCACATCACATCACAGAACAGAGTATTGTATAATTTGTTTGGGGCTCAGCTCCTTTGTCAGGTTGTGGGATTTGGGAGTATTACCAACCTTGATTTTCAAGGAAGCATGTAGTAGGTATTTTGACATAAATAAAATAATAAATTTTGATAACTGCTTCCTCTCAATGGCTGCTTTTACGCTCATTTTTCTTCTTGTTTCTAGGCAATCCATCTGTTATTTCTATTGTTTTCTAATTGGAAATAGATTTTCAATTGCTTTTCAAGCCGTGTTGGTAGCTGGAGGCATGACAGCATCATCAATGCTCCTGGATGCCCTG
>Ga0325402_1004470_pt1 | contig 12883 bp, 5 predicted proteins | sample PopdelMetagenome_22_FD_207212 | JGI IMG/M metagenome (GOLD analysis project Ga0325402, IMG submission 207212) | Populus deltoides microbial communities from Bellville, Georgia, United States - Xylem-PdKOR-R3 | ecosystem: Host-associated > Plants > Phyllosphere > Stem > Wood/Secondary xylem... | reverse complement strand
AATACTAGGTGGCGACTCCTTAAACAAGACATTTTTTTTTCCTAAAAGAACCGGATGCCAGAAATCTGTTCCTTTTCCATAATTCAAAGAGAATTATTTGTGGGCCGCCGCGATGTCGGGTGCGACAGGATGGCGACTCCACTGGGGACGTTAGGATTAAGCTTTGTCTTTTGTCTTATTATTGCTATTTTGATTGTTGTGTTTATTTGTTTATTTTTCCTACATTTACTGCTTTAGCATGCATCCTTATTTATGTTGTCATGCATCACTTTGGAAGCACGCACTTTACAAACTAGGATAAGTGGGGGAGTAATGGTACCCCAATGGCTTTAGCCTGGGTAAGACTCGTGAAACCATCCAACTCTCGCTTGATTGTTTACTTGGAAGTGGTTGATATGCCAAACTGATATTACTCAGGGCCTCTATCTTCACACTACTTGTAAGCCTCATATCGACCTTTCATGGACGATCACTGAGCATGCGAGAGACCCTTTGAAACTAGATAATGACCAACCCCTTGATGCACTCAACAATTAGGATCTTCCTACTAGGTTGTCACCCCGTGAAGGGCAAGTTTGCATTTCATACACATTTTTTTTTATTATTATTTTTTATCAATATTTTTGCATAAATTGCATGATTTACATATTATCAGGTTGAAATATAGGTTCCCCATTGAAACTCATCTATAGCACATGTTCGAGAAAAAGACAAATGGAAAATGAAGAAAGAGCCCGGTTGGAAGCCCAACATCAAAAAGAGATGGATAATCTCAAAGAAGAAATCGCAAGGCTTACTAGTCTACTCGAGCAAACCTTGAGAGATAAATCCGGAAAAGCAACACTTATAACTCAGCCTGAAAATATGCATATAACTCATTTCGATCCACAGAATTTGGGGGCAAATAGGGTGTCATCTGAATTTCAACAAGCTATGCATTTCCAGCCAGTATACCCCTCAAGAATTTCGTCTACCATTGATTCTACCGAGAAAGAATCTCAAAAGGGCAAGATGGTGAAAGAAGAGGGTTTGGAAAAATGGACTGCCTTAAAAGAGAGGATAAGGGCAGTTGAGGGAATTCGCCTATATGATCATATAAAGGCTGTTGAGATGTGTTTGGTGCCCGACATTGTCATTCCTAAAAGGTTTAGAGTGCCAGAATTTGTCAAATGTACGGGAACTCAATGCCCTATAACTCATCTTAAAGCATATTGTAACAAAATGGCCGAGGTGGTTGATGATGAGAAACTGCTGATTCATTTCTTTCAAGACAGCTTGAGTGACGCTGCCCTCACTTGGTATATGCGATTGGATAATACCAAGGTTAAAAAATGGAAGGACTTAGTTAATGCCTTCATGAGGCAATAGAAGTTCAATATAGACGTGGGCCCTGATCGGTTAAGCTTGCAAGCTATGGAGAAGAATAACAAGGAGTCCATAAGAGAAAACACTCAAAGGTGGCGTGAGGCTGCCGCACAGGTTAACCCTTCTTTGTTGGAAAAGGAGATGATCAACTTGTTTGTCAACACTTTCAAGGCCCCGTACTTTGAATACCTAGTTGGAAGCTCTGCGCAACATTTCACTGACCTGGTTGTTATAGCCGAGAGGATTGAACAAGCCATTGGGATAGGTAAGATTGCCGACCCAATTGAGAATAACGGTTTTGGCTGGAAAGGGAAGGACAATGAAGGTGGTTGCTAAGTCACTTATCGTCCCTATAGCTAATTTCTTCGCACCAACTCCCAGAAATCAACTATCTTGAAGATAAAGCTTTGGTGATGTTAGGTCGAGAATGGTCTACATATCACTTCAATTGATTGTTGAAAAGATGCCCTTGTTGAGGAGAATGAATGATTGAAAAATTTCAGAAATCCCAATCAATGATCACTAAATGTTTAGCCCCTTTATGTGTTATCATGCCAGTATTCATGTTGGAATGTTTAGCCCCTTTATGTGTTATCATGCCAGTATTCATGTTGGAATAAGATCTTTATTGTTGAACTTCTTTTCCTAAGCTTCAATGAAATAATGAGTTTGTCATTCAATCGTGTTCACGACCAATCATTTTTCTGAGAGAGTTTTCTTATAAAGACTCACAAACACATCTTTGAAGCCTTGCGCGATCTCATAGACATAATTGATCTCTTTTACCAAAAAAATTCCTTTCCCTATTAGAGTTTTGAAAAAAATTGATCTTGCATTTTGATTCTGAAAATAATTTGATGTTTATTCAAAAACCATATTTTTAACATTCTACTTGTAGTATGACAAGTGAATCAAGCAACTCCATCATTGAGATGACTAAATTATAAACAAAAAAAAATGAAAAAGAAAAGAAAAGAAAAAAAGAAATGAATAAACACCCTTACCCCATGACTCTTGAATCATGTGTTTTTAAATGTATGAATAATGGTATGTAGTGAAATCGTTGCTCATGACTTATGAAATGCATCTTTGCAAAAACCAAACCATCACATTGGATGAGAGCAAAGTTTATTGATATTAACTGCTTGCGTTTGAAATGAGGAAAGGCTATCTTTGTTATTCCTTTCACGTTCTGAAATAAGTATATCCCTTGCGATCCTTTTTTGAGCCTGAATAATTTTTCTTTCATGAAAAAAATCCCGATTAGGATCACACCCCATACTGGGGGGCAAGAGAAAATTTCAATAAGAAAAGAGAAAATGCCGTGAGAAATCCAAAAAGGCATAAGAGCTCAAGAAATTCAAATGCTAGGGGGCATGCCCAAATCACTAGAAAAAGTGACATGCAAGATAAAGTGAGCATGTCCTAACAAAGTAAAGAAAAAAGCAACAAATCAAAGAAGAGCGGCAAAAGAAAAATATGAATGACGTCAATAGTCAAACTGTTGATAGTGATCCTTAGTTTTTGAAACCCTGAAACACTCTTTGAGCCTTATGAATCTTTTTCTTTCATAGCCAAGAACCACAGCTTACGTTACGTCCCGATAGAAGTCCTTTCTAATCAAGCAAGCAAGCAACCTAGAACAATAAACAATGCTCTCAAAATGCAAAGAATACTTTTCATAAGATTCATGACATCAAGAATAAACTACTCATTATTATTCATGCTGATAAAAATGAATGTTCAAAAAGAGACAAGTTTTTCTCATACAAAACCTCGAGCTTTTTCTCGAGCCTTTCACTTTGAAACAAAAGGTCATCTCATGATGTATTTTCATCGAAGACCTCATTGCCAAACACAAGAGCAAATAATCTCTTTACCAAGAAAGAAAATAACCAAGGAGTTGCAAGATTTCAAAAGCAAATTGTTTTAGACTCACATCGAATTAATTTTTGTTTTCAAAATGCGAGATCAAGATTTCAAGATTCATTCTAAACTCATTTTCCTTCACCAAATTGAAAATGAGAGAAATGAGAGAATGGCCTCTTAAAACCATTATTTGTCTAAGTCGCTGACAGAGCACACTTAGGGGCAATGACCAATACAAAGGGGCAACATTGTGTTTAGAAGAAAAAAAAATTTCTAGAAAAGGAGATGGTAATTTCCTTCAACCAGACAAGGGGGCATCTTGGTTTACAAAAGACAGTTTGATCCTTTCAGCAAGTGACACCGAATGTTTCCAGCAGTGAAACGAGGAGTAATGAGTGGTCCTCTCAAATCATTTAACGAGTCAGAAGATCTTTAGCAAGCAAGTGGGTCATGATGGGCACCAAAAAGGCTAAGTTGTGTAAACAAATCTGGAAATAGACTTACATGGGCCAACTCGAGTGGGCTAGAAGCCAAGCGACAAAGATGACTCAAATCAAAGATAATAAGTCCTTATCAGTCAAGCAACAAGAAGACTAAGAAGAAATGGGGGGCCTATATTTCAAAACAGGTAAAGATGCATGCATATCATCTAAACCTTGAGAAATTGGACAATGAGTTTTGCAAATCTCATTAGAGAAAATTCCAACGGAATCCATCAAGTGGAAGGCCAACTTGAAATGGCCAGGATTGAAATTGCTTTTGAAAAATTTTCACTTTTGAGAATTTTTCAACCTGGGCAGGCCGCCCACAAGAATTAGGCCCTCTGAAAAATCTCTATGTTTTTCCATCACCTTAAAATGCGCCTTCGAGCCTTTGATCATCATTTTTAGGGCGCTTTCAAGTCCTTATCTCCTTTCAAGTGCGCCTTCGAGCCCTTGACCATCCAAAGTATTGCGTTTCTTAGCCCTACCTCCCTTTTCGAGAACACCTTCGAGCCTTACCTCCCTTTAAATGCACCCTCGAGCCTTTGATCATCATTTTTAGGGCGCTTTCAAGCCCTCATTTCCTTTTCGAGGGCGCCTTTGAGCCCTCGCTTCTCTTCGAGAGTGCCTTGGAGCACTTGCTTTTCTCTTCGAGCGCGCCTTTGAGCCCTCGCTTCTCTTCGAGTGCCTTTGAGCACTTGCTTTTCTCTTCGAGCACGCCTTTGAGCCCTCGTTTCTCTTCGAGCGCGCCTTTGAGCCCTCGCTTTCCTCTTTGAGCGCGCCTTTGAGCCCTCGCTTTCCTCTTCGAGTGCCTTTGAGCACTTGCTTTTCCCTTCGAGCGCGCCTTTGAGCCCTCGCTTTCTCCCTTCGAGCGCGCCTTTGAGCCCTCGCTTCCCTTCGAGCGCACCTTTGAGCCCTCTCTTTCTCCCTTCGAGCGCGCCTTTGAGCCCTCACTTTCTTCCTCGAGCGCCTTTGAGCCCTCGCTTCCTCTTCGAGCGCCTTTGAGCCCTCCCTTTCTTCTTCGAGCGCCTTTGAGCCCTCACATTCTTTCGAGCGCGCTTTCGAGCCCTCATTTTCGTTTCTTTTTTTTACTTGGGTAGGTCACCCATCACAATGAGACCATTTCTAAAAAAAAAATAAAATAAGTGGGTCGTCTTCCAAACGACTTGTTTCTTGATTTCTACATCTCTCTGTAAAGGTCGTGTGTCAATCTACTGTTTTCAAAGTTTTCAAGACTTAAAAAAAAAGAGATGTTCTTTCTGTATCTACTTTTCTTTATAAATTTACTACACAAAGCTAAAAGAAAATAAAATTTTCCAATATCTTTGCATAGTAAATATTATAAAGAGGGGGCAACTTTCATAACCCAATTTTTGACCATTTTATTTTAATTATTATTATTATTATTTTATTTACTGAAAAGGATAAAAAAAATGATGATGATGATAAAAAATAATAATGATAAAAAAAAACAAGTAAAATGAGATAAATGAAGAATGAATTAAAATTTGGGTTAAGGGCAACATGATTAGAAGTTTTGGGGTATAATTAAACTTTGAAATTAATCTAATTAAGCTTGGAATTAATTTAATTAATCCAATTAAAGGGTTTAATTGGAGAATTGATAAGTTTTGAGACTTGATTGAGCTTGGAATTAATTTAATTAATCCAATCAAGGGTTTAATTGGAGAATTGATAAATTTTTAGACTTAATTAAGCTTGAAGTTAATTTAATTCATCCAATCAAGGGTTTAATTGGAGAATTGATAAGTTTTGAGACTTAATTAAGCTTGAAGTTAATTTAATTCATCCAATCAAGGGTTTAATTGGAGAATTGATAAGTTTTGAGACTTAATTGAGCTTGGAATTAATTTAATTAATCCAATCAAGGGTTTAATTGGAGAATTGATAAATTTTTAGACTTAATTAAGCTTGAAATTAATTTAATTCATCCAATCAAGGGTTTAATTGGAGAATTGATAAGTTTTAGACTTAATTGGACTTTAGATTTAATTCAATTAATGAAATCAGGGACTTAATTGAAGAAATAGCAAAGTTTGGGGTTAATTGGGGATATGATTGCAGCAGATTAAAGTCCAAGGACTAACTTGTAAAAGGCGCCGAAATGCAGGGAAAATTACTGTTTAAACCAGGGGTTTAATTATAAAATTTTTGAAACTTCATGGGCCAAAACGCAAATGGCCACCTCACATACCAAAACGACGTCGTTTGAAGGAGCGCTGTTCATCTTCTTCGCAGGAGCCGTTGCTGGAGTAAAGGGTGGAAGCCGTTTCAAAGTGCTTGGCATTCTCTGGCTATAAAGCCAGAGAAGATGAGAGAGCGAGAGAGGAGGAAGCCACGAACGGCAAAGAACAAAAATTCACAGAGCCGAACAAAAAAAAACAGGAGAAGCATACAGGGGGAAAGAACGATAAAACACTGAGGAGCAGAAAAACAAAAACCCGGGAAAAACAGAGGGAGGGGGGGAAGAAAAAGAGAGAACCGGGGGCAAGAACCAAGAAAAAAAAAAGACAACCGGGGAGGGGACGCAGAGAGACAGAACCAGGACTTTGGCAAACACAACCAGCAACCCATCATGCCTTTATTGCCATCTTCTTCGTCCCGAGCAGGGGAAAACCGAGAGACACCAGGGTAGCAGACCATCGTTCCCCTGTTTCTTCTCCAACACCAGCTTCCAAAACCAGAGGAAAAGGGTAAAAAAAGAGAGGAACGAGTAGTTGACAGAAGGGAACACCTACAGAAGGGGAACGAACGAACGCAGGGATCTTGAGGCAAGGATAGACGACCAAGAGAGACTGAAAAATCCGGATCGCCACTTCCAGCACCAGGTAAGTTGCGCTTTCCTTTCTTCTGGCATTTTAATTACATGCTCTTATAGCGGGCGTGCGTGAATTATTCACACACGCCTGCTGGTGAAAGAAAAAAAAAAAAAAAGGCCAGCCGGGTCAAGCCTGTGACCCAGCTAGGCCTGCTGGGTCCAGCCCAGCCCATGTGGGCTAAGCTGGACCCAGCCCAAAAATAGAAAAAATAAAAAAAATATAAAAAAATGTGTATTCATAAATAAAAATAATGTAAATTTATTGGTTTATTCACTGACGCCAGAGTCAAGAATAAAAATACCAGTTTAAATTTATATTATTTTTATTCGTTGTATTTGTATTTTGTTTAGCTAGAAAAATAAAAAATGTGTGCACGCGTAAAAATAAATTTATTTTTATTTATTTATTCACTGGTGCTAAAGTAGGGAATAAAAAAATAATGATAAATTTATTTTTTTGTAGCTACGAATTTTTACCAACGCCAGAGTTGGAATTATTCAAGCTCGAATATTCACTGGCGCCAGAGTCAGGAATATTGTAAATAAATCATCATAGCATAAACTAATAAACATTTAGCAATTTAAGACAAAACCAGCAATGCAGTCTGCCTTAGGCAGAACGTTTAAGGGGTGATAATATCTTTCCTTTTACGTAACTAGTCCCGAACCATAGCATATCTGTTGACCAGTTAGGGTTCCTAGTGACCATAATACTAGGTGGCGACTCCTTAAACAAGACATTTTTTTTTCCTAAAAGAACCGGATGCCAGAAATCTGTTCCTTTTCCATAATTCAAAGAGAATTATTTGTGGGCCGCCGCGATGTCGGGTGCGACAGGATGGCGACTCCACTGGGGACGTTAGGATTAAGCTTTGTCTTTTGTCTTATTATTGCTATTTTGATTGTTGTGTTTATTTGTTTATTTTTCCTACATTTACTGCTTTAGCATGCATCCTTATTTATGTTGTCATGCATCACTTTGGAAGCACGCACTTTACAAACTAGGATAAGTGGGGGAGTAATGGTACCCCAATGGCTTTAGCCTGGGTAAGACTCGTGAAACCATCCAACTCTCGCTTGATTGTTTACTTGGAAGTGGTTGATATGCCAAACTGATATTACTCAGGGCCTCTATCTTCACACTACTTGTAAGCCTCATATCGACCTTTCATGGACGATCACTGAGCATGCGAGAGACCCTTTGAAACTAGATAATGACCAACCCCTTGATGCACTCAACAATTAGGATCTTCCTACTAGGTTGTCACCCCGTGAAGGGCAAGTTTGCATTTCATACACATTTTTTTTTATTATTATTTTTTATCAATATTTTTGCATAAATTGCATGATTTACATATTATCAGGTTGAAATATAGGTTCCCCATTGAAACTCATCTATAGCACATGTTCGAGAAAAAGACAAATGGAAAATGAAGAAAGAGCCCGGTTGGAAGCCCAACATCAAAAAGAGATGGATAATCTCAAAGAAGAAATCGCAAGGCTTACTAGTCTACTCGAGCAAACCTTGAGAGATAAATCCGGAAAAGCAACACTTATAACTCAGCCTGAAAATATGCATATAACTCATTTCGATCCACAGAATTTGGGGGCAAATAGGGTGTCATCTGAATTTCAACAAGCTATGCATTTCCAGCCAGTATACCCCTCAAGAATTTCGTCTACCATTGATTCTACCGAGAAAGAATCTCAAAAGGGCAAGATGGTGAAAGAAGAGGGTTTGGAAAAATGGACTGCCTTAAAAGAGAGGATAAGGGCAGTTGAGGGAATTCGCCTATATGATCATATAAAGGCTGTTGAGATGTGTTTGGTGCCCGACATTGTCATTCCTAAAAGGTTTAGAGTGCCAGAATTTGTCAAATGTACGGGAACTCAATGCCCTATAACTCATCTTAAAGCATATTGTAACAAAATGGCCGAGGTGGTTGATGATGAGAAACTGCTGATTCATTTCTTTCAAGACAGCTTGAGTGACGCTGCCCTCACTTGGTATATGCGATTGGATAATACCAAGGTTAAAAAATGGAAGGACTTAGTTAATGCCTTCATGAGGCAATAGAAGTTCAATATAGACGTGGGCCCTGATCGGTTAAGCTTGCAAGCTATGGAGAAGAATAACAAGGAGTCCATAAGAGAAAACACTCAAAGGTGGCGTGAGGCTGCCGCACAGGTTAACCCTTCTTTGTTGGAAAAGGAGATGATCAACTTGTTTGTCAACACTTTCAAGGCCCCGTACTTTGAATACCTAGTTGGAAGCTCTGCGCAACATTTCACTGACCTGGTTGTTATAGCCGAGAGGATTGAACAAGCCATTGGGATAGGTAAGATTGCCGACCCAATTGAGAATAACGGTTTTGGCTGGAAAGGGAAGGACAATGAAGGTGGTTGCTAAGTCACTTATCGTCCCTATAGCTAATTTCTTCGCACCAACTCCCAGAAATCAACTATCTTGAAGATAAAGCTTTGGTGATGTTAGGTCGAGAATGGTCTACATATCACTTCAATTGATTGTTGAAAAGATGCCCTTGTTGAGGAGAATGAATGATTGAAAAATTTCAGAAATCCCAATCAATGATCACTAAATGTTTAGCCCCTTTATGTGTTATCATGCCAGTATTCATGTTGGAATGTTTAGCCCCTTTATGTGTTATCATGCCAGTATTCATGTTGGAATAAGATCTTTATTGTTGAACTTCTTTTCCTAAGCTTCAATGAAATAATGAGTTTGTCATTCAATCGTGTTCACGACCAATCATTTTTCTGAGAGAGTTTTCTTATAAAGACTCACAAACACATCTTTGAAGCCTTGCGCGATCTCATAGACATAATTGATCTCTTTTACCAAAAAAATTCCTTTCCCTATTAGAGTTTTGAAAAAAATTGATCTTGCATTTTGATTCTGAAAATAATTTGATGTTTATTCAAAAACCATATTTTTAACATTCTACTTGTAGTATGACAAGTGAATCAAGCAACTCCATCATTGAGATGACTAAATTATAAACAAAAAAAAATGAAAAAGAAAAGAAAAGAAAAAAAGAAATGAATAAACACCCTTACCCCATGACTCTTGAATCATGTGTTTTTAAATGTATGAATAATGGTATGTAGTGAAATCGTTGCTCATGACTTATGAAATGCATCTTTGCAAAAACCAAACCATCACATTGGATGAGAGCAAAGTTTATTGATATTAACTGCTTGCGTTTGAAATGAGGAAAGGCTATCTTTGTTATTCCTTTCACGTTCTGAAATAAGTATATCCCTTGCGATCCTTTTTTGAGCCTGAATAATTTTTCTTTCATGAAAAAAATCCCGATTAGGATCACACCCCATACTGGGGGGCAAGAGAAAATTTCAATAAGAAAAGAGAAAATGCCGTGAGAAATCCAAAAAGGCATAAGAGCTCAAGAAATTCAAATGCTAGGGGGCATGCCCAAATCACTAGAAAAAGTGACATGCAAGATAAAGTGAGCATGTCCTAACAAAGTAAAGAAAAAAGCAACAAATCAAAGAAGAGCGGCAAAAGAAAAATATGAATGACGTCAATAGTCAAACTGTTGATAGTGATCCTTAGTTTTTGAAACCCTGAAACACTCTTTGAGCCTTATGAATCTTTTTCTTTCATAGCCAAGAACCACAGCTTACGTTACGTCCCGATAGAAGTCCTTTCTAATCAAGCAAGCAAGCAACCTAGAACAATAAACAATGCTCTCAAAATGCAAAGAATACTTTTCATAAGATTCATGACATCAAGAATAAACTACTCATTATTATTCATGCTGATAAAAATGAATGTTCAAAAAGAGACAAGTTTTTCTCATACAAAACCTCGAGCTTTTTCTCGAGCCTTTCACTTTGAAACAAAAGGTCATCTCATGATGTATTTTCATCGAAGACCTCATTGCCAAACACAAGAGCAAATAATCTCTTTACCAAGAAAGAAAATAACCAAGGAGTTGCAAGATTTCAAAAGCAAATTGTTTTAGACTCACATCGAATTAATTTTTGTTTTCAAAATGCGAGATCAAGATTTCAAGATTCATTCTAAACTCATTTTCCTTCACCAAATTGAAAATGAGAGAAATGAGAGAATGGCCTCTTAAAACCATTATTTGTCTAAGTCGCTGACAGAGCACACTTAGGGGCAATGACCAATACAAAGGGGCAACATTGTGTTTAGAAGAAAAAAAAATTTCTAGAAAAGGAGATGGTAATTTCCTTCAACCAGACAAGGGGGCATCTTGGTTTACAAAAGACAGTTTGATCCTTTCAGCAAGTGACACCGAATGTTTCCAGCAGTGAAACGAGGAGTAATGAGTGGTCCTCTCAAATCATTTAACGAGTCAGAAGATCTTTAGCAAGCAAGTGGGTCATGATGGGCACCAAAAAGGCTAAGTTGTGTAAACAAATCTGGAAATAGACTTACATGGGCCAACTCGAGTGGGCTAGAAGCCAAGCGACAAAGATGACTCAAATCAAAGATAATAAGTCCTTATCAGTCAAGCAACAAGAAGACTAAGAAGAAATGGGGGGCCTATATTTCAAAACAGGTAAAGATGCATGCATATCATCTAAACCTTGAGAAATTGGACAATGAGTTTTGCAAATCTCATTAGAGAAAATTCCAACGGAATCCATCAAGTGGAAGGCCAACTTGAAATGGCCAGGATTGAAATTGCTTTTGAAAAATTTTCACTTTTGAGAATTTTTCAACCTGGGCAGGCCGCCCACAAGAATTAGGCCCTCTGAAAAATCTCTATGTTTTTCCATCACCTTAAAATGCGCCTTCGAGCCTTTGATCATCATTTTTAGGGCGCTTTCAAGTCCTTATCTCCTTTCAAGTGCGCCTTCGAGCCCTTGACCATCCAAAGTATTGCGTTTCTTAGCCCTACCTCCCTTTTCGAGAACACCTTCGAGCCTTACCTCCCTTTAAATGCACCCTCGAGCCTTTGATCATCATTTTTAGGGCGCTTTCAAGCCCTCATTTCCTTTTCGAGGGCGCCTTTGAGCCCTCGCTTCTCTTCGAGAGTGCCTTGGAGCACTTGCTTTTCTCTTCGAGCGCGCCTTTGAGCCCTCGCTTCTCTTCGAGTGCCTTTGAGCACTTGCTTTTCTCTTCGAGCACGCCTTTGAGCCCTCGTTTCTCTTCGAGCGCGCCTTTGAGCCCTCGCTTTCCTCTTTGAGCGCGCCTTTGAGCCCTCGCTTTCCTCTTCGAGTGCCTTTGAGCACTTGCTTTTCCCTTCGAGCGCGCCTTTGAGCCCTCGCTTTCTCCCTTCGAGCGCGCCTTTGAGCCCTCGCTTCCCTTCGAGCGCACCTTTGAGCCCTCTCTTTCTCCCTTCGAGCGCGCCTTTGAGCCCTCACTTTCTTCCTCGAGCGCCTTTGAGCCCTCGCTTCCTCTTCGAGCGCCTTTGAGCCCTCCCTTTCTTCTTCGAGCGCCTTTGAGCCCTCACATTCTTTCGAGCGCGCTTTCGAGCCCTCATTTTCGTTTCTTTTTTTTACTTGGGTAGGTCACCCATCACAATGAGACCATTTCTAAAAAAAAAATAAAATAAGTGGGTCGTCTTCCAAACGACTTGTTTCTTGATTTCTACATCTCTCTGTAAAGGTCGTGTGTCAATCTACTGTTTTCAAAGTTTTCAAGACTTAAAAAAAAAGAGATGTTCTTTCTGTATCTACTTTTCTTTATAAATTTACTACACAAAGCTAAAAGAAAATAAAATTTTCCAATATCTTTGCATAGTAAATATTATAAAGAGGGGGCAACTTTCATAACCCAATTTTTGACCATTTTATTTTAATTATTATTATTATTATTTTATTTACTGAAAAGGATAAAAAAAATGATGATGATGATAAAAAATAATAATGATAAAAAAAAACAAGTAAAATGAGATAAATGAAGAATGAATTAAAATTTGGGTTAAGGGCAACATGATTAGAAGTTTTGGGGTATAATTAAACTTTGAAATTAATCTAATTAAGCTTGGAATTAATTTAATTAATCCAATTAAAGGGTTTAATTGGAGAATTGATAAGTTTTGAGACTTGATTGAGCTTGGAATTAATTTAATTAATCCAATCAAGGGTTTAATTGGAGAATTGATAAATTTTTAGACTTAATTAAGCTTGAAGTTAATTTAATTCATCCAATCAAGGGTTTAATTGGAGAATTGATAAGTTTTGAGACTTAATTAAGCTTGAAGTTAATTTAATTCATCCAATCAAGGGTTTAATTGGAGAATTGATAAGTTTTGAGACTTAATTGAGCTTGGAATTAATTTAATTAATCCAATCAAGGGTTTAATTGGAG
>Ga0325402_1004467_pt1 | contig 12891 bp, 5 predicted proteins | sample PopdelMetagenome_22_FD_207212 | JGI IMG/M metagenome (GOLD analysis project Ga0325402, IMG submission 207212) | Populus deltoides microbial communities from Bellville, Georgia, United States - Xylem-PdKOR-R3 | ecosystem: Host-associated > Plants > Phyllosphere > Stem > Wood/Secondary xylem... | reverse complement strand
TCTCTTTTTAATTTTGTAATGCTTAAGTTTTGTTTATATTAATCTCTTGTTTATGCTTGTCATTTTCTTTCCTTTACTTAGTTAACTTATATCTTATTTATGTTCTTATCTTGTTTATTTATGTTTCTCTCTTTCATTATGTTTAGCTAAGTTTATTATATCAAGGTGAAAAGGTTACACTTATGGTGTAAGAATAAGTATAGTATAAACTCAACATGAACTTTAATGTTTGATACTAACATGTTTTGTATTTGTTATCTTGTTCACTTTTAATACTTTGCTTGTTAAATGGTTAATCTAGATTTATGTTGTATAAACCTTGGTACAATAAATACGTGGCACTTTCATAGCCCAACCGTATGGTATAACTGACACCTGTACTATGAAAGGAACTTGATTTGTTGTTAACATAAGTTATAATCATGAATACCTAACAACATTTACAAGTATTAGCATTATTTGAATAAGATAACTAATGTAATCATGTTAATAATTTATAATCCGATTGGAACCTCATTTGTTGTGGTTTCTTGTTGAGTAATAAAAAGAGTTAATACTATACTTGTTTGAAATACCATTAGTGGATCCTCTAACCTTAACAATTATTTTATCCTTGTTTAATCCTTATATCAATATCACATCTCAAAGCTCTCTTCAATTTCTTTTCTGTTATTATCTATTTTTTTATTTGTAGTTTATACAGTTAACCTCCCTGTAGTTTGACCTCGGTCTTGTCGAGTTATTTATTACTTCGACACTCCTACACTTGATAGAAGACATCAACTCTTTGGTCGTGTCACAAGGCTATGGTTTGACATGGAATAATGGATATGGAAACCTTACAAACTATGGATAATTGTTGTTGCTATAAATATCTCATTGTCTGTCATGGAATCCTTATAGAATAGGTTAGCCAATAATTGGCACATATACTTTTAAGAGCATGAAGAAATTCTTTTGTTACTGGAATCCATAATACATAAGGTAAGAATATTTCTCTAATTTTTGGACATTCTTGATAGATTTCACTTCTAACTTCAAACATGTCGCTCTTTATTGTCTGGATGAATTAGCAAGCCTACCCCATATATCACCGAAAAGATATGAATGTGTACTTTCCAAACCTATTGGAATCTTAGCATAATTCCTTCTTTAGCTTTAGATATAGTCCAAATAATGTATGAAAGTCTAGATAGATAAATTTGATGAGATTCATCCAGTAATTTTGATCCTTTGAAATAATCCCTTCCAATACTCCTATTGACCTAAGATTTTAACCCAAAGTAAAATCTTGATCTCAAGTAAAAAACCTTAGCTCAATCCAACAATAAATCTGAAAATTATTATCGATAGCTTAAGACTAGACAATAAGAAATTTTATGTCAAAATCTAAATCTGACCTTTCTTGGATTATTTCATTTCCTCTCTCTTTTAGATGATTTGTCCTCGAATCACTAATAGGTATAATGGACAATTATTGAGCCTCTTATTGAAGCCTTTGGAGTTTTTTTCTTGCTCACACTTGCCTCCAACAACATAGTATGAAAATAATAGATGATAATAATTTTAGATATGTATGTCTGTCTTACTAACCATTCCCGTATATGTATGACCTCACATTATTGTATTACCATTTTAGCTTCACTTTTCCTTTACAATTTTTATTGGTCTTTATAAACATGTTTAGGTGACAATGATGCAAGTGTGTATGTCATTTCATCACTCTCAAAAGAACGCCTATTTTTAAATCCATCATGCTTGGTCTTCCTATCAAATTATGAAGGTCTTATCAACAAGATGTGACTTGCATGCATTAGAATCACATCACACAAAACCTCATCAACATACTTCCAAATTGAAAATAGAAGCAAGACTTGCTTAGTCATTTTCACATCACCACAATCATTCAATAATTGCAACCTATAAGGCTATTATGCATAATTATACACAAGTTCAGTTTACTAACAATGGTAGTACTAGCTACATTAGCATAACTTATATGATTTATAATCAAACTACATACCTTGTTTTGTACATAGCAACATATATGGAAGATGTTATCCTTCTGGCTAAAAGTTCTACCGCAACCAAAACTAACATTCTTTAGGCTTCGATTCTACCCAAATCAATCTCTATATCTCACGAATGCAAAGTCATAGTCCTCATCATCTACATCTGCATTTTCATCTATGAAATCAACAAAGTCAATTTTAACATTTCGTACGACCTTTCAGATAGGGTTTCCTTGTTGATCAACCCTTATTCTCGATCTATCCATCTTACTATTTTGTTGCTCATCAAAGTCATCTCATCTTTAGTTCCTTTGTCACCCTAGTCAAAAGCTAAAGTTGGGTAAAAGCTTGCATCTAAAAGGTGTTATCTGTTTTCAGTGTCGTGGACTCATGATTTTTAGACATCTTTGAATCTGCAAAAAATTGATCACTATCATTAAGAATATCCTCATAACTCTTGTTTTTTTATACAATTCAAGGTTTTTCACTTAATTGTTCTCACTATACTTTTTACCTCTCGGCTCACCTTTTTGCAATTCTTTCATAACTAAAAATAAAAAAACCAAAGTTAATGGCTATCATAACACAATCCAAATATATATATATAAAGTGACTTAAGAATCTATAAGATACTAAAAAAAGCAAAACAAAAGTACAATTACAATTTCACGATTAACAAAGTGAATTCGTATGAAATATGGACGATACGAAGACTCAAAATAAAACAAAAGAAGAAATTAATGAAAACACTTATTTGACTCCTAAATAAATCAAATATAATAGAAATAAACTGAATAGGTCAAAAAAATATTATTAAACATGTTTTGGTAACTTGGCGCAACTTTGACCCATTACATAATTTTAAGCATAAGAATTGAAACCCAAACCAAATGATATTGGAAAAATCTCAAATTTGATATATGGTGCCCTTGTACCCAATAAGAAATAGATCTCAGTTTATAGATCATTCTCTTATGCCTAGGTATCAAGAACCCGTGTACGATCAATTTATTGCAAAATTTAAGTCAGAATTTAAACCTCAATCAAACAATATCAAAAGAAGCCCAAATTTAACATATAGAGCTATTTCACCCCCAAGTAATCAGTATATAAAGTTTTAGTTGATTTCAAGATGGTTTGATTCAGTTTGAATAAGCAGAATTGAAATTAGCTTGAATAACATCTATTTTTATGCTTACGAGAAGTATAAGGAAAGACATCATGAAGTCAATTAATCTTTGGTAACTTGGCGCAACTATTAATACCAATTTTCAAACGAGAAGTATAAGAAAGACGTCACGAAGTCAATTAATCTTTGATAAGTCAATTTAGTTCGTTAAAGAGACAGAGTGCGAGAATCCCTCTCACATAAGATGAATAAATTTGATAGCAATGGTATTATCAAGTCTTAATATTTTGTCCTTACAAAGAGTATTTATACTCTTGAAAATAAAAATCCTAATGGATCTACCATTGTGGGCTAAACTGGTCTATTTACAAAACTAACTCAAAACTTATACCATTAAACCTAAATTTATGGACCCAAATAAGCTTTAGGCCATAGTTGAGAATTATATATTAATTAAGCCTAAACAAACCTTGGTCCTTAGTTAATTAATCAAACTCAAGCCCATTAGAAATAATGGCAAGGCTGCTAACCCCATTAAATAGCATAAATAGAAGTTATAACAAAAATAAAACCCATGAGAGTAAATTATCTTTGATGATGTGAGAGAAGAAGAAGAAGAAGAAGAAGAAAACAAAACAAAATAAATATGAAACAAGGTTTTATGTAGAGCCTTGTTTCCACCACTATTGTCCTTGAAAACAAGGAAAACTTTATGCCTCTTACTTTCTTATTTTGGAGGAGAAGTTGTTGCCACTTTATTTCTCTTCAAGCATGGACTCCTTTAAATAGCCTCTCACAATCTCCCTTTTAAATAGGAAAATCCTGTAAAATTAAAAAAAAAAACAACAACAAAAGAATCTCAAGCCTCCTTGCCACCATATACATTTAATAACAGATATGGAATCTTTACAAAATATGGATAATAGTTGTTGTCATAAATATCTCATTGTTTGACATGGAATCCTTGTAAAATAAGTAAGACAATAGCTTCCAGAATGTTTTCAAGAGCATTAAGTAATCCTTGTATTGACTAGAATCCATAATACACAAGGAAACAATGTTTCTCCAATTTTCGCACATTCCTGACAGATTTCAATCCTGACTTCACACACGTAGTTCTTCCTTGTCTGGATGAATTAATAGGCATACCATATATCGCCATAAATATATGAATATTTACTTTCCAACCCAATTATAATCTTAGAATAATTCCTTATGTATCTTTAGATATAGTCTAAATCGTAGACGAAGGTCTAGATAAACAAATTTGACGAGATTCGTCCAATAACTTTGATCCTATGAAATAATCTCTTTCAAAACTTCGATTGATCTAAAATTATAACCCAAAGTAGAAAAGCATGTCTGGAAACTCCTGTATAAACCCCATCTTAATCAAACGGTCAAGTTGGAAATTATGCTTAATAGCGTAAAACTAGACATTAGAAAAATTTACACCATAATCCATATATGACCTTACTTGGATCATATCAACTTCAATGTTGGATTATTTGGTTTCAGTTTGTCTTGTTTGGTGTCGCGGGGTGCGCGCGCCGCGACGTCGTCTGGCGACGACGGAGGCTATTTGTAATGCCTCCTGTGTGAGGTGTTGTGAGTGTGTTGGAAAAGGGTTTTTAAATTTAATCATAAAATTATTATTAATGTTTAGGAGTCACCACCTAGTATTATGGTTACTAGGAGCCTATGGTATGCAAGAATCTGGGTAAGGGACTGGTTGTGCAAGGGGAAGACGCATCACCCAAGTTCACCCTACCTAAGGTAAGCTACATTGTTGTTTGATTCTTTTTCTAGGTCGGGTTTCTATTTGTTGGTCTTTTCTAAGGTTCAAGGTAGATCTTTCTTAATGAGAAAGTCTTTACCGTATTGATTTGTATCATATCAATTTCAATGTTGGATTATTTGGTTTCAGTATGTCTTGTTTAGTGTCGCGGGGTGCGCGCGCCGCAACGTTGTCTGGTGAAGGCGGAGGCTATTTGTCGTGCCTTCTATGTGAGGTGTTGTGAGTGTGTTGGAAAAAAGGGTTTTGAATTTAATCATAAAATTATGATTAATGTTTAGGAGTCGCCACCTAGTATTATGGTTATTAGAAACCCATGGTCTGCAAGAATCTGTGTAAGGGACTGGTTGTGTAAGGGGAAGACGCATCACCCCAGTGCACCCTACCTAAGGTAAGCTGCATTGTTGTTTGATTATTTTTGTAGGTCGGGTTGCTATTTGTTGGTCTTTTTTAAGGCTCAAGGTAGATCTTTCTTTATGAGAAAGTCTCTACTGAGTTAAATCCTAACCGTTCTAAAGTCTGAATTTTATCATCGTATTTTTACACCTTATATCTTTATGTAACACCTCACCTCACTAGCAAGATATTGTTCGCTTTGAGCCTCCCAGTCCACCCAAATCCAGGGCTTCCACCCAGGTCCCCCTCACAGTTTTGTTCTTGGTAGCCACGCATGACCCCAAAACGCGTCTTACTAGTCAAGGTGAGCATGCACTTATAAGGCCCTGACTCTGGACGCTCGCTTCCAATATGGGATCTCACAATCCCCCCACCTTAAGATGAGCCCTCCTCGACTCTGATACCAAATGTAACACCCCACCTCACTAGCAAAATATTGTCCGCTTTGGGCCTCTCAGTCCACCCAAATCCAGGGCTTCCACCCAGGTCCCCCTCACGGTTTTGTTCTTAATAGCCACGCATGACCCCAAAACGCGTCTTACTAGTCAAGGTGAGCATGCAATTATAAGGCCCTAGCTCTAAACGCTTCCTTCCGATGTGGGATCTCACACTTTAATACATGAGGGTGTATTTTATCGTGTAATTTTACACCCCACAAATATTAAAGTCTACATCTGGACCCTAAAAAATATTGGAAAAAAGTTTTTGATATTTTGGTCAAACTCTAATGAATGATCATAAACTGATTATGATCTGGACCCTAAAAAAGATTGCAAAATGGTTTTTGATATTTTGGCCAAACCCTAATGAATGATCATAAACTGATTATGATATCTATTTTTGGATTTTCAAAACATGAGAAAGATGCAATTTTTTAATGAAAATATGCTTGGAAAATATTTAGGATGTGGCCGTATGCATGAAAACAATTTTTTTTAAAAGGAAAAATTAATTTAAAAGTTTTTTTTAGATTTATTTTTAAAATTTTTTGAAATATTTTGGAGAAAATCGGTATTTTAATACTGAATTTGTATTTTACAGTGTAAATATACAACCCAATATTATGCAAAATTGGTAAAAAATATTTGAGAAAATCATAATTTTTTGAAATGAGTTTTTGAAAAAAAAATTAGATTTTTGTTGTTTTTTTTAATATTATAATATATATTATTATAAATAAATATATATACTAAATATACATGGGCTAGGCCGACCCCAGGAATGTTGGGTTGGGCCAATCTCGGCCCAACAAATCTTTTTCTTTCCTTTTAGGGGTTGGACCCGGCCCAGCCAAGTTGGCTAGGCTAAGACAGGTCCAGCCCAAAGTAACATAGTCACTAGCACAACCTAGTGACTAAGTTGCATGGATAGTGTAACGTGAATTATAATTTACGTTGCATTATTCATAACTGAGTGTATGAACAGTGGAACGTGAATTATAATCCACGTTCCACTGTTTACATAGTGGTAGCAGAGAAGGGAGGAAGAAGAAGAAGAGAGGAGGGAGGCTTACTTGGCGTTGAGGGAGTTGGCGGCCTGACTGGTGGCGCAATGTGCGATTGGAGGTGGTTAGGCCGGCGGCTAACTCTAGTTGCAGCTGGAAGAAGAAGCAGAGGCTTGCAAAGGAGAGGGGAAGCTCGCGGTTGGAACTGTTTGAGTGACTGAGGAGAGAGTTGTTGCCTTAGCTTCTGTTAGGAAGGACAAAAGCTTATGGATGAGGTGATTGATGTTGTTGGGGTCACGGTGGCAGAGAATCAAAGTTTTGTAGAGGAGAGAGAGAAACGATGCAACCATCACATGAGATGGTTTGATGGCTTCTTGTGGTGGAGATGATGGTGAAAAGACCGGTGATGAGGGTGGTTGTGGTTAAAGGCCACGACGGAGAGAGAAAAAGAGGGAGGACCAGTTGCAGGAAAACTGGGCGAGGAAGGTTGGTTTTCAGCCAACTTTCGTTTGATTGTTCTCCTCCTTAAGGGCATAAAATCCACTCCTATTTATAGGGGATCGAAGAGGGTGATCTTGTCTACACATGGGAAAATTTTCAACCCTTGATTCGGTTGGGAACAATTCCAACCATTGGCTCAAAGTGTGCATCGTGAGGTGTCAAATCTGCAGGAAAAGACTGTCTGAGATGGCCTATTTAGGCCGACGCCGACACCGTCTCGTTGTCAATTCATCCTGAGTTGTTCACATAAGGTTGTACAGAAATTGCAGGTGACCATTTACGTGCACATTTTGTTAGAATTGATGGAGAAATGAAGCATTAAATGCACCTGAAAAGTAGGCACCCAGACAATTTCTTTCGGGTAAAACAGGAAAGACAATGAACAGTAATCAAACAACGCGTCGTCTGCTTCTTCTTGTTTTTTTTTTTAATGATCAAAACAACGTCTTTTAAGGTTAAATTAGGGATTTCACCAAAGTTCAATATAGTCCTTCAGCTTTCAATTTGTTTCAATGGAACCCCTAATTGACCTTAAACTTTTGATTTAATGCAATTAAGCCCCTGATGAATTACCATTTAAGCCCCGGATTTACATGTCTTTTGCAATATGGTCCTTGATCTCAGATTTATGGAATGTAACCCCTAATTGACCATTAAACTTTTAATTTTTTCAATGTCACCCCCGGTTTTTGTCAATTAAGCCCCTATAGTTTAGTGCCTCTTGCTGATTAGTCCTTAGCTATGAATTTTGTCAATTTAACCCCTAATTAACCTCAAAACTTCAATTTTGTTGCGATTTTACTTCTGATTTCAATCAATTAACTTGATAAAAATTAAATTTGGTCTCTTAAAATTTCAATCTTCTCAATTAAACCCAAACTGGGCCCCCAAACTTAATGTTTTTACCAATTAAACCCTAAATAAAATTAATTTGACCTTTTTAAAGTATAATTAAGTCCTTGCACTTAATTAAATCCTTTAATTGGACCCAAATTAATTTTCAAACATAATTAAAATTTAATTTGGCCAATGATTAAATCAGATTGACCTATTAAAAATTTAATTATGTCCTTGAACTTGATTTTTATGCAAATTCGTCTAATAGTCATTCAATTTGATCTTGAATTTTTTATTTTTTTATTTTAGGGCATAACGGGGTACAATTAGGTCTTGATTTTCCTCTGAAATTGCAATTGTATTTCCAGGTTTGCTTTCTCAACGTTCTCAGGTTTTATTTTATTTTTTAATTTTTATTTTAAAGAAAAAAAAGAAATTTTGAGGAATAACCTGGAATTGGGATATGACATTTGGCTCCCATCCTTTTTCAAAAATCCTTGCAGTTTGCTGTCTTTTAATGCCATGGCATAATTGAAGAATGTTATTTGTCTCAACAAACACCAGCAGTTGCCCGAAAGCAAGGGTGCTTGCTATGAGCATTTGCACTGTGTTTTTTTTTTTAAGAATTGATCAACCCAGCTTGTGATTATGAAGATTTACATCATTTCTAATTACACACCACAGAAGGAAAATAATGCATTGAGGATTGGAATGTGTTTATTCTCAATTATTAGCTTTGCATTGAAGGAAAAACTAATGTGCATCTTCACTGTATTCTATGGTGGCTATGCAAAACTAGCACTAAAAATCTGTGTTTGTTCTAAATGTTTTGTTTAGTTCATTTTCTTATTACATTCATGTTTGTATTGTTTAAGTTTTTATAATAATAATAATAATAATAATAACAAAAAATAAAATAAAATATTAATGATTCCCTATTTTAAAAGGTCAGAGAGGTAGTTAAAATGATATGAATTTCTTACAAAGTTCCTCAACCAAAATGCTTCTTTCTTTTTTTTACTCATCTTCAAAGCCAATCAACAGAGAGAGGGAAAAAAAGAGAAGAGAGAAGCTTCAAGTTGTCTTAAACCAAAAGCATTAGCTAAAAACTGTTGGGACAGTGATTCCAACTAGAATAAAAAATGAAATGGAAACCAAAAGTTATAGTCAGTTCAGCGCACAATGGGATGTCCGAGTTGCATCGATACCGAAATGAAGTTAAAGCAAATACAGCGTCACTAATGGTAAATGCCAGAGACAAGGTTTATTGAATCATTGCCGCTATACATGTTATGAAGCCATGAAATATAAATTTACAAGCTTCTTAATCATTATTCATAGAGCAAAACCAGCTCTTCTGCGCATACATACATACATAATACACCAGGATTTCTTGGAGCTCAAATTAACTTCTTGTTTGATGGTGGTAAATTAAGAAACAATCTGAATGAGTTTATGCGATGCCCACGACCTTGCAACATCTGAAACCTTGTTTTCCTCCACTTGAAGACCTCTCAATTGTGGTGAATTGAGAACGAATAACTCAACAGCCTCAGCTCCAATCCCATCACAATGCATGATATCAACACCCTGCAACTTCCTGCAGTTCTTAAACATAGAAACCATCGACACAGTGGTAAGTCCTGCACACCGCCTTAAATTCAATTCAATCAAACAATTACAAGAAACTAGCATTGAGATGAACTCCTTATCAAGCAAAAACTCATTATAAGACAAGTCCAGTTTCTTTAATTGCCTTGTATGCTGTCCTAATGTGGCAAGCAATCCGGATTCCCTTTCAACAACATCACAGTTAATCAATGCCAGTTCTTCAAGGCCTGAATTCAATGCTATCCCAAGAGCCTTGAGCCCTTCACCACTCACCAGACAACAACTTTGGAGCCTAAGAGTTGAGAGACCCCTAAAATTCAGTCCGATAGCTGAGAGATGATCATTCCTCAGGTCCAAAGGTAATCGGAAATCGAGTTTTTGCAAATCACACCTGCAGCTGCTAATGAAGTGATGTAAGCCCTCTCTATTACCACCATCATAAACCAATAGAGAATACAAGGAATCACAATTCTCTGCCAATTTTAACAAAACCCCATTAACTATACTCCGACAAGCCCTTATCTCCACTTCTTGGAGACCCTTCAAGCACTTAGCAAATGACAAAAAGGACCCTCCATCACCAATACCTTCGCAGCTCTTTAGCTTCAATTTCTTGAGCCTTTTGCAGCTCCTCCACAACCAACCAACACCATAATCTTCTCCTCCAATCCCCGACAAAAAAAGACTCTCTAAGCCCAATTCAGCGTCAAGCTCTTCATTTGTACAGAAGCCAGATTCTCTATTGAAATCATCAACTCCATAAAAGCCAGATACATAGACGGACAGCTCCTTTAAGCAAGAAAAGGAAACAACCCAGTTAAAATAGAGAGGCCTATAGAGAGAGATAGTGAGAGAGTTCAAAAAGGTGCAAGAATTAGAGAGAGAAAAGAGAGAAGATTGTGAGACAGGACCAGCCAAGAACCTGAGGTGTTTAAGACTGGAGCAAAAAGCGGAGACTATAAAGAGAAGACGATCATAGAAAGCTGGAGGGGAAGTTATGGTAGCAGGTACTGTGGGGTCAGAGGAGAGAAGGAAGAGAGATAGAGAAGAGAGAAAAGGGTAGTGAGAGAGGACAGAAGTCAGAGAGGAAATTGTGGAATCATCAGGGTTAAGTCTGAGAGAAAGAGAGGTTTTTGAGGTCCGGTAGAGGTGGAGCCAACGCTTAGAGACCAAGGATACCGATGCTGCTGAAGCTGATGACGGTGGTGGTGGTAATGATTTCGGTATTCTTGTAAAAATTTCTTGAAGCAGCTCATCGCATAGCATGTCATCCATTTCTTTTGTTTTTCTCAATTCTTGATCGATCGATCGATCGATCGATCTTTTCTCTCTCTTGCTGTTGCCACCTAACCCAAACCAGACAAGTTCAATTTGCTTAATTTGTGGCCTTGGGGCTTCCAACTCTTTTTTCTTTTTACAACTGTCTTTGAATTCTTTCTAGAATCCGAAACCTTTTTTTTTTTTTACAACACTCTGAAAGAGAAGAAAGAGTCCCTTATAAAAAAAAGTCCAAAAATTAAATAAAACAGAGAGAGAGAGAGAGTTTAATTTGGTAGGTGAGAGATGGGGGAAAAAAAAAGGAAGAAGAAGAAGCGCTATTAGCTACTTTAAGAGCGTGGAAGACACTTCTTCCAGGGGTGAAGGAAACTAGGAAGGTTCCCTTCTCAGGGATGAAAGGGCAGAGGTTTGTTCTAGGAAGCCAAATGGGGAATATTTTGATTTTTGTAGTAAGGTTGCTGAGATTCAGTAATATAATATTAGACAGCTTGGACAGCAAGCATGATAAGTTCTTCCATCCGATCAAGTTCATCGAAAGATCGATATGCACCCACCTAAATTTAGTACATGCTTCGCTGCCTAGATATTATTATTATTATTAGTTGTTTTTTTAAGTGTTATTTTTATTTTAAAATACAATATTGTGTATCCGAAATTTCTACAACCATTATATATTGGATATCCGACTAGAATAGGGTCTTATATACAATATGGTGTAACCATTATATATATATATATATATATATTAGATGTGGGCCCATCCTATGCTGCTCAATTTTTTTCATAAAAATTGATGTTCTCATGCTGTAAATATATTTAAAAAAGAATGATAAATATGTGATTTAAGTCATAAACTGACTAAGCTAAATAAATTTGTTTTATTTTAATTGGAAAATTAAAAAAACAATAATAATAGAAGGATCAAATTAAAAAACAATTATCACAATAACTTAGAAAAAATGTTTTCTTGTATATTTTATATAAATTAAATATTTATTTTTTATAATATTTGTAATATATGTAACCTTGCATGATATTTTTTTTTATTTTTTTCAATAAATTTTATGTGTGTGTCAATCTCTATTACAAATTGATTTTCATAAACAAACTCATTAAACACATCCAGATAAATGACTCGTATTATGATATTAAATATTTTCATCTATATTAGTCTCTTGATTTTTTCAATTATATTTTTATTTATCGTTAATTACTTTTATTTATTTATTTACACAATAGTTCATGATTTATTTAATTTGATGTGTCCATAAGTTTTTTGATTTATATTTATGATTTTTTGATGTAAAAAACACGTTGAAAAACTCTATATGTTTAAGTTTTTTTATTACGATTTGGTATTTTCAATTTAATCCTTATTCTTATGATTTCTTGTTTTTTCCCTTTACTATTTTATAAAAATTTTATTTTTTTTAATTTCATTATTTAATCCAAGTTGATAGTGTATTATTTATTTATTTTGGTCCTCATTTATCGGTTTTTTTTATATATATGTTTTCTTATTTACTATCATTGTCTTTTTTTTTTCTTCATATAATTCAAATAAAATCAGGTTTTTTAATTGGTTGGGACTATAACCTGAATTATTAGATTTTTTTATTATTTCTTTTTACTTTGAGAGGTGGCGGCCCAGCCAATTTGTTAGGGGCATTTTATATATACGCAGATCGATTGTTCGTTATCCTCGTAAATGTGATAATTAAGAATTAGGTTATTGAGAAAGTAGCTGTCGAGAATACGATATTTATATATGGTTAAAAACAAAACTTTATATATTAATATATAAGGCTCATATCACTAAAATTTATAAGAACTAAATAAATTTATTATTTTTTAAAACTCAAAATATTTAATTTGGCAAAATAAAAAA
>Ga0325402_1004462_pt1 | contig 12895 bp, 7 predicted proteins | sample PopdelMetagenome_22_FD_207212 | JGI IMG/M metagenome (GOLD analysis project Ga0325402, IMG submission 207212) | Populus deltoides microbial communities from Bellville, Georgia, United States - Xylem-PdKOR-R3 | ecosystem: Host-associated > Plants > Phyllosphere > Stem > Wood/Secondary xylem... | reverse complement strand
ATCATTTGAATTTTTACAAATATATTTTCTTGAGTATTCATTAGTTTTTATTCAATAAATCATTTAGCTAAAAAAAAGACATGTTATTGTCAAAAACAAATTACATGAATAAGAAAAATACATTTTTCATATAGAATTTTAAAAATTATCTTTTTTTACAAGTATATTTTTTAATTGTCATATAATTAAATAAAAATAAATTTTAAAAAGTGTCATGTGATAACATGTATATTTAGTTAAAAAAAAAAAAAACATGTTGTAGATGATTGTTAACCATTAAGTTTAACATAGACCGGTTTCAAATTAATGTTATTTAACTTTAACCATTATGATAAAAAAAAAAAAAAAAAACAAAAAACAAACCCTTAAACCCTGACCTTTTAATCATGGAATATCTAGAAAATTGTATATATGACTATAAGTCATCTACCCCAATAGATATTGGTTGTTTATTTAAAATTTAATTAATACTCTTTCTCTCTCTCATTTATTTGTTTTATTTTATTTCACTTTCCTTTAATTTTTTATTAAAATTTTAATTAACACCCTTTTTTATTTTTCAAATTGTTTACTTCATATTTATTTTTTAAATATAGTTAATCTTTAACTAATTGCTTTTTTTATTTTATTTTATAGTGCTTCAAATAAATTATTATAATTTATCTTTAAATCTTTTCTTTTTTTATTTTATATAAATAAATTTTATTTTTATAATATATTTATAAAAATAAAAATCATTTGTTTTTAGCAATAATAATTAATCTCCAAGATCAAATAAATAAAAACTTATAAAATAAAATAAAAGATGGATGGATTATATATTTGCATGCTCACTCATTTTCTGCCTAACACTTTTATAAATTATATAGTTACACGACTGGTTTTTTACTAAATCTAAAAATACTAATTTTTACTGACATTCAAATTTTAAGAATCTAATTACATTTTATTTAAGTAATCAATCGTTGAATCACATAGAACCTCCAGTGACGAAAAACAAAGAAAAACATACACAGAGAAGCTATTGACAAGAAAAGATAGAGCGTAAAAGTAGCTAAAAGCGAGCGCGATGGGCGATACAAGATCCTCCGCCACCGCCTACGATGATTTGCTTCTCAAGAGCTTCTTCGCCGAAGTCAGCGAAGTCGAGCGAGATAACGAAGTCGCCAGGTCTCTCCTCTCTATCTCCCTCTCTCTCCCTGTACTTATTTATATTCATGTATGTATGCATTTGAATCATAATTTGCCACTTAATTAGGGTTTTCTAGTTTATGATTTTGAATGAAAACTGAATTTCTCATTCGATTTCACATATGTAAACGCCTATAATTAATCTACTTGTGAATTGTATATTTCTATTGCTTTTCGATCGATTGATTATTTTGATATGTAAATTATAGAAGTGAGATTTTGAAATTTGTGCATGAATATTAATTTTGAGAAACTAAAATAGTAGTTTTAAACATTAAAGAAGGATAGGAGTTGAAAGCTTGAGCGATGGAATAGTTAGAGATGACCAATTCATCTGTGTAGGATTATTTTACTTTAATTTTTCGTTTGATGATACTCTTTGAGTAATGCGATGGTCTTTGAACTATTGATTATATCATCGCAATCGGCCTCTCGTCATGCTTAAAATGTTTACCTCTCATTTGGCAGAATTTGTTTTATTCTCTTCTAATTTTGTTCTGTCTCTTTGGAAAAATTGTGAACTTTTTAGGATTCTTTCATGCTTCAAGTTAAATCCATTTGAGTATCTAAATTTACCATTTGAAGCTTCTCCAGAGGATCTCAAAAAGCAGTATCGTAAGGTAACTGTTTTTGATAGGTTGGAATTTAATGGTATGATTATTACATTCATTATTTTTGTGTCTTATTCACATGCTCTATGTCTAATTCATGTGCAGTTATCTTTGCTGGTTCACCCTGATAAGTGCAAGCATCCACAAGCGAAAGAAGCTTTTGCAGGTAAATTAGTTGTGCATAATATCTTGCATGGTTTGAGAGTATGAATATTGTGGTTGGCTTATTTTCTTTTAGCATATGGTTTTTCTATTTACAAACTGGAAATATCAACTTTTGCATTGACATGAAAAGATTTCTACTCCAGCTCAAGTTCTTCTGCTGTGGTTTTGACAAGTTGAGTTTAGAACCGGAAAAACTGGATTGGCCTGAATATTTTGAACCAAACCAAACCCGACCCAACCTAACGTGAACTTAGCTCAATCCATCATATTGCAGTCAAATTCACAGACCAGATCCAAACAGCAAGTTCATATGCATCATTTTGTCAATAGGGGACTGAGTTAACTTGGTTGCAACTCAAAATGTAAGCGAGTGGGGCCATGTAAAGAAGCTTGTTTTTGGAACCAGAGTTCACCCAACCTATCACACCCAAAAATGTCAGCCTTTGTAGAACTATACATTTTGAGAAAACCTGGTTAGTGCAACCGTAACTGTTATTTTCTGATGTGAAGTGTAGATAAATTACTTGAAGTTGTAAGTTTTATAATTTTCTGTGGAATGATTCTCTGGCATAATGAAACTGGCATACTGTCAAGGTGCAGAGGATTTGAAGTAAAGGAGAATCATTAAATGATGGCATGTTGATGGTAATTTGATGTTGTCTTGGTGTCGTGGTTGAAAGACGGGCAGTACAATGTTGGATTAGGCATCCAGATAATTTTGTTACTCTATGAACACTAGCTTGGTAAAGCTCTTGGAAGCTGTATGCACAACAACTGATAATTGACAAGCTCTTTTCTTCACAAAGGTCAAAATTATTCATTATTTAAGAACGTATTCTATTCAGATTAGATTACAATGCTTGTGGTCCTCCACAACAATATTCTTCTGTCATTTAGGCACAGTGATGCAAGAGTTACAGTGGCAGAAAGCAGAGAGGTGCTGGGAACCTCTGCAGGAGGACTCTGAAGGATTAAAAGTGATGTTTAGGGTTTTAAAACAGAGTCAGAAATTTGAAGAATGACCTGACTGGTGTGGTTGTGGGTTTTAGACTTTGTTTATGTTGTGCTAGCCTTAACTCTAATCTTTAAGGAGACTCATTTCAATATGTTGTGTATTTTATGGTTGGTTGTGATTTTTTATAATTGTTTCCTGATGACTTTTTCATTAATTTTTATATCGAGTGAATTGTGAATGGGTAAGGAATAGCAATCATAAACATGCATTATGTAAAGATACATAACTATGTACTTGTTTCCTTCTTGAAGTATTCTTTAATGATTCACTCACATGGCATTGTTAAATTGTGAGCAGCATTAGCAAAAGCCCAGAAACTCTTACTTGATGAACAAGAAAGAGCTTATGTTCTTACCCAGGTTAATGCAGCTAAAGGTTAGTGCTAAAGGTTTTATAATTTACTTTCTCCCTTGTTTTTTAATGGACTGTAAACAATTTTTCTTGAAAACAGAAGGGAAATTTTGTTGGGTGGTTTCATGTTTGTTTATGCATCTTGTTTATTTTCCTTTCCCCTTTCTTCATTGCTGGAACATATATCCTGTATGTACCTTCCATCTATGTGGCAGGTATATTTGGGCCATAATTAAGATGTGTTTGCATTTTCTATGTGAGTATTGCTGCTGTAGCAACATTTGAAGGGGTTTATACTGAAATATTAAAAAATGTGGCTGTGCTCTTTGTTGTCCTCTGCATGTTGAATGGGAGCATTTCTGTTCACTTTGTTTCATGTTCTTTCTTTTTTTCTTTTGTGGTTATAGATAAAGTAATGTGAATTTGCAGAAGAACTTCGAGCAAAGAGGAAGAAGCGGTTGAAGAAAGATACAGCCTCCAAAATAAAGTCATTGGTTGATGAGGTCTGTGAGTTTTAATTATATTTTTTCCCTTGATTGCATTTTGTATTTGTGCCTATAGATCATTCTTGATGCACAAATTGGAGTTTTAAAAATGAACTATCTTTTAAGTTGGATACTATAGGTTTCGAGCAAATGGGTAATTACTTGTTGAATGCCTCCTCTCAGAGAAAATTTGGTAAAACTACAGTCACTTTTAACTTTACAAAAACTTATCAAAACCCTCTGGTTGTCAAATACTTAAAAGAGAGGCTTCTATCAAGTTTTACTTAGCAGTTGAAGATTTGAGTTATTAATCAAAGCCAGAAACTTTTGGATAGCGCTGGTACTTTGCTATACCCTAGGCGGAAACTGAGCATTTACCTTAAATTAATTGCTACAAAAAAAATGCTATCAGTCGCATTGTTGCTAAACCTTGTTGCCAAGGTAGAACAATAGTTGTGGAATAAACAGTTGTTGCCTGACCTTCAGAAATGAGAATTGACAATAGTTTTTCACATTACTACTTTCATGTTTCGACAATCAAAAGGTAATTTGCGATGCTGGGATTTGTTTGCGTGTTGATTCTCATCTTACCATATTGTCATGTTTCCTTCTCACCACTTTACTCCCTTTCCATCTATAAAACTTTTTGTTTCTTTTACCTTCTTTGTTTATTGCCATTTCAGAGTTAAATTGAGTTGGTAAATTTTTATTTTCTCAAATATACATCTGTTAAAAGTCTTGCGGATATATTGAAGGGGAAGATTTCTATCTGATAGCTTCATTAATATTGAGTTAGCATCTTTTACTTTCCAATACACCTAATAATCTTGCCATGTTTGTTTGGAGTTCCTGGTATCTTTGAAGGGATTGTTCTTGTTTTTTTAAAAGAAAGTAGTTACTGCACCAGCAGTTCTTCAACCACAATTTGTCATCTATGGAACTGAGCCTCTTTTTTCTCCTTTTAATTTAAGGGTTGTATGTTGAAATCTTGACTTTTATCCCTCTTTTATGTGAACAGGGAAAATATGATCAACAATATGAATGGTCGGAAGAGTTCCAGCAGGAGCTCAAATTGAAGGTTCGAGAAATTTTAACTGATCAAGAATGGCGGAGGAGGAAAATGCAGATGAGGGTATGCTGGAAGATCTGTTATTTTCTCTTTTCCTGCAGGTGTTCTTGTTTAAAGTCAGACGCTTTCATGATCCTCTTTCTTTTGTTATTAGATATCAGAAGAGGAAGGTAGATTGAAGAAGGATGAAGAAGAACAAAAGGAGACGTGGAAAAGAAAGCGTGAGCATGAGGAGCAGTGGGAAGGAACAAGAGAAAAGAGGGTTTGTTTCTGCATTTGTTTCAAAATCTAATTCCTTTTGGTGACATTTAAAAAACTTACGAGTTTAAACTGTTTCTTCCTCGAATATGTGTTTTGTTGTTCAGTTGTCCAATTATATCTAAGGGTTCCAGTATCTGATAGATCTAAATTCTCTGAGTAATAGCATTCAATGAGTGCATAACTTGAAATATCTTGTTGCACGGTAAATTTGATTTCATATTTCTAACTCTATCTTGGAAAGCAGGTTAGGCCTATTGAATGGAGAAAGTTATAGGCCTAGATATGCTTTCTTAGGAGGCAAATGCTGTTTTGTCTATAAATTTGGTTCAGTTTCTACTAGGTTAAAAGGGAAAAGGCTTGCTTTTCATGGGCCTTCACTGTTCTGATTTTGAAGATACTTGTTCAGGCATTTTGTACGAACAAAAAACTATTCTTTATTTCTTTTTCCTCTCTTAGGTATGATTAGGAATTGAAAACTAGTGGCCATCTTAAAATTTGGTTTTAGAGCATCTGATTTGAACTTGTGCTGTAACTTTTCTATTTGTTATCCCTGATTTGAGTTTTTTTTCCCCTAGACCTTAACTGAACGTCAATTAAAGTTTTGCTTATGCTGCCATTATTTTATAGTATCAGTGCTGGTGTATTCAGCTACATCAGCAACATGTACAAAATTAGATAATGTTATGCAACTTCGACTTATTCCACCAGGATGGACCCGCTCCATCATCACCTTGCTGATTTGGTTACTAGGAAAAGAAAACCCACCATTGTGTCACCATCCTCTCTTGCCACTCTCTTCCTCACAAGTCCATGCCTGATCATTCTTCTCGTTTTCACAAAATTATCACTGTTGTCCACACCAACCACCATTTCCTTCCTTCTGAACACCCCTTATAGGGTGGGCATTAAATTCCTTTGGTTAAATAATTTACATAGATGCACACTCATGCATGCACTGCATGAAAGCATATGCCTGTGTTAGTGTAGATATGGATGAGGCAAAAATAGGTGTCAGTAATTAATTTATATTAGATCATGAGATTATGAGCTACAGTTCAAACGTGAGATGGAAATCTCACCTGTTTAGCTATGACTCGTGCATCATCATCTCCATCCTTTCTTCTTATCTTTTGAAAATTTCATGTTTCGTATTTCTTCTACTTCTTACCCCTCAAAAGCAGAATGGTATGTATTGAAAAATGTTTGCTCTACCAGTTATAGAGATTTTTAGCCTTTTATCATTATGTGGCATCGCATTGATTATTATTGTTGTTATTGATCATCAGGTTTCAAGCTGGAGAGATTTTATGAAGACGGGAAAGAAGGTGAGACTATTAAATACTGATTTTGTTGAGCCTGGATGGGCAACAATTTCTACTTGTGTTATTTTTAGCAAGCAATAAAAACAGGCCTGAAACTTATCTTCTTTTGAACTCTGCTTGCAGGGGAAAAAGGGAGAGACTCGACCACCTAAGCTCAAGACTGAGGATCCCAACAAATCCTATGTTCAAAGGCCTGTAAAGCGAGGTTAATCGTAGCTATGACATGACAACCAAGTTTCCTGGGAGTTGAAGGAGGCTTTGAATGCAGGTATAAAATTGTATCAGTCCATGTCTTGCCTGTATAAAATACATGATTGAATTGGATATTAGGCTTTTTGTGGAGCTTTGTCTTTGTGTCTTAAAGTGAACCAAAATCCCTGTTAAGGCTTTCTAGATCTTAATTGTCAGGATACAGTTACGGATACTTATATTACTAAATTGTATATCAAAATAATTTAAAAATATTATTAATTTCAAGAAAAAAATAAAAAATATTAATTTTTTAAAAAAATATTTTTAAGACACTAAAACAAATAGCCCCCCCCAACTACCTCCAGCAAGCCTTCTTTGTAGCGCTTCAATGGATTGGTCACCATTTGATCACGTGCCAGCCTCTACTGCTTTATCCTATAAAATATTTTTAGGCTATCCTATTTTCTATAGAGTTGTACTAACCAGGGTATCCGCGTAAAAAAAAAAATAACAAAACTTTTCTGTAACTCAAAAAAAAAAGTTCAGATGTTATGCATTTTTTAGCTTTAATTTTCTTTCCACTATAAACAGAAAAGAGAAAAGATATAATATGTATTAATAAATATTTAAAAATAAAAATGCTAATCACTAATTAAAGACCGAGTCTTGTAACTACGTCTAGTCAAATGCATATCAATCTTCAAAAGTATAACCGGAGAAATAAACAGCAGTTGGCTATTTACAACTAATTTCGATTTAAATGATTTGGATTCAATTGATTGATAAATAAATAAAATTTTTATGTTAAAAAAATAAATTCATTTTATTTCATATATTATCATCATTACCTTTATTTTATTCCTTAAAAATATCTAAAAAAATAGATAAGTATTTTAAATAAACAAGTTTTAACATTAATTCTTTCTTTTTGGTATAGTAAATGAGAAAGGTTATTTATTTTTATAATATTTTTAGAGATTGAATTTCATTTAAAATTCAATTCTTGGCACTCTAAATTATTCCAAACATAAATTTTTATTAAAACATTTTAATTAAATTCAATTCATAGAATTTCAAATAACTTGTAAATGTAAATGTAACGCAAAATTCAATTCCAAATGGTTGTATTTCAAATTGCATAACATATTTATTCAAAGCCCTACTAGTATATAATTGGGATATTAAATATAGTTCATAGTATGATTTATGATAATAGGATCCAACTTTTATGTTATTGGGTTTTATTTAAGACTATTTATTGGATTTGATTTAATTATTTTTAGATATTTTATTTAGTGGTCTATAAACTTAATTGATTGATCTAGTTATGATTTAGTATTTATATGTTATTTTTCTAAATCTTATAAAGTTTTTGATGAATTGAATAAAATTTATAAAAAAAAAATTAACCCCTATTTTTTTTTTTTAATCTTCCGCAGTCTTTTCTTCTATGAGCATAGTTTTTTCTTTCTTTCTCTGTCCTAAAACTCAATAACAGTTTGTAAAGCCTAGATTATTTTATGGGAAACTCTTATCAATATAGATTTTTTAAAAAAAAGAGGTCTGCTGCCCAAATCTACCACTAGCTGAGAACCACGATTCAACCACACAAACCACCTCACCTGCCATCCATATCACATCCCGACAGCCTCTCTCTAAAAAAAACAAGCCACGAGATTTCCTTTCCTGAAATTCCAGCAGCCTCCACCACCAATTTCCTTTCAAAGTCAGATCCAATCACCATCCGATCTTGTCAGTAAGAGTTTGTTTGTTTTTTATATATATATATATCCATTACAGCCGAAGACTTTGTTTAAAGCAAGCCAATATTTTGTCAGTTGGTGTCCTGACTATTCCAGCCGAAGATCCAGCATCAATATGGCATTTTTTTTTTTTATCAAAAGAAAGCATAGTGGGTCAAAAGCTAAAGCTTTATTTTAATAATAATAAAAAAAAGCAGAATGCATTTTAAGCTAAAGAACTTATTTCAGTGCCAAAAAAAATCAACAGGATAACGATTAAAAAAAAAATATCATGACCATGTAAAAAAAATCAAAGTAAAAAAGTGACAATAACAAAAGAAGATTATACCAGTTGAAACACCATTGCTTCATTGGTATTAAATATCAAGAGGTTTTGTGTTCCAAAAATATCCGTTCATTATTTAGTTTGATAATTTAAGTCTTGGTTAATAAATTTCTTTACCTTTAATTTTAATTTTTTAGTTTTGCATTTATTATTTAAGGTTGTTATAAATTTACTTTTGTGCCTAAAAAAACAAAAAATAAATCATCTTGTATTTTTATACGTTATTTTTTCATATCAATCACTTTTATCATTGATATCTAGCACATAATTTTCTTTGTTCATTGTGAGTCTTTGTCTGTGACATTGTATTTGATTAATCATTTACACTTAAAAAATATCATGATCGTCATCATAATTCTTGGATCTTTGATATGTTAATTCATGACATGAATCACTTCTTTGAGTGACATAACTTATCTAATAATAAAAAAGTTAAAATTTTTAAAATGAAGCTCATTAGTAAAGCCTAACTTTATTAGAAAGATATTTAGAATTGTCCAGAGATGAGTAAATCTCCAATCACTTATTGAAATGAAATGAAATAAAAATTCGAAGAGAAGCATCTACTCCAATCTTATATAATTAAACTTTTACACCAATATAATAGTCTTAGACAAAAGAACAAATCTGTTAGGAGTACATAACACACCAATATCATCACTTTGTATGGATTTTATAAAGGTTTGAATGATAATTTTAGAAAGAAAAAAAAATTAGGCTCATAGATGCTTTTACTCAACAAGATGATGAGTTGCTTATAAAGAGCTAATAACATAATGCATTTTAAGCTAAAAAACTTATTTTAGTCCCAAAAACAATAAAAAAAAAGATAATGAAAAAAAATATCATGACAGTGTAAAAAAAAAATCAAAGTTAAAAAGTTAAAAAACAAGTGACAATAGCAAAAAAAGATCACATCAGCTTCAATGGTATTAAATAACAAGAGTCTATGTATTCCAAAAATGTTCATCCAGTATTGAGTTTGATGATGTAAGTCTTGGTCAATAAATTTATTTACCTTTTGATTTGTTGAATTTTACTTTTCTAGTTTTGCACTTGTCATTTAAAGTTGTCATTAATTTACTTTTGTGCCTAAAAATAAGAAAACATAAATCATCTTGCATTTCTATATGTTATTTTTTCTTATCAATCACTTTTATCATTGATATCTAACATATAGTTTTCTTTGTTCATTGCGAGTCTTTGCTTGTGACATTGTGTTTGATTAATTATTTACACTTAAAAAGTCTTTGCTTGTGACATTGTGAGATTAACTTTATTTTTGTATTGTGATTTCACGTGCAAGAATTCTTTGTGATCTCAATTTCATCTCTAAGTTAGTGTTGAATGCATTTGTGTCATGGTCATCAAGTGTCCAACCCTAAGTCTACACTTACCGTGGACCCAACCCTTAGTGATACTCTTATGGCCATATAAGGGGAACTGCAGACCCAGATGACCAATATGTCTAAAAGAGTTCAACCTTTAGAGAATTCTCGAATAGGGCATCAAAAGACCAATAAATATTACAGAAATAACCATTATAGGCAAGCTCTCCCCAAGCGTCATCAGTATGACTATCATTTAGGTTACTCTAAGACATAATGACCTTGATGAGAAAGTCATGAGCCCTAACAAAATAGAAGCCCCTACTTTTGACGGTCATCATAACTCTTGGATCTTTGATATTTTGATTCGTGACATGGATCACTTCTTTGAGTGTCATAACTTATCTAATAATAGAAAAGTTCATTTTTTTAAGACGAAGCTCATTAGTAAAGCTCAACTTTATTGGGAAGATGTTGAGAATTGTTTAGAGATGAGGAGTAAACCTCCAATCACTTATTGAAATGAAATAAAACACATATTAAAGGAGAAGCACCTACTCCAATCTTATATGATTAAACTTTACACCAATAAAATAATCTTAAAAAAAAAGAACAAATATGTTAGTGAGTACATAACACGGCTTGATGATTATAGGATGAGATGTGTCATAAGGGAGGATTAAGTCGTCACTTTGCGTGAATTTTATAAAAGTTTGAATGATGATTTTAGAAAAATGATTAGGCTTATAGGTGCTTTCACTCAATAAGATTATGAGTTACTTATAAAGAGCTAATAGATAAAACATCAGGATCCTTATAGTATCCTTTTTAAGTCTCAATTTAGGAATGATAGTTTTTTGTTAGATGCTCCACCCAATAGACCTAATCATAGTAGTGTCTAAATTATAAAAAGAAAAATAAGGGCAAATGAGTCATCAATGAAATGTCCCAAGATGATTTCAAAGGTTCGGTGTGCTAAATGTCAAGGTTTCGGTCATAGCTTTATCAATTGTACCTCTAAACCTTTAGTCATCCAAGAATATAAAGATATAGGTGAAAAAAAGACTATTATGTTCAATTGTATGAACTCAATCTTGAAGACTTTAGTGCCCTAGATAATGAAGATGTACAAAAGAAAGGACTTAACATAATAAGACCAAATGAGTTTGAAAATGAGGTTAATGAAGAATATATTGAGTTTATTTTAGTGATTGAGGAAATTTTTAGGAAACTCTTAAGTGGAATCGCTTAAAGAGATAAGTTTGGTGTTAAAAAAGTCTCATGGTATTAGTCCTTCTAAACTACATGATTCCACACTTACCATTCTTGATGTTATAGGTTTAAAGCAACATGTTGATCTCTTTGATCCCTTACCTCTAACATGTAATGAGAAAGATGAAGATAATCTTAATTTACTAGGTTATATTCAAACTATATCTATTTAGGTTTTGAATAGTGTTTGTTCCACTCCACACCCTTAATCATATAGTGTTTATGGTTACAAACCTAGAAAAGTTGTAGATCTTCTTCATATGTCTCCTCTAACTTAAATATTTGATTCAACTAAGTCTTTTGCATATAGAGTTTATAATATACATGTTGATATCATTTAACAAATTTAAGCAAGGAATGAATAATACAAATTTCAAGTTGATTTACATAAGTATCATGATGTACTCAATGCTAGAGATTATTTCATGATACAAATTAGATCTGAACGGTGTCTTTTGAAAACTAGTCATAAATTGCAAATGAGTAATGCTAGACCATTCAAAGTGTTGCAAATGATTGAATAAAATAATTATATCATTAAATTACTACTAAATTTTGATATTAGTTCTACTTTTGATATGAAGAATCTCGTTATATATAAAACACAATAGCCTATCTCCGATGCTCCTTTTGAAACCCTTACCCCATTATCATTATCTTTAGCATAAAAGGAACATATTAGTGCTATTTTGAATGTACAAGTTGTTTTTACCAGGAAAGGTGAATTTCAGCAAATCCTAGTGTATGAGTTACACAACCAGATTCAGACTATATTTAGATTTTCAAAGAAACATTACAACAATTTAATCCTTATCTTTAGGAGTGTTATCGGAGCCGGCTTGACCTATACTTGACGGGGTCGAGTTCTTCAAACTCTGGGTGGTGGGGACACCGAACCCCAAACATTGTTTACGCACTCGTATGATCATAGACAATGGAGGATAACCCAAACCATTAAGACATTGAGATGTATTAGTTTAATTTATATGAACTTTTAGTTGAGGTTTATTAATTATGTTTTATTTATTGAGTTTGATTTAATTATTATTGGGTATTTTATTTAGTGGGTCATAGTCCTAATAGCTTGTTCTAGTTAGGATTTTAGTATTTATATTTTACTTTTCTAAATGTTATGGAATTTTTGATGAATTAATTAAAATATTACAAAGTTGCATATTTTCCAATCCTCATTCTTCTCTTCTTTACTTTCATTTCTTAGCTTCTTTTTCTAATAGCTTCTTTATTTCATGCTTTAATTTTTTTAATTTATTGTTCCGCATCAGAGAACCACTTTTTCTCAAACTCTCTCTCTGCTCCCTCACACGCTATTTTTTTCCCACCCAAAGACGTTGCTGCTTGAGCTTGCTGGAGATCATAACTCTAGGAACTGCCATCTAAAAAAAGAACTTTTTATCTAACGCACCACTAGGCAGTTTCATGGTGGGGAAAACTGTTTATTTTGCCACAGTAGTTGCGACCGGCTTCACAGCGGTTGGGCTTTTTGGAGTCTAGCCGTCAGGCTATGACCTGTGAGTGAGGAGAGGG
>Ga0325402_1004461_pt1 | contig 12896 bp, 7 predicted proteins | sample PopdelMetagenome_22_FD_207212 | JGI IMG/M metagenome (GOLD analysis project Ga0325402, IMG submission 207212) | Populus deltoides microbial communities from Bellville, Georgia, United States - Xylem-PdKOR-R3 | ecosystem: Host-associated > Plants > Phyllosphere > Stem > Wood/Secondary xylem... | reverse complement strand
GATAGAGATTTCGATCAAGAAAAAAAGACTAACCTTTCTGTGCCTGGCATTGAGCTCTTTAGAGACGTTGGCCTTCTCGTTCATGGTGAGCCTGCAATAACCGCCAGAAAGAAGAAATTGGCTGATCCAGAGAGTGAAAGAAAGTCGTAGCTGCAAAAGATAGAGAGGTCGAGGTCAATTTGGTCTTTTTAGCACCACTTTCTCCTCCCTATCTCTCTTTCTTTCCCTCTGATTAGTGCGCAATCCAAACAGCACAATAAGAAGAGGAGGAAGGGAAAGGGGGGTTTTTTTATTTTATTTAAGCGTTTCCTTATTTTTAATCTTTATTTTATCTGTTTATTCATTTTTTTATTTTCAGGTGTTTGGAAGTATAGTGAAAAAAAATTATTAAAATAATTTTTTTAAGTTTATTTTAATATTAGTATATCAAAAAATATTAAAAAATTAATTTAAAACAAAAACTATTTTTAAACTATACAAACAAACAAATTCTTATCATTTATCGTGGTTGGTACGTGTAAGATAATGGGATTAAGACGCGAAACGCGTAGGAGAAATGTATCTTTTGTGCGACCTGGTCGGGTGTAACTAGTTGCATCACACGGTTCTCGTCAAAAACATTTTGATCACGCCCAAGCAATTGACATGGAAAATGTTGTTCTCGAATATGTTTTTTTATTTGACATTAAACGTATTCTCAAACTATAGAATAAACTAGTTAATTAGCCCATGATAGGTTGTGGATGAACTTTATTTTTTATAAAAAATTATTAAAAAAAGAAGTTAAGATTCAATAGTGTTAAGTTCGTACGCCAAATCTAAGAATATTATGAGTTTATTGTAATGTCAAATCCAAAAGGTTTTGGTAAAACAAGATTGCAAGACCCAAAAAACTTGAGTTTGACATCTATTTCAGCCTAAATAACTTGGATCAAGTGTTCCTTTCCAGTCCCAGATTACTTAGGTTTAGAAGGAGATGTCAAACTCAAGTTAATAACGAAAATAGTAGTAATAGTAACTAATTTTACTCTTCAAATCAAATCTATATTTTTTTCTCGATGGTAATAATATTTATTTTAAATTTAATAATATTTATAATATTAAACTTGTCTTACCCAAGTTTTTATAGTTTTTAATCGCTTCCAATAAAATTTATGGTTTTTTTATAGTAATAATATATTTTTAAAAAACTTATTAATAATAATAATAATAATAATAAACTTATTTGATCTAAGTTCTTATAGTTTTTAACCTCTTTAAAAAAAATTATGATTTTTCTTCAATAGTAATAATACTTTATTTCAATTTTTTTAATGATGATGACGATAATAATAATAATAATTTATAATTTTAACTTTCAAATCAGATCTATAGTTGTTTTTCAATATTAATAATATTTTTTAAAATTTATAAATTTTTATATTAATAATATTAAACCTTAATGACCAAAAATTAAATGGGTTTAGCTTCAACGTTAGGCCCAAGAACTTTGGGCCCCTCTTAGACATCATTTTCAAGAGTCTTAAGTCTGGTTGCAAAGTCGGACCCAAGAGTTTTGGGTCTAGATGCTAGACCCAAAAATCTTGAGTCCAGACGTCGGATCCTAGAGCCTTGAGTTAGACATAGCTGCAAGACCCAAATGACTTGGATCTGACGCTCATGCAAGACCCAAGTCACCTGGGTCTGGAAAGAGATGCCAGATCCAAGTGAATTTAATAATATTAATGAATTTAATAATATTTATAATATTAATAAAAATATTAAACTTCTCATGCCCAAGTTTTTATAGTTTTTAATCTCTTTAAATAAAATATATGGTTTTTCTTCGATAGTAATAGTATTTTTTTCATATTTATTAATGATAACAATAATAATATTATTAAACTCATCTGATCCAAGGCCGTGTTTTTTATTGCAGGAAAGTGAATTCCTGGAATTCACTTTCCTTGTTTTCCTATGTTTGGCAGCAATATAAGAAAATAGTCAAAGAAAACTGAATTCTGGTCAACACAGAAAACATAACTTTAACAAAGAAAAGTGTTTTCCTTTTGAAAAGAACCGGAAAACACTTTCCTTTTCTTTCATTACACACATTTTTCTCTTCTCACGTTCTCTTTCTTTTCATTAGAAGCAGCAACAAGTATTTATCAACCAACCCAAATTTATCAACCAAGCCATACAAGCACATGTTTTTCATTCTTCCTCACTCACATCCTGCAGAACCGGCAGAACCAAACAAACCATTTCATCAAATCAAAGCAAAATCCCTACCTTTAAGATTACTGTGAATCAATCAAAGCAAACTGCCCAAACTTATCAAGAAATTAATCAACCCTATCAAGGAATGAATCAACCCTTGCTCTTTTTTTTTCAAGTCCTAGTAGAAGTAGTCGGGGGAGAGAGGGAGGAGAACTGGGAAGGAGGAGCGAGAAGGGGAAGGGGATGGTAGAAACCTGGAGAAACCGAACAGTGGAAGGGGAAGGGGATGGGAGAAACCGAACAAGGAGAAACCGAAACCGAACAGGTGAAAGGGAAGGGGATGAGAGAAACCGAACAAGGAGAAACCGAAACCAAATAGGGGAAGGGGAAGGGGATGAGAGAAACCGAACAACGAGAAACCGAAACCAAACAGGGGAAGAGAGAAACCGAAACCGAAACCCAACAGGGGAAGGGGAAAGGGAAGGGGATGAGGGAAACCGAAACCGAACAAGGGAAGGGGAAGGGGATGATAGAGGAAGAGAGAAACCAAAACCAAAACGGGGATGACAGGGGAAGAGAGAAACCAAAACTGAAATCGAAGAAGGGGAAGGGGAAGAGGAAGGGGATGACAGGGGAAAAGAGAAAAAACTGAAACCAAAGAAGGGGAAGGGGAAGGGGATAAACCGATACAAGGGAAGAGAGAAAAAACCGAAGAAGGGGGTGGGAAGGGGATGACAGGGGAAGAGAGAAAAAACCGAAACCGAATAGGAAAACTCAGCACAATTGATAACAATAAAAATTGTTTAATAAGGGGAATTAACATAATCAAATATAAAAATGTTGATAACACTAAAAAGTATGATTTTTTTGCCACAATTATTGTTTTATTTTGCTATATTTATACATGCTTGTTTTATTTTGCATTGATTAATTCATGATTAGTGTTTGATTATAAGTTCTTAAAATTGAAAAAAAAATATAGTAATAGGTTTTACTTAAAAAATATTTCACAAGCTTATTTTTATATAATATGATATGACATATATTGTTATATTTTATAAAATAAGCTATGTATGCATATATATATTATAATAAAAAAATTCATCATTATATTTTTTTAAATTTTATTCTTTTATTGTAAGTGATTAAATATTTTATATATATTAGATAAACTTGAGAAAAAATTAATTCATTAATAAATTATTTTCCAGTTCATTTTCTATAATATTACCAAACACTGGAAAGTGTTTTCCAGGAATTCACTTTCCAGGAATTCACTTTTCCCAGAATTCACTTTCCAAAAGGAAACAACTTTCCTGCAAACAAACGGAGCCCAAGTTCTTATAATTTTTAATCCATTCGAATCAAATTTATGGTTTTTCTTCAATAGTAATAATATTTTATTTCAAATTTATTAATGATAATAATAATAATAATAATAATAATAATAATAATTTTTAATTTTACCCTTCAAATCAAATCTATGGTTGTTTTTCAATATTAATAATATTTTTTTCAAATTTATTAATTATTATATTAATAATATTAATTATAATAAAAATAAGAATATTTATAATACAACCAAATTATATTTTTAATATTAATAATAATATTAAAATTGCATGTCCCAAGTTTAAGTGGGTCTGACTATAACACCAAACTCAAGAACGCTGAATCCAAACGCCACACCCGAGAGTTATGGGTCTGGACGCCAGACCTAAGAGTCGTGGGTCATGACGACGGACCCAGAAACTTGGGTCAGTCGTTGGACCCAAGAGCAACGGGTCTGGACACCGTATTCAACATCCTTGGGTCAGGTGAAGCTGCAAGACCCAATTGACTTAGGTCCGAAAGGGGATGTCAGACCCAAGTTAACAATAACAACAACAACAATTGATTTTACTTTTCAAATCAAATCTATGATTTTTTTATATTAATAATATTTGTTTCAAATTTAATAATATCAATGAATTTAATAATATTAAACTTGTATGACTCAAGCTTTTATAGTTTTTAATCCCTTTAAATAAAATTTATGGTTTTTCTTCAATAATAATAATATTGTTTTTCAAATTTATCAATTATGATGATGATAATGATGATGATGATAAACTCGTTTGGCCAAATTCTTATAGTTTTTTAATCCCTTCAAATCAAATATATGGTTTTTCTTCAATAATAATATTTTTTAAAAAAATTTATTAATAATAATAATTTTTAATTTTACCCTTCAAATAAAATATATGGTTGTTTTTCAATATTAATAATATTTTTTTTCAAATTTATTATTAATAATAAAAATAAACATATTTATAATACAAATAATCATATTTATAATATTAATAATAATATTAAACTTGTCTCACATAAGTTTTAAGTGAGTTTGGCTGCAAAGTCATACCCATGAGCTTTGAGCTCTTTTTAAATGTCAAGCCTACAAGCCTTAGGTCAGACTGCAACATCGGACCCAAGATTCTTGGGCCAATGCCCCTTTTTAGCCCATAGTTACTTGGGTCTGGAATGGGATACCACACCTAAGTTAATAATAACAACAACAACAATAACAATAATAATTGATTTTTTCTTTTCGATAGTAATAATATTTATTTCAAATTTAATAATATTTATAATAATATTAAACATGTCTGACCCAAGTTTTTATAGTTTTTAATCTCTTGAAATTAAAATTATGATTTTTCTTTAATAGTAATAATATTATTTTTTTAATTTATTAATGATAATAATAAAAAAAAATCAATAACTTGGGTTAGACACTCCTTTCCAGGTGTGAGTGTGCAGACCCTAGGCGCAAGTCTACAGCCCCTGCAGGGTGTGAAGACTCCAGGCTTGGGTTAGCATACCTAGGCAAACCCAGGCGCGTGGGTCTTCATAGAATTTCTATTGAAGAAATAACAAATTTCTAAACATACAAAATGAACTATTTCAATGGGAAGATGTGATTTGAATTTTTAGATAGAAAACATTAAATTATATTTTTGTAATGGTTTGTTGTTTATAAATTATTTATACTTCATTTATAAATAATTTTTTGACCTATGTTATCCGAGTGTGACAAATATGTCTGACCCAAGTTTACTTGAAAAATCATAATAACAATAACAATAATAATAATAAAAAAACAACAATATTAATAATAATAATAATACTAATAATAGAAGATATAATTTATATTGAAAGAATAACAAATTGATAAACATAAAACATTAACTATTTTAATGAGAAGATATGGTTTGAATTTTACAGGGGTCTACAGATCCAGGCACACGGGTCTGGCCCTTGAGCCTAGGGTCTGGCTGACATGTCTGGCCTCAGTGTCATGTGTCTGGTAGTCATATTATTCTCCAGTGCCAGATCCCAAAAAACCCGAATTGTCCCCAAACATCATTTCAATGCTAAATGTATTACATGGAAAAAACAATAGCATCCCCAACTATATGCCTAACAAGTTTTTTTTAGAAGTACATTACACTACTTTAATCCATAAAGTATTATATCTTGATGAACAGTGTAAAATAAAATAAAAAAAAATACAAACCATTTAGCTTTTGATATAATACATGTCATAACCTACACGCAGGGACATACCAACGACAACATTGTTGGAATAATGACAACACAACATACATGGACAATGACAGCACACATGAAACAAGAAATTTTCCTCTAAAACTTGTGCTTTTGATTTTTCTCTTATTTGCTTGTATTATTTACACTTGTCTATAACTAATTCTAGTAGGACTGGCAGCAATAACTAACATGTGTCATATAGTATAGTATATTTACACGACACAAAATGATTTGTTCTTGTACTGATAGGATTCATATCAGCATGTTTATGAAAATGTAAATAATACAAGTAATAGGGTTACATGTTTATGATTTGTTCTTGTGTTTGATTAATTTGTTTATGAAAATCAATTTGTAATAGAGATTGACACATCTAAAATTACTGAATAAAATGAAAGAAAAAAATTATTCAAGGTTGCATATATTAAAAATATTATAAAAATAAATATTTAATATATATAAAATATAAAAAAAATTATAGATGAATAATACTGACATTTGAAAAAACTAAACATACCCTATAATCATTTTTCAACAAAGGCTACAAAAAAAAAACATAGAGATTGGATATCAATTAAAACATAAATTAAAAAAAACACATATATAAAAAACCATTAATATAAAAAATTAAAGAAAAAAAGAATGAAGTTAGGCGTTACTAGATCTAGTAAGCCAGGCCTAGCGCTTGACCCAATCAAGAAAAGACCCCCGCGTGCGGGCCTTTATTTTTTTAAAGTTAAATGGGGCAAATGATGCGTTATCCGTCCCAACTGAATATAAAAAAAATAGATAACATGTCGCCTATAAATCTTAGAATCTAGCCACTAATATGGCTGGAAAAACATGATTCTATTTTAATTTGACCCAGAGACCTATTGTTAACTCATTTTTTACCTAGGACATCTAAGAAATACCCTGAGAACCTTGTTAAACCAATTCATGGCCTCCAAAATGCATAACATCGATCGAAAACCCAAAATCAACCTAAAACAAAAAAATTCCTGAGCTGATATATGTTTTTCAGGTGTTTTCAATGTAACAAAAAACCTAATCATAACCCTCATTATCATATGGAATCATATGACACAAAAATCAAATGTTTTGGTGGTTTAGATCTTTCCCAACAACAACCTTTTCCTTTTAAGCCGAAATCCGATGAACTCCTCTCTTTTTCTAAAAAAAAAAAGAAAATAAAGTTTGGTAACAAATATGTATTTTTTAAAATTATAGAGACCGGTTACCTAATAGATTAAAAAGACGGGAAATGTAAATGAAATTTTCAAAAAAAATTCAGACCGATCACTTATGTTACCCACTTTTGTCACTTTAGTCCTTTATTTTTCAATTCAACCCTCATCCCCCAAAAAATATGTAATTTGGTTTTAATTTAGGCTCTAAAGGACTTAATTGTATATAAAAAAAAATCAATGATTAAATTAAAAGTTATTTTAAAAAATTCAGCATTACAATTGACGATGAATTGTGAAATGATAAACAATGAAAAACCCTACGATGATTTACCTAGATGTTTTAGTTTTTGTTAATTATTAAGAGTATTGGAACATTGCCAGAGGAGTTTGGTTCAACAGCCATTAAAATCTCCCATCAGCATTGGTTTTTTTTTTTTTTTTTCTTCACGAGTGGAACCAACCACTAATAGCATAGTGCGTTCCAAAAAGGATGTGGCTGCTTATTCATCAGAATGTGGCTGGAATTGGAGTGCGTTTCAGATGTTCCGTTCCTGCCTCATCATCTTTGTCTACTGCTTGCTGGGATTAAGCCCTTGCGCCTAATGATCGCATCATCTGGATTCTGGGGTCAAGGCATCTCTATCTATGACAAAATGTTGAAAAGAAATCAGGACTTCAATGTTAATTGTTGTCGGTGTCCATTTTCTTATTTATCCATGACATTATATTATTTTACGTTATTACCAGATTCTGAGAAGTAAAATAATTATAACCGAATTTGTAAGTGAACGGTGAAAATCTTCTCGTACTTAATATTTATCTTTCAGATAATAAATATTTATGTTTTGTAATTAAAAGTGACGTGGCATCACTTAAGATGATAGTTTTAAACCCCGACTCGACGGATCGATCCGGAACCCAGCCAGATTGCAGAAAAAATAAGGGAAAGAAAAACCCGATATGACCTAGTCAAAAACCTGGTTACAACCTGTTAACTTCTTTTTTTTTATAACTAAAACGACGTTGTTTTGATTAAAAAAATTGATCCGGATGACCTGATGACCCGATCAAAACCCGGAACTCGAATCTTGGACCGAACCGGGTCTAAAAAGTATGGTTAAGAGTGCATTTTTTTTTAATGTATTTGTAATGGATTAATACTAACTTTATCTAAATATTCTTTCCAAAATTACTTAATGGGGATTTCCAATCATTACATTTGTAGAATTTATTAATTAGTGTGGTTCCATCGTTGAGATAAGATAAGTGATTCTGAGAAAAAGAAATCCTAATATTAGAATTCCCTAGTGGGATTCTACCTTTTACACTTGTATGTTAATATTAACTTTAAAAATATCCCTAAAAAAAAATCTAAAAAATTAAAAGGGTTTTTAGAGTATGATATTTATTATTTTTCAAAATATTTTTAAAATATAAATAACAAATAAAATTATAAAATTAATAGTCTTGGGTGATTGGATGTAGCTGCCAGACTGCCTCCATCTTTTCGAACATGATAAGTTCCATGAGGCGATCATTACGAACATAATCGAATATTATTATAAAACATAGTTGCAATGAATCGAATTATATCTTTGAAGAAATTTGATCCACTTTGGAAGAAAAGGACTCGTTGGGAATTTTATCTTCAGAATGTTGAAGAAAAATCCCAAAGAATCATCAACACCGCTGGATGACATTGTCGCTACCACCATCTCGACAAGAATCCAATTGGAATCACCTCATGTGGCCAGATTTTTTTTTTTTATTATTAATTAGGGTATTTGGCCAGTGAAGATATTTTGATTAATTTTATAATTTTAAAATTAATGAATATATAAATTTTTAATGGCTCTAAAAAAACTTAAATTTATAATTTTTAGAGACTAAATCTAATATACAACTAGTTAAATTATATAGCAAGAATTTTTCAACAGCCATTTGATGGAGGAGAAATTCCTGTAAACTTGAAAATGACATTAACACCAACATGTTATCTAGTCATTAGCTGATCAACAATGCAAAGTTAAAAAAAATATTATATTATTTTCTTTTAGTTTTTGCTTCGGCAATCATCAAAATTCCCTCGGTCATGTTATGGTAAGTGTCACGGGATAATTTTTCACTCCGCGAATAAACTCGTGCGGCAACCTAGTCTCTCACTAGACTCAGTCTTCCCTCGTTAATGCCACTCGTGTTTGCCTAACAACTAAATGTTTCACTCAACCAAGAGGTTTCCCACACTTTCTCTCGTTACGTAGACAAGTGGAATACACAAGTAGATTGCACAATACAAAGCACACCAAGAATACAAGAAGAACTCTCAACCTTTATTTATTTCATCAACAAAAGATTACACAATGTGTGCTATGCATAGAATTCGCCTGCTACACAACCAAGCTTACACACGTTATTTCCTCTCTATGCATTCCTATCTCGTGCTTACATCTAAGAGCATCAACAACTATTTATAGCCAAGTATGTGAGTTGCAAGGCTCACCCATGATCTCCTATTTTTCAGGACATAGAGGGGCACTTTCTCCCTTATGTTTTCCATGATCTCAGTAGCTTGGAGAGCACCCCAGTTATGCTCCCACATTCTGACCCCATGATGCTGCCACTTTATCCACGTTCTGCCCCATGATCTAGGAAGACCATGACTGCCACTAACCCAAGTTCTGCATGCCCACCTAGCAGCCCCATCTGTCAGCTCTTGTTGCGTCAGCTGTTGAGTCACTCGTATGCCTTGGATAGTCCTTCGTCAAAGTTTTAGATCGTGCCAAGTCGAACCCATGACTTGCACAAGCCGTTACGCGCTACCGAATTCGCATCTGCGTGCAGGTTGCCAATTCCTGTGCCGCCAAATTTGCATCTGCGTGCGGGCTGCCAATGTTTGCGCTGCCGAATTTCTCGACAACCCCTGTTCTCGTCAGCCTATACCCCTGACGAGTTTTCCTGCCTGGCTTGAACATTCCATCGTCAAGCCCATGTTCGTCAACAATCTGCGCTGCCGATTTTCCTTTGACGAACCTACAGCCGCATAAATCTGCGCTGCCAATTTATCCCACTGTTGGCATGGCTGCCAGTACCCTTAGGCACTGTTTTGGACAGCTTGCCGAAGCGTGTACCTCGTGCACGTTTAATACTGTTACAGTAAACCTCTATGATCATGTTTTCACGCATAGTCTGATTTTTTTGAATAAAAAATAATATTTATATATTGAAATAGGGTTAAAAAAATATATAAAAAAATATTCATGATAAATATGTCACAACATTGATTAGAGCTAAGCCAATATGGGATATCATGTCAAATTCGCTGCTTAAATTATATAACTAGAATAATCTGATAAAAAAAAAAAGAGAATTATGAAGTCTTTTTTTTTTCAAAAAAAAATAGTGTTAATTTTTTTAACCTATAACACTAGTCATTAGACCTGAAGCACCAAATCTAGAAAAATCATAAAGTCTAATTCCTAATAAATTAAATATTAAATGATATTTTTTTTAAAAAAATTCAATCATATAAAAAGATAGAAAAAAAATGGCAATTCAAAAAATAAAAATTAAAATCACCATTACCCCTGCCCATGGGCTACTATGAAATTTTCGTGGGTGGTGCAAATTTTAAGGTGGAGAGAGAGAAGGAGAAAAAAAAATGAACTCGAACAACAAACCAGCAACGATGTTGTTATATGCGCCACACCACCATGTAGAGGACATTGAGATCTTTCAAATGCCGCCCTAGAATGCTATTTTTGGTGGCCAATAGGCCTCGCGTGCATCGCCTAAAAGGCGCAGGGCCGCCCACACACGCCAACAATTGTTTCCCTGAGGCAAAAGCATAAGTATTTTGTATTTCAAGGTCAAAATAGTAATTCTATTGCGCAAAAAAAATTGGAATGACAAATATAACCCTATAAAATATGCCCTAGACAATTGTGTCATGATGAAAAGACAATCTTACCCTGAAAACTTAGTTCATTGTTTTTTTTGTCAAGGATAAATTTGTAATTATACTATTACAATGAATAATAATGTCTGCACAATAATATTACTAGGATCTTTAGTGTTTTTGATAATAATAATAATGGAGATAGAAGTGAGTCGATAATGAATTTACAAAACTACGTGTTAAAACTTGTTGAAGTATGGATCATGAATAAGAGTTTATTTGTTTTTATGTTTTAAAAGTACTTTTAAGAAAAATTATTTTTTTTCTTTACTTTAAATTAATTTATATTTAGTTTTTTTAGATTGTTTTAATATATTGGTGTTAAAAGTACTTTAAAAAGTAATTATTATTACAATACTAAACAATACAACACCGTTTATTTTTTAGGTGCAAAAGCAATTTTGAAATTTTGTTTTTGCTTTAAATTATTTTGATATATTAATGTTAAAAACAAAATTTTAAAAATAAAAAATATTATTTTAATTTATTTAATCGCTAACACAAGGTAAAATGGGTTTTATATAAATAACATAAGAATGCAGTGGAAAACTTAATTTTTTTATTTAATTGCTAACAATTTTTGTTTTAATAATTTTTAATTTTTTTAATATATTAATATTAAAAAATAAAAAATATGTTATTTTAATATATTTAATCATCAATAAGATAAAACAAGTTTTATACAAATAACATAAAAAAAAAAGTAAAAAAATTAGAGGGTATTTGTGGGTGTGATAATGATTATTTTTAAAATGTTTTATGTTTGGAAATGCATGAAAATAATATTTTTTTTATTTTTTAAAAATTATTTTTAATATCCACACATCAAAATTACCTAAAAATATTAATTTAAAATAAAAAAATAATTTTTAAAAATAATTTTAAAAATACTTTTAAAACACAAAAACAAATACTTCCTCAAAAAATTACAGCCGTTGCCATCAGAAAAGCGATGAGTTTTTAGGCTCTGATGGTGTTTGTTTACGCGGTAGTTTCTGCTTTTAAAGCTAACCGCGTAAACATCATGTTTGGTAACGGCTGAAAACTTAATTCAGCCTTGTGGGTCCCAACAATTCCTGCATTAAAAACACAAGTTACTGAAAGCAGCTCTATGCTGCTTTTAATGTGGAGCGGAGAGCTCCACTTCTCCACTGTGCACTTAAAAGTGAATAGTGGAGAGCTCCACTGTTCACTTTTGAGTGCACAGTGGAGAAATGCAGCACTGTTCACGTGAACAGTGATGTATGATTTTGGTCGGACTGAGTCCGGTTCAAAGTTAAATACATTATACTGGGTCTGATCCAATAAAAAAAATTAAATTTTATTTTTAATTGTGTTTTATTGATGACGCAACATTTGCAAAATTTGATCGCAATTCCAATTTTATTCCTGATTATATTTTACATGATGTTGTTGCGCGCTTTAAAAACCAAGAAAACTATAGTATTGTCGGATGTATTTCATACGTGATGAAATTGTAGATAGTTTAATTGAATAATAAAAAAATATTTTATATAAAGTATTATTTATTTCATGATGTAATAGCACTAGTTAAATTTACAATATTTAAATTAAAAACCATTAATATATATATATATTAATTATTTTATAATCTAAAATTTGAAAAATAATTTTTTAACCAAATATATTAAATTATTTTTTGTTAAATCACAATTTCAACCTCAGTTTTAACAAAATATTTATTTTTTTTAAATTAATTTCAATTAAAAATATTTTTTATAAAATATTTTTTTTCAAATTACAACCACAACAGCTACCACAATACCAAACACTCTCCTGTTCTCTGCAACACTAGTAAAAAATTCCTCTCCCCCAGATCGGCAGACGAACGAAACCTGTAACCCTCTCTGTCTCCCCCTCTAATTTTACGCTCTGTTTGGTTACCGAGAAATTGCAAGAAAAGAAAAGATCCGGTACTCTTTATTCTCTCTTTTCTCAGCAAC
>Ga0325402_1004456_pt1 | contig 12898 bp, 4 predicted proteins | sample PopdelMetagenome_22_FD_207212 | JGI IMG/M metagenome (GOLD analysis project Ga0325402, IMG submission 207212) | Populus deltoides microbial communities from Bellville, Georgia, United States - Xylem-PdKOR-R3 | ecosystem: Host-associated > Plants > Phyllosphere > Stem > Wood/Secondary xylem... | reverse complement strand
AGAGAAACTGAAACTCTGAGGAGGAGACTGAAGATGCTGATTACAAGAAATGAGCCCATTATTCCTTTTTGAAAAAACAGGCAGGAGATGTCATAAAGATTGTTGCTTTCAGTTTCTGGCTTGGGTTTTTGGACCTTCTTTCTCTCCTTTTCCATTTTTGTTTCTTTTCTTTTTGGAATGGAAATTACCTGATGTTTTTGTGGGTTGTTAATGGGTTCTGGTGGGTGAAATTCTGGAGTTTTTGACAATGGATTTGGGTGGATCAGCAGTCATGATGGGTGAGGATGGAGCAGATTGGAGGCCGGAGGATGGCTGGTGCTCAGGGTACAACCGTACAAGAAAGTCTAAACGGCAAACTTTTCTTTCTTTTGGTGAAGGGCTGGGCAGGCCCAGGCTTAACGGATAGGATTGTGAGTTTCTGGGCTTTTGTTTTTTTATTATAAAAGTTTTGGGTATTAAACAAATTGTGTTATTTTCCATCCATAAATATTGTGAATTTCACATCATAGTTGTTATACGGCAGGCATATTTTGATCTGAAAATTTAATGATTTGATATTTATTTATAATTAAATCAAAAAAAGTATTAACTTAGCAAAATTAGTTAATATAATCGAGAGTTTCTAGTAATCCAGTCAAACTCAATTCACGTCTTGACTAGTTAATACTATGAAAAATTTTAAAAATATGCTATTTTAATAAAAATAATTAATATTACCTGGTAATTTAAATATGTTTTCGAATATATAAGGTTTGACAACTATATCTCATATATTTTTTTTTCATTTTCCAGCCTTTTCTTTTTCTAATTAATATATCTTACTATATATTAATTTTATTTATAGAAAGAAGTTATATCTTGCTTTTAAACTATTGGATTTCATACAAATTATATTTTAATTATTAAGAATCAAAGTACATAAATTAATAAATATAGTTATAATAAAGGGAAATATCATATGAAATGTGATTTTTATGTTTTATTATAGGTTTTAAGAAATAAAATATATATCTTGTTAAATAAAAAACATAATATAAAATTTTATATTACAAAATAAAGTAAAAGAAGAAGGTATTTTATTCTTGCAATTACTGTAAACCTGATAATAATTTCAATATAAATTACTCCAGTGTATTTAAAGGAAGCTGATACTTCTTATTATCAAAAAATGCAAAGATAGCTGTGGCTTTTATAAAGCCTTACAAAACAGAAAAATCAAAATACAAGGGAAAACAAATCAAAACAGAATTGAACTGATGAACCCCTACAAACTAGCTTATTTGACAGGTTAAGCAACAATTCCTGTCTATTATTCAGTTATTACGTTGTAGACCAAATCAATAACGACCAAGTCAATAATTCCAACAAATTCCTCCCCGTAAACTAAAAATGCATCAGTTTACTTCTTCAAGTCGTCGAACGCCAAGCCAACTTCTGAGTTGCACAAATTGGTCCAACTTAATTGGTTTAGTCATTATGTCTGCCACTTGATCTTTAGTTCCGACAAAACTCAACCTCACAGCTATTTCAGTTGACAGATTGCGCAAGTAATGATATCTAACATCAATGTGTTTTGTTCTTCGATGCATAACTGGATTATTTGACAACTTAATGGCTGAACTATTATCACACATGATATTGACGCACTCACAGTTTTTGACGCCTAGCTCCTGCAAAATTCCTCTAAGCCAAACTCCATGACATGCACATGCAGTGGCAGCCACATATTCAGCTTCTGTGGATGATAAAGTGACAATTCCTTGCTTCCTTGAACTCCAACATATTGCTACTCCACTTAGAAGAAAAACATAGCCTAAAGTGCTTTTTTTATCATCTACATCTCGCACATAGTTGCTGTCTGTGTATCCCAGCAGACTTCTGTCATTCTCATCTCCAATATAGTGGCTGTCTGTGTATCCCAGCAGATTTGCATCTGTGCTCCTTTTGTAGTAGACTCCGAAATCTAAAGTTCCTTTTAGATATCTTAGTACCCTCTTAGCAATCATCAAATGTTCTTCTTTAGGATCAGCCATATAACGAGAAATCAAACATACCACAAACATTAAATCAGGACGAGTTACCGTTAGGTACATTAGGCAACTTATCAGCTGTTTATACGGTGTTGCATCAATATTTTTGCTGCCTAACTTTGACAAGACAGTGCCAGGAACTATTGGATTCTTTACAGCATTGCAGTTCCACATATTAAACCTTTCCAGGACTTCCTTAGCATACTTCTTTTGGCATAGATGAATTCCTTCCTTGTTTTGATAGACTTCAACTCCAAGGAAAAACTTCATTTTTCCCAAGTCTGTCATCTCAAACTCCTTCTGCATGGACAACTTAAAATTTGTGCACATATGCTCATCATCTCCTGTGTAAATCAAGTCATCTACATAAAGACTTACCAGCAACAATTTATCTCCATTTTTCTTCAGGAACAAGGTGTGATCATAATTGCTTTTCTCAAATCCTTCCTTCTTAAAGTAGCTCTCAATTCTGCTAAACCAGACCCTTGGAGCTTGCTTTAAACCGTAGAGAGCCTTCTTTAGTCGATACACCTTATTTTCTTGTCCTCTTATGACAAATCCTTCCGGCTGATCAACATAAACCTCCTTCTTCAATTCACCATACAAGAAAGCACTCTTTACGTCAAGTTGAAAGATGCACCATCCACGTTGAGCTGCTAGTGCCAACAAAATTCTGATTGTATCCCATCGGGCTACTAGCGCATACACTTCATTGTAGTCAATTCCTGCTTTTTGTGAGTATCCTTTGGCGACGAGTCTAGCTTTACATTTATCTACTTTGCCTTCTTCATTGAACTTTGTTTTGAAAACCCATTTGACACCAGTTTTCCTTGCTTGATGTGGCAGTGACACAAGCTCCCAGGTCTGATTTCTTTTAATAGCTTCTATTTCAAGCTTCATGGCCTCCTGCCACTTCTTTTCTTTCACCGCTTCATCAAAATGTATTGGATCATCGTTGGAGATGTGAAAGGCTAGGCTTTCGTCTGATTCTTCTTCTTCAGGAAAGCGATTACCACTTTCATAATCACGCATCCAAACAAGCTCTCTTCTTCTTCTTGTCTGTTGTGGGATTCCAGAATTTGAAGACTCCTCAATTTCTGGAATTACTTCTAAATTGCTGTCTTCTGCTTCATTAAATTCTCCATTAATTTCTTCACCTTCAGACTCTTCTGTGGTAATATCATCATCATAATCTCCCCAAGCTAACTCATTCTGCTTTGATTCTGTTGTACTCAGGTTCCACTCCCATTTTCCACCTTCTTCGAATATGACATCTCTGCTTATGATTATTTTCTTTGTCACTGGATCATACAAATGGTAGGCCTTAGATTCGTCACTGACTCCAAGTAAGATGCATTTGTGACTGCGATCATCAAGCTTAGTTCTCTTTTGTTCAGGGACATGTACATGTGCAATAGAACCGAATACTCTGAAGTATTCTACATTTGGTTTTACTCTTGTCCACCTCTCCTCAGGTACCATGTCTTTGACTGCCTTTGTGTAACTGCGATTTAAAACATGGGCTGTCCATCTAGCTGCTTCTGGCCATAAAGATTTCGGCATCTCTTTCTCAGACAACAAGCATCGTACCATGTTCATGATGGTCCAATTCCTTCGTTCCGCAACTCCATTTTGCGGGGGAGTGTAAGCTGCTATTAGTTATCGTCTTATGCCATTGTCTTGGCAGAATTTATTGAATTCATTTGATGTGAATTCTCCTCCCCTGTCAGTTCTGAAACCACAAATGGCTGTTTTTGCTTCTTTTTCAGCAAAATGTTTGAAAATTTTGAATGTCTCAAAAGTTTCTGATTTATCTGCAAGAAAATAAATCCATGTTTTTCGAGAGAAATCATCTACCAGCACCAACAAATACCTCTTGCCACTGTGGGAGATTGGGGTGATTGGTCTACAAAGATCTCCATGAATTAATTCCAATTTATTCGATGCTCTCCATTTGCTTTTCTTTGGAAATTCTTGATGTTGTTGCTTTTCCACATTGCATATTTTGCAAACATTGTCTGCTGCTCCTTTGAATTTTGGTAGTCCTTTCACCATTTGTTTCTGCTGCATAATTTGAATAGACTTGTTGTTTAGGTGCCCATATCTCCTGTGCCTGAGAATCTCCAAGTCTTCTTCTTCCATCTTCAAGCAGTTACCAGGCAATGGCTTCATCTTCGCATAAACCAGGAACATGCGATTTGCAGTCATTTGTGTATTTATTATCAAGCCCCTTTGTTGATGATAAATTCTGTAGGTTCCTTCTTTGATTAAGATCACCAAGCGCTTCTCCTGTAGCTGGCCAATGCTAAGCAAATTGTTGGTGAGATTGGGGACAAAATATACATTTGACACAGTTTGTATGATACCTTCCACCTCAAATCTGACATTGCCTTTTCCTTCAACTGCCATTTTCGAACTATTTCCCAATCTGACAGAGTGTTTGAACTTTTCATCAAGCTCAATAAACCAAGTTTTATCTCCTGTCATATGATTTGAGCACTCGGAATCGAGGAACCAAATGCCCTTTCCTTCAGCTTTACTAGCTTCTGTGTATGCCATCAAAAGTAGTTCTTCTTCTTCATCAAATACAGCATAGTTGATGACTCCTTCAGCTTTGCTCACTTCTGTGTGCGCCATTAAGAGTAGTTCTTCCTCCTCGTCAAATTTAGCATAGTTGACGACTCCCTTTTCTGAGCTCGAGCATTCAAATTGATAATGTCCTTGCTGTCCACATCGAAAGCAGTTAATGGCTGACCTGTTAACAAAAGGTCTAGCTCTTCCCCGTCCTCTAGAGTAAATTCTTCCTCTCTGAAATATCCCTCTACCTCTTCCTTGTGCATTCCTTGGCTCGTTCATCACCTGTAGAACTTGCTCTTCGCTCCTCTTCTCAACCACCTTTTGTTCATGTACAAGCAGAGATGCTTGTAATTCATCTACTGTAAGCTTGTCAATGTCTTTTGATTCCTTAATTGAGCATACTACGAAGTTGAATTTTTCTGTGAGACTCCGAAGTATTTTCTCAACGATTTTGACATCGGGCATATCTTCCCCGCAATTCCTCATGTCATTAGCAATAGACATAACTCTTGCAAAATACCCAGACACACCTTCTCCTGACTTCATTTCTAGAGTCTCAAATGTTCTGCGAAGTCGCTGTAGTTGAGCTCGCTTCACTCTAGCACTTCCCTGACACTTGACTTTCATGGAATCCCACAATTGCTTGGCAGTCTCCTTCTGAGTGATGGTTTTTAATATGCTCTTATCTATGGATTGAAATAGATAATTCTTTGCTTTGAGATCCTTGAGTCTTGCGTCGTCGATTGCTTTTTGTTGTGCTGCATCTATGACTTCATTTCCCTTTGGTTCTTTGAAACCAGATTGAATAACGCTCCAATATTCCTTAGAACGCAGGATATTTTCCATGATCAAGCTCCAGTGATCATAGTCTCCGTCAAATTTTGGAACATATGGTGTTGTGAAGCTTCCTGAATCATTTGCCATTTTCTGTTTTGTGTTTTTCCTCTCAAACACTCAACTTGTATGTTTCTTTTATCAGGTCCGTGTATGCTTTAATACCAAATAAAGGAAACTGATACTTCTTATTATCAAAAAATGCAAAGATAGCTGTGGCTTTTATAAAGCCTTACAAAACAGAAAAATCGAAATACAAGGGAAAACAAATCAAAACAGAATTGAACTGATCAACTCCTACAAACTAGCTTACTTGACAGGTTAAGCAACAATTCCTGTCTATTATTCAGTTATTACGTTGTAGACCAAATCAATAACGACCAAGTCAATAATTCCAATAGTATTCACAATGCAAAAGTAAAATTATGTTCTTGTCCTTTAAACTTTTATTCTTGCTCTCTTTAGTTATAGATATTCATGTTTTGATTATAAACTTAATTTTTACTATGTTTTAATGCTTGGTTGTGAGAGAGTGGAAAGACAAAATCATTTATATAATGTATAAGATGAATTTTAATCAAAGTGAAAGTTCAAGTGAATATTAATAGATATTAGTTACGCTCATCTGAATCTTTATTTTTTAATTTTAAAAATAATGAGCTCGGGTTTGAAGTTTTTGTGAATTCATTGTGAAGTGTGTGAAAACTCAGATAAATAACATGCATACATATATAATCCATCATGTAAAATATATATAATAAATAGAATTGTACGAGAATAAATAATACAAATGAAATAAATATCTAAAAATAAATAACAATAAAAAAATAAATTAAAAGCAAATACAAGTAATTGGCTAAACTCTAGTTTTTAATAGAGTTGTCATTTTATCTCATCTCGATGGACATCGCAACGGCTCAAAAACAAATTTGTTGTGGTTTGGAAAATGAGGGGAAAATGAGAGAATTGGAGCACACGCCTAGAAATTTAAAGGAATTAAAAATTCTAAAATTAACATTAGTTATAGAAATTCAAATATTAAGTTAATTATATTTGAAGGAATGTAAACAGAGTAGTTAACACATCCTTTAGATAAAAAAGACTAGTTACATGACTCGCGTGATGTCGCGAGTTAATTTTTTTTGCATAAAAAATAAAAAAAAAAACTAAGATTTAAAAGTGTTAGGTTTTTCTATAAAATTATACCCAAGAGTCTTGAGTTTGACTGCAACGCCTGATCTAAGAGTAATATTTATAATATTAATAATAACATTAAACTTGCATGCCCCAAGTTTAAGTGGATATGGCTACAATACCAGATCCAATAGCCTTGGATATGGGTCTGGCTGCAAGGTCATGTTATAAAAGTGTGATAAGTAAATAGATTAATTAAAAAGAAAAAAAACCAACAGAAAGAAAAAACTAATGAAGAAAAAGAAAAAAATGAATTAATTGGGTTAACCCTTCAAACCTGGTTAACCTGTCAAACCTTGGATTCGCGTCGTGAAAGTTTAATAACTAAATAGAAAAAAAAAATGGACGGGTTACCCAGAATTAATTGGGCTAACTCGTCAAACCCGGGATCCGGATATGAAAGTTTGATAACTAAATAACAAAAAATTGAACATTGACAAAATAAATTAAACGAAAAAATTAATTAAAAAAATAAAAACAAATAAAAGGCATCAGCCTTTTTACTATGGACTGTACTATGCAGTTCACAGTTAGAGGCATAAAAATGACAAAAAAGCAAAAAGAAAATTTTTTTTCTCTAATTAGCCAAACCTAAAATATAACTAAATAGAAAAAAAAAGCATAAACCGATAACTAAATAGAAAAAAATTTCATATTAACGAACTAAATGAAATAAAAAAATATTAATTCAAAAGAAAAAATAACAAAAGAAAAAACTTATAAGAAGAAAAAAACTAAAGAAAAAAAAGAAAAAAATCTAAATTAATTGGGTCAACTCGTCAAATCTAAGATCTGTGTCATGAAAGTCTGATAACTAAATAGAAAAAAAATTAATATCAACAAAAAAATAAAAAAAAATTAATTAAAAAGAAAAAAATAAAACATTATTCTTTTCACCGTGGACTGCACTGTGCAGTCCACAGTGAAAGGTATAAAAAGAAAATAAAAGAGCAAAAAAAAAAACTAAAGGCATCAACATTTTCACTGTGGACTGCATACAATATTAAAAAATGAAATTGGAAGAAAAAAACTAATAAGGAAGAAGAAAAAAATCTCAATCAACCGGGTTAACCCGTCAAATCTGGGATTCGTGTTATGAAAGTGTGATAACTAAATAGAAAAAAGATTTAATATTAATGAACTAAATTAAAAAAAAAGATTAATTAAAAAGGAAAGAGCAAAGAGAAAAAAAACCTACATGAAGAAAAAAACTAATAAAAAAAGAAAAAAATCTGAATCAACTGGGTTAACCTATTAAACTTGGGATCCGTCTCATGAAAGCTTGATAATTAAATAGAAAAAATTTAATATTAAGAAACTATAAACAAAAAATAAACTAAAAGCATAAACTTTTTTACTATGAACTGCACCGTGCAATCCACAGTTAAAGACTTAAAAATGAAAAAAAAAAAAAACAAAGGCATACGTCACGGGTTAATTTTTTTCCTTGAATAAAAAATATCAAAAAAGGCTAAAATCTAAGAGTGTTAGGTCTTTTTGCAAAGATATACCCAAAAGCCTTGGGTCTAGCTGCAACGCTTGACCCAAGAATAATATTTATAATAGTATTAAACTTACACGACTTAAGTTTAAGTGAGTCTGGCTGCAACATCAGATCCAAGAGCATTGGATGTGGGTCTGGCCATAAGGTTGTATCCTAAAAGTGTGATAATTAAATAGATTAATTAAAAAGAAAAAAACAAAGAAAAAAACCAATAGCAAGAAAAAAACTAATGAAGAAAAAGAAAAAGAATCTGAATTAACTGAGTTAACCCTTCAAATCAGGTTAACCCGTCAAACCTGGGATTAGCGTCATGAAAGTTTGATAGCTAAATAGAAAAACAAAATTGACTGGTTAACCCGTCAAACCAAGTTAACTCGTAGAGCTCAGGATACGTGTCATGAAAATAGAAAAAAAATTTAACATTAATAAACTAAACTAAACAAAAAAAATTAATTAAAAAGAAAAAAAAATTTGGGTTAACTCGTCAAACCAGGTTAACTTGTCAAACCCGGAATCCGTATCATGAAAGTCTAATAACTAAATAAAAAAAATAACATTAAGAAGCTAAATTAAACAAAAAAACATTAATTAAAAGAAAAAAGCAAAAAAAGGGGGGGCAATTATGTTATAATTATAATATAATATAATATAATAATTACAATAATATAATATTATATAATATATTAATAATGGGGAAAGTCTAAAAGGCGTGGGAAATACAGTAATTTCCCCACGTCTTTTATAGTATTGTTAATTATTATTAGTTGTGTTTTACTAAATTTATTAACAATATGAGCTTGTTCATAATTTGCTTTGAAGATTATCAGTCCCTTCCGGGAAGACTAGAAAAAGGGTTGAAAGCCATTAGACTGAGAACTGTTGTTGCCGAGAACTTCTACATCATTTAGTTCTAAATTAGCCCACAATCCTTCTTCTTTTTATTTCTCTTGTCTAGCGTTGTGATAGCGGTTGCGGTTCAAAGTGTTTTTTACTTAGAAATATAATAAAATAATATTTTTTTAAAAAAATTAATTTTAAAATCAGCACATCAAAACAATTTAAAAATATAAAAAATAATTTTTAATAAAAAAATATATTTTAAAAAAACACGATTTCAACCATATTTCCAAACACCGCGGACTGTTTGCCTCTAACCCTGCATAAACGCTGAAATCGAACCTGAATAAACTCCAGTATAGGAGTTCATTAACGTGTGATTTACATTTTTAAACCCTTACCTCATATATTCTAATTTTTTTAAAATGAAAATTTCAATTTTTAACAACCGGAGCCTTTTCTATTCTAGAAACATATGCATTACTAATTGTTTTTTTTTTATTTAATTCCAAGCTTATTTTTCCTTTAATTTTAGCAAAATTACTGGATCCATTAATTAAATCTCACTTATTAATATGCAAGTTATGTTTGCTTTTCCATGAGATATGTTTTCGTATTATATTTTTTCATCTCTCTATCTCTCACTCACTTAAAAAAAACTTGGTCTTTCGAAAATATTTTAAAATTATAAGAAAAACATCTTAAAACAATGAAAAAAACAACTTACGATTTTAAAATTCTATCTTTGTTTTTAGATCGTTAACTTCATTATTTATTAAAATTTATCTCTTTCTTTTTAACACTTACTTTTTACACACACTAAAATCCAAACAATTATTCTCAATTAATTTTTCTTAACACATTTGATATTTCTCTAAACAAATTATTTTACATAAAACAAAACAAAGTAATGTTGACATAAAACCAAACAGAGATTAGCCAAAATTTAGTTTTTTTTAGCTTAAAATTACTTTCTTTTTATGTTTTCAGATTATTTTGATGTACTGATGTAAAAAATAAATTTTAAAAAATAAAAAATTTATTATTTTAATATATTTCTGAGTGAAAAGCAATCGTTATTACACTCTCAAACACCCCTCGACAAGAAAAAGAAAGAAAGCATACCAACCAGCTAACGACACAATTTACAACTAGAAAGCTAATCTTTCAAGAGGTCTCAGAAGTCCTAATCCACCTTTGATTTTTTTGTCAAATTAGCACAGTAAATTTTAAAATTTGAGGGAATGACACCGTTTAAAAAAGATTTAGTAAAATGTTATACTTTTGACCTTGTTGTGATTCTGAAGCGCGACATTCACTAATATCACACTTTTAAAACGTGATATTCATTAAATATTGCGTTTCCGAAACGCGATAACTATATGTTGCTTTTTTGAAGCACGATAACTTAAGATGTTGAGTTTCATAAGCACGACATTAATAAAAATTTAAATAGATCAAACACACAGCGTTGTCTCTTTCATAGAAAAAACCACCGCCGTCCTCATTTCTCTCCTAAAAAACTTGTTAAACACTTAGATTTTTCCCTTAAATCAACAAAAAAAAATCGACTTCATCTTAGTCTCTAAGCATCCTTTGATGTTTTTGTATTAAGAATCCACCGTTCCTTTTGTTGCCACCATCACTGTTGTTGTTGTCGCGATCATTCTTGTAGTCATATAAGCAAGGTAAGCATACTACATCGCTATTAGTTTGTATTTGGCTTGATTGAAATCAAATAATTGTTTAGGATAAATTTAAGGTTCATGGTGAATTTAAGGTTTGTTGAATCAATGATAAATTAGTTAAAAATACATCCAATTAGAGTTTATTTGATATAGTTGAACATATAAATAAATTGAATTAATGTTGAATTAATTATGTGTTGCGTTTAATTTAGGTTAAGTTGTCAAATTAAAGATTTTGTGTATATTGTTGGAATCAGCTAATAATATTGTTAAATATGCACATACGTTCATGCAATAAAGCATAAATATGGTTGAATTATAACGAATTGCATGTTTCATTGAATTATTGATAAGTTGATGAATTTAATATTTTCTTGGAGTTAAATTAATTTTCTATGAATTTGCGTCTGAATTAATGCAATTGAGCATAAAAAATATCAATTGATAATGTATCATGAACTATGTTTAATTTTTTTTGTTAAGTTTGCTTTAATGTTAAATTTTAGAAATTTGATTGAATTTGTAATGAATTTCACCAATTAGGGTTGAGGAAATGTAATTTAGTTAAAATTACATTAAATTGACTAGAATTTGATTTTTATTTCAAAATATCTAATAATATATTTATGTTATGTCATTACAATGGCAATATTGTTCCTAAAGCGAACAGTGATATCATATACAATGACAGGAGCAGTTTGTTGTTAACTGGTAATTTAAGCATGTCATATGTAGAAATAAAATAAATCATTTATCATGAACTTTGGTGGAATTATAATGATATTGATGTTGAAATAACTTGAAGCTGTCAAATTGAAGAACAACAATATTATCCTATACCAATTGTGTGAGATTGTAGTTTTAAGACAATGATTGATTCTTTCATTCAAAATGGTTTGAATATGATGATATTATATATGATTTGTCGACCAAAATCCATGTGTGTCCCAACTTTTGCCGGTCTTTCAAATTCAGTTGGTAGTGTAGAAATAGTTTATTATCGAATGATTTGCTACGAATGATAGATGATACGATTTTGATAATCCTTTTACTGATCAATATATATTTAACTATTTTGAGCCTAGCAACAATGAAGATGCTGTTGATAATGATAATGATGTTGATGATGAAATTATTCTTCTTGTTCCTGAATTTGGAGATACTTCTAGATTTAGTTTTGTTGTTTCACGTGATTGGACACTTGATCATAAACGTATGCAAAAAGGGTCTGATTTGGAGGTTGGTCAAACATTTAGTAGTAAAAATGATTTGGTTAATGTTATTAAACGGTGACATATTGCACACTTGGTTGAGTACCAAGTCTAACGGTCAAATTCAACATTTGTTCAATTACAATGTGTGTTAGCACCAGAATGTAAGTGGTATTTGTATAGGGGATATCATAAAAAAATGGATTTATTTAAGATAATAAAGTTAAAAGAGCCACACACACATGATTAATACATGTTAATCGTTAAGTTTTATGTATTTATCTTTTAATTTAAAATTAATATTTTATTAATATTAGGTTGACTTCTTGTTACGAGATGGTCGAGAGGTTGCATTATATCTTCATAATACTAACGAAGAAAGCGAAGTTCATATCGTAGTTTCTACGTGGTTAAATGTTTGTCACACTGGACTTGAAACTTTTGGAGATAAACTAACTCTTGATGATCCATGACAGAGGATGAGACCACTCAGGCAAAAGCAGAAGTTGAATAAAATTGTTTCTATATAGAGAAAACTCTGTCTAAATTTTGATAAAATTATAACTGTTTTAACTCTCTAAAATTATAAAGTAAATAAAATTTAAGATCAACAAAACTATAATTTTATAAAAAATTTTAGGCTTAAAACACAAAAATAACCCAAAACTCGATAGTCAACCATTTTATCAAATGTTCAATCATTTCTCAAAATAGTTGCCAACCATGACATTTCAATAATGTCATAATTGTTAATTGTAATATCAGTTATAGTAATTCTAAAACATGATTTGAATCAAATATCACATTTGTTAATCATAATATTATTAAAATATCGTATATTTAAATCATAATATCTTTAAATTGTGTTATTTTTTTGCTATTTTAACATTCAATTATATTTGGGGTGATAGATACCCAATTTATTCTCCACCTTCTTGCCTTTGACTTTTTAAAGTCACAGCAGAGGGGATAGAAGAAAGTTCCTCCATTGTCATAGACACACAAAATCAAAAATCTACCAAC
>Ga0325402_1004455_pt1 | contig 12899 bp, 2 predicted proteins | sample PopdelMetagenome_22_FD_207212 | JGI IMG/M metagenome (GOLD analysis project Ga0325402, IMG submission 207212) | Populus deltoides microbial communities from Bellville, Georgia, United States - Xylem-PdKOR-R3 | ecosystem: Host-associated > Plants > Phyllosphere > Stem > Wood/Secondary xylem... | reverse complement strand
AAATATCTTATTTGTTAAAACTATTGTATTAAGAAAGATTTTTTATATGAAAATAAATGAAAAATATATTTCCACAAATAAATTATTTTAACTTTTATAAAATCAAAATTTAAAACATAATCATATGTAAAACCTAATAAAAAATACAAAAAATATTTAATTAACCAGCTACACACGATAACAAGGGTTGTCCAAGAAGTAATGGTTCGTAGTTATTTTCCTCCTCCCTCGAAAGTAACGGCATCTTATACGCTCCTACTGCACAACCTTATTAAAAAAGATAAAATAAAACAAATAGTAAAAACAAAGAAAGCAAAATATTAAGTTGCCAAGTGTCGCAACAGTACGCTTTGACAGAAATTGATTTTTTAAAGTTATTATCGACTTTTCTTAATTTATGTTACAGGTTGACAATTAATAGTGTTATATAATAAATATTAATAAAATTACTTAATTGAGAATTTTCTAAAATAAAAAAATAAGTGAGTTTCCTTTGATTTTTTATTTTTAAGGTACTTTTCATTTCAAAACATATTAAAATAATATTTTTTTTAGTTTTTAAAAATTATTTTTATATTAGCATATTAAAATATTTTAAAAATATTAAAAATATATTAATTTAAATAAAAAAATTTTAAATTTTTTTAAAAATATGTAAAAAGGAAATAAATTGAAGGTGCCATAACCAAGAAAAAAAAAACATCGACTACGAGACGAGAAGTTATATGTATAGTCATAAAATATTGCGATAAACGAGAGGAGGATTGCGAGAAGAGTCACATAAAATAGCGGTTAGCACGAGATGGGTGTTTCCTGTAGCAAACCACGTGCATCAAAATTCGTAGAAATCAGAGAAAAAGCGATTGCGATGCTTAAGCCACAGAGGTTATAATAGCTAGTTAATGGCTGACCCAATAAAGAGTGAACCTAGCTCATTCTCAAAGCGAGTAAGCGAGGGACTTTTTTTTTTTTAATTATTATTATTTTCCTTTTCTTCTTGATAAAGAAGAGTGAGTTTATGTCAATGCTCAATATATGTTGCATTGGATCCTTCGCCGAAGTGTTTTTCTAAGTTTCCTACGTTCTCTCTCTCCCTTCAAGAACATTTCTATAGCTAGTAACCCAAACAAGCCAAGAAACATTCACTAAAGAAACCGAAAAGGTGGCCATTTTTATGATTTGATTCCCAGCCACCACCACTGTATTCTGTAATACCAAGCATTTCTCCTTCCATGGCTCCAGCCTACTCTTAGCAATCTAAAGCTATTTTCAGTATTTGCTTGTTTGTTTTTGTTTTTGTTTTATCTTTCCCTTTTCCCTACTAGCTAGATCACTATCTTCCTGAGTACCCTAGCTAGTATTCTCAAGATCTAGCTTTAGATTTCGACTGGGTTTTGTCCTGTGTTTGCTTTATTAATTTGATCAAGAGAGGTTTTTCTGCCATGTTCTCGGAATCGAAACCATTTTCGTTAACGGGGTTGCCTAACTCTCAGATTTTTTTCTCTGAGAAAGATCCGAATCCTAAGGAATTCAATTTCCTTGTGAGACCCACGTTAGAACTTGGAGATGACGGTGCAACTGTAGCTCAAGAGCTTCATCAGGAAAAAGAAGTTGAAGAAGATGGAAAGCAAGAAGATAAATGCGAGATCTCGGTACCTACTTTGAAGATAAAACTCCCATCTTTAGGAGCTTTCCAAATTGAAGATAGTGATCACGGTGATGGTTCGAAGACTCCAACTTCTTCGGATTGCAAAATCCCTGTCATTTTTCAGTGTCCGCCTGCACCTAGAAAACCTAAATCACTTCCATCAACCAAACGAAAATCGCCTCGACGGAGAGTCTTCCTTGATCTGTCCAACGAGGTTGAAACTTTGTTTCCCCCAGCTCTTGCTGCAAATCTTGGTGGCAAGATTAAGAAAGTTAGACAAGTCAACGACACCAAATAAAGGTGCTAGCTAGCTACTTATAATTATGTGAAGTTACAGTTACATTTTTCTTAATTTTCTTTCATTTGCCAAAATCTTCATGGCAAGCAAAATCATATCCAGGATGCTAATATTATCAAGATTGCTATATCACAGATTCATGTCATTTCTTTCTTTACAAGGCAGGTTCACGTTTCTTCTTTTTTGGCCCCTCTTTCTGCACGCAGATTCTGAATCCGCAGCTTGTTATGTGCAAAAAAGGTTGATACCAAATTATAGCTTATGATGGATTACTCGTCTGGATTATGATAGACTTACTCATAGGATTCTACTAATTTACTGGTCCCCTCAAGTAATTTTATTTTATTTTTGAACAAACCCATCGGGATGTTGTTAATATTAAACGCTGTTTCTTGAATGTGGGTTTTGTTCCTGTTTAAAAAATAAAGATAAAGAAGAAGATGGATTTTGTATGCAGGACTTAATCTAACGGGAAAACGAATGGATCTCTAAATTTCTCTGGAGCATGGATATAATTGCGTTGACTCTATCTCTGAGTGAAAGTTTTATGCGTTGACTCTCCCGGGGGGAACAAATATCCTCCGAATTGGATGCATGCCAGCTGTGCGAAGCAAACCCAAGTGGGATATTCCCTCGTGTGACAGAAAACATCTGAATCCGCAGGAATATTTGGTTGCTTTTAAAAATATAAAACAATAATTTTTTAATTTTTTTTCATAAAACAAGTAGATTATTAGGTTATTTTTGTCTGATGATAAAATTAAACTATAATGATCCTTAAGATGGTTCCATCTAAACTAAATCAAACGTGACCATCACATCGAGCTTCAAAATATTGCTTAAATTTGATTTATTAATTTTACAACCATTCTTAAAATTGTTCGTTAACATGAAACAAATTTTATGTTGTATTTTGAATACCCTTTTTTTATTAATAATTAATTCTTTTATATTCATAATTTATTTATTTTTAATAACGTGAGTGTTTAGGCTAGTTTGTGCACAACTTGACTAATCTTAAAGTCTCTAAAATAAACAATAATATAAATCTTCAGTAATCTTGAAATTTATGATATGTCATAGCTTTTTTATTATTATTATTAATATGGATGTTTCGGTCAGATTGCGTACACCTCGACTAATCTCACGAGTCCTAAAATTAATGATCATGTAAGCTTCCATCGACCCTGAAATCATAGTATACCTTTTAATATGCCTATATGCAGCAATCCCAAGGCTTCATTGATTAGCGCTGTCCAAATTATATTTTCAATAGCAAGTCTATTTATAAGTGAAAGAAGCACTAAAGGCGTGGTTTCATAGACTAACCTGTTTGTTTTCGTGGTTGCTTCTACTTTTGAAGCAAACCATGAAAAACAAAAGTTTGGTAATTAATAAAACTCTATTCATATTCATGGGTCCTATCATTTTTTGTGTTGAAAACACAAGATTATTGAAAGCAGCACAATGTTGCTTTCTGCCATGGAGAGTGAATCACTCTCCACTATTCACATAAACAGTGGAGTTATCTCTATTGTTCCGGCTGGATCGGGTCTGGTCCAAAGCTAAATACATTGAACTGAGTCCGACCCAATAAAATAATAATAATAATAATAATAAATTAAATTAAAATTTATTTATTTTTATTTTCAATTGTGTTTTATTTGAAAAACTAGTGTTTAATATTATTCAATGACAATCCATAAATTAGACGAAGATCGCTTGATGACGTAGCATTTGCAGAACTTGTTCGTAATCCCAATTTTCTTCCTGATTATATTTTACCTGATGTTGTTGCGCGCTAAAGAAACCAAGAAAACTGTAGTCCTTGTCGGATGTATTTCATACATGATAGAATTGTAGATAGTTTAATGGAACAATAAAAAATATTTTATATAAAATATTTTTTATTTCATGATGTAATAGCAGTATTTAAATCTATAATATTTAAATTAAAAACCATCAATATTAATATATATTTTTTAAAATGATTTTATAATCTCAATTTGAAAAGCATTCTTAACCAAGCACATTAAATTACTTTTTGTTCAATCTCAATTTCAACCATTAACTAAACATATATAAATATCAAACCAACTTTAACTAAAAATATTTTTTATAAAATAAATTTTTTCAAATCATAACCATAAAAGTTATCACAGTACCAAACATACTCACTAGGAAGGCGTCGTGTGCCATATGTCAATTTGTTTAAGAGATAAGCATATTTCTTGCTCGTTATTGGCTTTCAAGGTTGACATACTTATTCTTCTTTATTTATTTTCAATGATGTCATGACGTTATTTATCTATTGTATACATAGATGGTGATAATTTATTGGCTCTGTGTTATGCTGCGATCAGATTAATTTTTTAAATATATTAAAAATAATATTAAATATACCAAGACATTTTTTTTATAGTGTTATCAAATCATGTTAATTTTAAAATCTCATGTTTTAAATTTTTATTTAACTCAAAATTTTAATTAAATTATGTAGTAGCTAACCTGATTTAAATTAATCAATTTTATTAATTCAATGGAGACCTGAATAACAGGTAAAAATATGGCTTAACTTAAAAAAAATTCAAGATAATAATTTTTAAAAATATCAAGACAACAACAAATTGAATCAACCTTGGTCCCCTTGCGACCTAAGTCATGGATTATATTAGGTTTAATAATTTTTTTATACATTTTTTTTAATTATATAATAAAAATAGATGTTCGTAAAATTAAACACCAACCCTAAAATAAATATTTATTTAAGACTGTGATAACCCTATAGAAAACAAACAAAAATAAATCATATAGTCTATTTTCTAACAAATTTAATATTGGACGAAATAAAAAAATTAAAAAAATAAAGGACAAAAAAAAATATATATATCTGGTCGGTAAGTAAACCCATCAAGCCTGTGAATCAGGTAACCTAGGCTAGCATGTCACTCGTGAACCAGGGTATGAACTCCTCTAAAATTATAATTTGTTTTTTAAGCTATTTTTTATTTAACTATATAATAATAAAAATATACGATCGCAAAATTAAACAACAATTACCGAGATATTTTTTGAGACCGAGATAACTTTATAAAAAGTGAATTGAAACCAATTATGAAATTGAATTTTCAATTAACATAATATTTATAGATTAAATCAGGAAAAAAGTTAAACTTGCCAGAGCTACGAACCACATCAACCAACCAAATATGCGAACAAATCTATGGACTTTATAAAGTTTATTAACATATTTTTTTTTCAAAAATATTCTTTTAATTATACGAGAAAAAAATAAATGACATCAAAGTCAATTTCAATTAAAAAGAACAAGAAAAAAAAACACATTGACAAGCCTATAAAGCACTTTAACCCTATAAAAAAAAAATAAATTATAAAATTTAATTCTTAATCACTCTGATATTGATAGATAAAATAGATAAAAACAATTTTGAAAAAAAAAAACAAAAAATTAAAAAAAAAACAATAAACTATGAATTACTGTTGTAATTCAATATAATAATAGGTGAACAGTAGGTATGGATGAACAGTAGTTTCTCCGGAACCTTTAGCTTAATTTTCTGGTAATTGTCTTAACTGGGTACGTATAGCTTAACTCTACTTGATTGGATTATTCGCAAGCTCTCTTCAGAGTAATTTAAGGAATCTGCATCACTTATTAGGAATCGAGATTATTGCACACAATAATGGATTTCTTCTTTCTCAGAAGAAATACCTCCCCTAATCTTGTGACGAGCACATATACATGGATGCTTCGAAATCAGTCAAAACCCCTATGACTGTCTAATAGGTGACCCCATGCACGGTCCTTAATGGTTGATTCTTTCTATCATGCTTGTTTAAACAGACCTGATCTTGCTTGCTGAATCAACAATTTCATCCGGCTCGCCTGCCGATTTACATCAAAAAGCTTGCAAGAGAGTGTTGCGATACATTCGTGACACCATTGATCATGGACTAATGGTTACACCTTCAGCTGCCAATCAGTTGGAGGCCTTTGCTGATGCAGACACGCAAAAAGATATATAGCAGTTCTACAGGTGGCTTTGCCAATTACTTGGGAAAGAACCTTATTTCTTGATCATAGACTAAGGCAGCAGCTGAGTTGATTTGGTTAAGATCACTTTGAAAAAGAATTGGGTCAAGATCTTCAACAACCTGTGTTCATATGGTGTGATAATGTTTATACAGCTTATCTAATCCAGTCTTTAAACCTCAAATTAAACACATAGAGATTGATTATTATTTTTGCGGGAACATGTCTACAAAGTTCAGTATATTTCTAATTGATGAGGTGTTTAAATCAGATATCCTAAAGGAATTTGGTTTTTTTAATGGTTGAATTATTAATTAAGTTGCTGCTGTTTATTAAATAACTCTCTTCTTTTTTATAGAGGAAAAATGTCTTTATAAAAAAACACTTTTTTGAGATATTTGAAGACCTTTCAATAGTAAAATCAATAAATTTACATAAAAAAAAATGTAATAAATAGGCTAAAAATATTAAATTCTAAAAACCAAGTTGTTCTTGTGTTGATTTTATGTCTTTTTATGTAGAAAAACTTAAACCTTTTACCTAGTTGTTTAAGAGGTATTTATAGTTTTTAAACTTTATCTTTTGTTTTAGATGGAGAGCTCAGAGAAATTTCACAATGATAATATTTATAAGGAATAAAAATGCGTATATTATTAATGTGAAAAAAAATCTCTTACCCAAGTATTAATACACATAAATAAGAAAGAAGAAAAAATGACTTAGGCTGAAAATATGATGGAATCAAGTTTGATATGGAAAACAGGAAGAATTGCCACAAAAAAAAGATATGGGGCAGATGTTGAGCCGAGCCCACCTCGTTAGTATATATTAGAGAGAGTTTAAACCGTGTTCCTTAAAATTTTAATTTTTTTAGTTAAAAATTAATAATTTTTTTATGTGTTTTGGATCGTTTTGATATGTTGATTTCAAAAATAATTTTAAAAAACTAAAAAAATATTATTTTAATGTATTTCGATATGAAAAATATTTTAAAAAATAATCACAACTATACTTCGAAACATGTCTTTAGGCTCAGAGTCGGGGATTCTACATGAGCCCCTAAAAAATATATGGAAATGAGCCAAAAATTAGGCCAATGACCATTATGTGTTTTGTACTAAAAGTGATAAATCATGATTCAATCGTAATACTTTTTAATATATTACAAGTGGTGCATATACCATTACATTACCATGATTACATATGATAATGTGGGGATCTTGTTGCAAAAGGTTCCTCAATATAAACACTAAATATATTTTCAAAAAAAAAAAATAAGCACTAAAATTCCAAATAAAAACCAAATTATAAATAAAGATAAGATATAGGATTAAAATAAAATTCTCAAACATTACAAAGATTAAAATAAAACTTCATGGAATATGAAAATAAAAAAAATTGCAACCAAACAAAAGGTGATAATGAATCACCGTTTTAATAGATTTTTAATTTCATCATGCCAAATATGTTATCACATTTTCTAAAAAAAGAAATGAAAGAAACGACTAGGCAGGAAAACAAAATTTAAGATTTAAGGGCATGAAGAGAAAGAAGATTTCAAATTATAATGATTTTATCATGAAAAAAATTATTTAACTTTTAAAATAAAAAAAGTAATTAAATAATATTTGTGATTTATACGATAAATTAAAAATAGAAATTTTTGGCAATATTGTGTTTCAAAACGTAGAAGCTTTCCTTTCAAAAAAAAAAAAAACACGATTCATATTATACCCACTTCTATTTCTTCAATTAAATTCAAGTAAAAAATCACTTTTAAATAACAAACTCCATCTTCTTAATTTTTCTTAATCCAAGGTGTAGCATTAAATCTATTATTTATTGTTACATATTAGGACGACGATTATTTGAGGTTTTCAACCATACCAACTCTGGCCCATCTAAATTGGGCTAAGCCACTGGCAATTACTAGTGGGCTGGCTGTTGGACTGACTTTGGAAATTCTCACTCCAATAAGCCCACTCTACTACCCTTGTGGTTGTGGACGAGTTAAGATCAATTTGTGTTAAGGTTGTAGCCTAGTGGGTTGCCCTGAATTCTGGGTGATAGCTATGGGCCACTCACAACAGTTTCGAAATGTCTAATTACACACTTTTAAGTATTTTTTTTTTAATTTAAAAGGACTAAATTATTTTATTTTACTTGTTCAGATATATAAAATCTCATTCTTTCTCCTCACTACTACAGTTTCAGGAAAAATAAATAAATAAATGCATTATAGCAAGCTAGGGAAGGAGATGGAGAACGTAGAAATTTAGAATGATATAAGGAGCTAGAGTTGTATTGTAACATTTAGTAACGGATGAGTTTTTTTTGTATATAATTACGGAGAAATCAAACATTACAAGCATAATAAATAAGCTAGCACAATAAAAAGATAATTTTATACTTTTAACATATAAAAAATCTTAAAAATTGTAAGGTTAGATAATTTAATTAGTGTGTCAATTGTTAATGTGTGTATCATGTAGCTAATCGGTTGGTTAAACATATTTAATTTTTAATAATGGGTCGTTTATCTTTAATATTTATTAAATATTTGATTAATAAATTTAGAGTAAAGATAAAGTTCTTGAGACAAAAATATTTTTTAAATAAAATTATAAAGTTGTTATAATTATAAGATTTTTGTTGCATTAAAGCATCATTCTTAACTATTCATGGTCAATGCTCCATTAAGAATGGATATTAATTAGAGCCATTAAAACTGATACATATTATGCTCTCTTTTTCTATGAAAGAAAACAGATGTTCTCATAAGCTGACATATACACTGAACTGACCTACAAGAAAATTCCATAAGGAGAAATCACTTGTGTCTATGCAAAAGCTCATATGATTGTTGTATAAGTGATCTTTAGACTTGAGATCACTAAGTTATCTTATATACAAAATGTTAAACTTTGATCATATTATATATTGTTTTAATTAAGGGTAACAAGTAAACAAATATTCAGTATAACATGAACTATATAAAAGAATTTTAGTAATCATAAGAGAACTCATCATCCTAGGTGAACTAAGAAAAATATTTCATTTGTTGTTAAATAGTATTGATTGTAAGCTTTTGCATAAGGTGGAATGAGATTTGCAAAAAGTTTCAAATTTTATTCAAAGCATCAATGACTATGGCAATGAGAATAAACATGATTTTACATTATAGACACATTTCATGCTATAATGTCTAAATCGAAGCATTGTTGATGAATGAATAATAATTACACTGAGAAACTGGTCACTAAAAGGTGTCAAATCACTTATGATGTTTTCTAATATTTAAGAAATTATGATAGGTTGTTAGATATTATACTTGCTCTTTAAATATAAATCAACCAATTATTGAATTAATATTAAATTAAATTATTTATTTTATTTAATTCTATTATATATATATATATATATATTTGGGTCAACTTATTAGGGAACCTAATCAACCGCACACATAAGAACCGTTGATCAAAAATTAAAATGAAATGATTAATCAAGTATGACTTCATTGTAAATGATTTTTAGAAATTAGGGACTAGAATATAATTTTTGACCTTTGTTTTGCTATTTATATGGTTTTCAGGTTTCTCTATAAATAGAATGTTATGACTTTTGTTTTCTGTACAGTACACCAAACACCTGAAAAATACAAAAGAAAAGAGTTAGCACTCGAAGGTAAAACAATATCTCTATCCTAAAAGGGTTTACAAGATTTATCATTAATAATTTGTGTGGATTACCGTTAGAGGTCGGATACTTGGATAACTTGTAGTTTGCAATAACTCAGCCTTGGAATAATTATCTAAAAAAAAACATTTAATCTTCAGATAATCTTTATATAAACCCCAAAAACTCTATATATGTCTAGCAGGATCTTAGGACTACTAAGAATTTTTTAAATTTATTGTTTTCATTGTGTATGTGTGTTTCAAGATATCTAATTGTGGTAGCTGAGCTATCGTTAGACAATTATGATTGTTGATTTTATATTTTAATTATTATTGGTGTTAATTGTGAATTAAATTTATATGCAAAATTATTTTTCCAAAAATTGTTTTTCTCTCATGATTTTTTAATAAAAAAACCCAACTACTATTTTGGTCAAATCTTGCTGAATTTTTTAAATATGGATGGAATTTGCAAATCTGGCTAGAAACTAAAAAAAAGTTGTTTATGGTTGTTGAACAACTGCTAATGATAAAATCTGTGCCAACATGTTTGGCTGTACTGCGTGCATATCCAACATGCCGCTAGCAGTTGATGCCTTACACAAGGAACTAGAAGCCCAGCACAAGGCTTCTGCCTCACGCTGGAGGCTAAGTAATGCGAGGGGTTGTCCCTCGCACAGCTGGTTGGCAGCGACAACATTGGCTGCCGCTACTATAGCCACCGGTAATGGCTAGAGAGCCTACCACCAACAAAAATAGAGGTAAAAGATGGGGGTATAATGATAATCTTGCCCGGGCAAAAATAATTAGGTTTTGGGATAAAATAAATAATTTTCCCTTGTACTTTATACCTAAATACCTTAGGGTTTTAAGGTTTAAAATTACCATGTTACTCCTATGTCTTATATGTAATTACAAGTTAGGATTTAGATAGAATTATGATTCTACCCTTCCACTCATAAAATGTTGATTTTATATATTAAAATTAAAGCCTTATATTAAATTAATTATATAATTAATTTTTCTAATAGGATTAGGATTGAATTAAAATGTTTAATTTAAAATTTTTGAGTTTTGTAATAACCTAATAAGATTAGGTTTTAATTAAAAATATATATTGTAGAAAAATAGTTTTATAAATGAAGAGAGTTTACAAGCCAAAAAGTTTTATTTAATAGATCCTAAAATATTTTAGGATGTTAATAGGGATTTTAATAAGAATCATTGGTTAGAAATTAAAATGAAATGATTAATCAAATGTGACTTAATTGCAAATGAGTTTTAAAAATTGGAGACTAGAATGTAATTTATACATGGAATTACAATTCTAAAACTAGAAAAATCAAATAGGGACTTAATTGAATAAATTTATTGTCATAACCTAATTTTTGAACAAATAATAAAAATTGAATATAGTTGACAATGGAGTTCAGACAAAACAAAATTTAAAGTTTGATGATGAAATTATTAAATTTGAGAGTCAATTAATCAATAATTGAAGAATTAATAAGTTGGAGACTTTAATTAAAAATTTAGATTAGTTTAATTAATGAAATCAGGAGAATTAATAAGTTTGTGAACTTAATTAAATTTTGATTTAATTAATTAAATAAATTCAGGGATTTAATTGAAATTAATCCAAGGGGCAAAATTAAATTTATTGATTAAGGGACCCAATTGATACATTTCAAAACATCAGGGACCAAACTACAATTTGTCATTTTCATCCAAGATGACGCCGTTTTGATCCCACTGTTCACCACCCCTTCCATTTCGCACGGACCAGACCGATTCAACAGGAAACAAATCCGGGAATTCAAGGCCACGACACCATGATTTCTTGCCCATGATCCCGCTCATGGATTGATGAACAGAGGAACAGGTTTTTTCTGCATGCTCGGGCTCTATAAAAGGCAGAGCAGAGCAGAGGCAAGAGGCGGGACAGAGGGGGGAAGAACAGGGAGAAAACTGAGGGTAAGAACAGGGGAAACTGAGAGGCAGAACATAGGGGAATTGGACCCGAAAACCAGAGGCAAAAAAAGAGCAAAACCGGGGAAGAAAACAGAAGCAGGAAGAGAGAAACGCAAGCAAAAACAAGGAAGAAAAACCCAAAAAGACAGAGGAAAACCAGAGCAAAAACAGGGGCAGAACCAAAGCAACGAACCCGAGAAAGCTTCGGTCCAGCCAAGCCCCGGTTTCAGGATCCTTAGCATCGTAGTCTTCATCCAGAGTAGGGGAGTTCGAAAGCAGGGACCGAAAGTTTTTTTCCTTCCTAAACACAACTCAAGGGGGGAAAAGAAAAAAGAGAAGGAAAGAAAAACGGAGAGGCAACCATTTCGCGCCTGCAGATAAAGAAAAATCCAAGGGACAATGGAGCTACACCGGGAAACAAAAGAAAAGAGCCACCGCGCCATCGTCTTCGTCGCCGTTCTTCGCTGCACAGGTAAGTCTCCCTTCTCTGCATTCAATAAGTGTCAAATGCAGTGTGAAGGTAATTTAATTACCTTCACACTATTCATGCACGCGTGAATTAACTTCACGCGTGCTTCTACTTCTTTTGCCCAGCCGGGCCACTGGCTTGGGCCAGTGGCCGGGCCGGGCTGGCTGGGTCCAGCCCAGCCCATGTGGGCTGAGTTGGACCTAGCCCCAAAAAAATAAAAAAAATAAAAAAATAGAAAAACAGAAAAATAAAAAAAGTAGAAAAAATAAAAAAATGTGTATGCATGAATAAAAATAATGTAAATTTATTGGTTTATTCACTGACGCCAGAGTCAGGAATAAAAATACCAGTTTAAATTTATATTATTATTTTTTTTTTCGTTGTATTTTATTTTATTTTGCTAGAAAAATAAAAAAATATGTGCATGCGTAAAAAATAAATTTATTTTTACTCACTAGGCGTTAGAGTAGGGAATAAAAAAAATATTGATCTAATTTTTTTTTTCGTGGCTACGAATTTTTACCAACGCCAGAGTTGGAATTATTCGAGCTTGAATATTCACTGGCGCCAGAGTCAGGAATATTATAAACAAATCATCATAGCATAAGTGAATAAATGTTTAGCAATTTAAGATGAAATCAGCAATGCAGTCTGTCTCAGGCAGAACGTTTAAGGGGTGATAATATCTTCCCTTTTACGTAACCAGTCCCGTACCATAGAATCTCTGTTGACCAGTTAGGGTTCCTAGTGACCATAATACTAGGTGGCGACTCCTTAAACAA
>Ga0325402_1004450_pt1 | contig 12905 bp, 4 predicted proteins | sample PopdelMetagenome_22_FD_207212 | JGI IMG/M metagenome (GOLD analysis project Ga0325402, IMG submission 207212) | Populus deltoides microbial communities from Bellville, Georgia, United States - Xylem-PdKOR-R3 | ecosystem: Host-associated > Plants > Phyllosphere > Stem > Wood/Secondary xylem... | reverse complement strand
TTCAATGACAATACCAAAGAATTTTTAGAGAACTGAAAGCAAATTACATTTTAAACCTACTTATTCATAAAAAATAAAAAAATAAAAACACTAACCCTACGTATGGTTTGCCAAATCCTGAACTGTTGGCATTATAAAGTTGCCATCTCATGCATGCAACTTCTACAGAATCTACCATTTCTGTTTATAACCAGTCTCTGGAGTTTACTTCCCCTTTGCAATCTCCATGATAAAGTTCAAATCTGCCAATTAGGCAGATTCACTCGTGCGGCTTTTAAGAAAAGCTCCTACCTGTCAAGAACAAGCCATTCATTCTTCTCACGACCTGGACGTGCCTGCCCGCTTGATTTTATATATGGTCCATCGGTGCGAGCAACAGGATCTTGTTTTCTGTTGAATCTGTGGTACCATTATCTTTGTATCAATGCCAGGTTTTATTACCTGTATAAATGCTGACCTAATTTTTGTTGTGGTTTTTAAACAGTCAGCTAGGAGATTATAAATGTGATAGTTTGGAGAAAATAAATAAATAAATAAATAAATAAATAAATAAAGGTGCTTTCTCCTCCCACAATTTTAGGTTTTACTTGAATAAAAAAACATAATCTTGCCACCCAGTCAAAGTCCAAGCGGTTAACATTGAGTACTGATATTTTTCCTTTTCTTATATTTTGAATAGAGGAGCAAGTCTTGAACTAATAAATCCCTTAATTTCCATATAGTTAATTTAAAAAAAACACTTGGAATATTGGAATCTGAATCAAGGTGTCTATATTTTACCCAAATTATAAATATAAAAGTGTTTATTTAATCAATAATATACTGTAATTTTATCTAGAACTTTTTTTTAAGAAGTTGGTTGAAAAAAATTATAATTTATTGATATTTTAAAATATATTTTTTTAAACCTTAAACGCAAAACTTATCGTAATAGCATCACGTATCATAATTAAGACTAAGTTTGGAATTCTCAACAATGTAATTAATCAAGGTTTATGATTTTCATTTCAATTTATAGAACAAATTATGAAACGTGTTTGGAGGATGTTTTTTTTTTTTAAAAAAATATTTCTAATCGAGTTATTTATTTATTTATTACCACAACTTTTTCTTGCTACTTGCAATGGAAAATAACCTGCATATGTTTCCCTAATCAGAATTTTCAATAACAAAAGATGTCATAATGCAACACAATTTCAAAACTTTAATCTTCAAAGGGCATGCCGACAACAATTGTCCATGTCTTAATTTATTAATTATCTCGTATCAGTGCTTTGAATTTCATCATCAACTTTTTAGGAATATAAAATATTTAAGATTTCTTAAAAATATCATAAATTATTAGGACGATCATTATAAAAGAAAAACATGTATTGATTCACTGATGTGTGTTTGTGGCGGTATTTCATGAAATTTTAAATTTTTTTAATTATTTTTTTAAATATTTTTAAATTATTTTGACATGTAAATATTAAAAAATAAAAAATATTAAAAAAAAAACAATTTCTACCGCTTTACATGACACCCCTGACGCACATAGAAAAGGACGGTAGAAAAAATAACCGAAATCAAATATAAAGGGGCAACTTTGTTCTCACCGTCCAAACTAAAAAGAAAGAAAAAAAAATTCTACCAATAATAAGCAAACAGTAGTAATGTTAAGAGACTGCCCGTTAGTTTGACTGCTAAACTTTAGATTTATTTTTTACAAGTTATCGGTTTAAATTTCATAAATTTCAGTATTATTAAAATTTATTAACTTCAAAATTTATAAAATTAATTTAGATATACATGACCGAACATCCACATTGAAAAAAAAAAAAACAAAAAAGAAAACCGCCCTCTATCTTTATACCACAGTACAGATTATTGTAAAAACATAAAAAACGAGTCGTCGTTTACACCTCTCTTTCTCGTGATCAAAGTTAAAATTTCACAATCCTCCAGCCTCTTCTTGAATACCAAAAAAAGAAATGGCTTCTTCTCCTCCAAGCGAAGAATCACAAAACCAGAATCAAGATCGACAACAAGTAGTAGCAGTGAAAGAGCAAGAGAAGGAGTGCCTTCACAAAACCAAAACGATAGAGTTCTTAGGCCGTACCACTCCTATCGTTCTCCAAAATGACAATGGACCTTGTCCTCTGCTAGCCATCTGTATTCATTTTCTCTCTCCTTCTTGCTCGTTCGCTCACTTGCTTTGCTTGATTTTTACGAAAGTGAAAAGAATGTTTTTAGGTTTCCGAGAAATCAGGGAAGTTCGTTTGCAATCTAATTTGATTATGGAAAATGACCGGGTTAGGCAGTCTTGAAAATTCGTTTCTTGTTTTTCTTAAGAATACAATTTAATTCTTGGATATCTTCTCAATAGTGGTTAATTGATTAACTAGGTGTAATTTGGAGTTGCTAATGATGCAAATTGGAAAATTCGTTAATTTGATCAACTGCTTCTGTGATTTTTAAGGTTCCTTTTAATGTTAGTGAAGTTTAATGCAAGGAATAAGCAATTGAAATTGATGTTGTGAAGTAATATTTTTCATTACTGTGGTTGAAAGAACTTAGGCATTTAGTTTAGGTTCTCAATTTTTTTAAGGTTTTTTATATTTTGCATGTAATTTTTGAGAGAAAACTGAATGTGAAGGGAATTTAGGTAGGTATGGCAAGTGTAATGTTCTAATACTGGTTGATAACCTATGGAGAAACAGAATCTACGATGTGCAATCTTGAAATTGCTTGTGTGGTAAGTTGAGAATTTGACTGCTAGGATTTCAGCTCATTATTAGGGATAGTTGATCGTAAATCTTACAGAAAACTTCAGTCATGTTTCGTTTACTGCTGGGATTCACTGCTTAGGTGAAAATATGCTTTTCTTTTGTTAAGTTCATTGTTATTTTGGCAACAAGAACTCTTAGGATTGAGTTTTTAGAGAAATATTGTCTTTTCTATTGTTAAGCTAATTGTGGTTCCGGTGCCAAGAAATTCGGCAGTTGACTTCACTGAACCCAAAAAAATCGTGTTAGACATAGTCCCCCTGACACTCTGGTTAATGAAGTTCATGTAGTTTTTTCTTTACACTGCCTTTTCTTAACTACCATAAAGAGGCTTGGATTTTGTGATTTGTCTCACTAGAATAGTTTCTCGGTGAAATGAAGGGATCAGTTGTTTAAGTATCAAATGCTGCTGTTTTTGGATTACATTATCTTGAAAGATTATTATATTTTTACATTTTCTGCTAATGGATTATTTCATAAAATTTATGCAAAGGACCACCTTGTCAAGTTTTGGTGGGAATTACAATCAGAAAGGTGGTTTGATTATGAACATGTGGGCTTGCTATAGGTAATGTTCTTCTGCTAAAGAACAATCTAAATTTGAGCCCAGATAGCGCTGAAGTTTCACAGGAGAAATTGCTATCCCTTGTTGCAGAACGATTGATTGATTCCAACAGTAATGTAAATGTAATAACCATGAGCAATTTTTTTTTGTTTGCTTCAATATACTTATTCTTTATTGGTTATGTTGTTTAGATTGTTTTTCTCATCATGCAGCACAAAGATGCAGGATATGTCGAAAATCAACAGCAGAATATTGCAGATGCTATTGATTTGCTTCCACGACTTGCAACTGGAATTGATGTAAATCTAAAGTTTAGGAGGTAGGCCTCTTCCCCCTCGCTCTCTCTCACTTCTTTTTCTTATTTATTTAACCAGCTTATATGACCATGCAGGATAGATGATTTTGAGTTTACCCGAGAATGTGCCATATTTGATTTGCTTGACATTCCTTTATACCATGGTTGGATAGTTGATCCCCTGGTATGCACTTTCCAAGCTTCACATTTTATTTTTCAGTTGAATTAAATTAATCTACTCCAGTTTTGTTTGTTCTTTGAATGCCTTTGATGCCTGGTTGCCTGTATGGAAGTGTTAATGAGAGGGTCTTTTCCTAATTATACTTTATATGCCCTTCAATTTTCAACTTCCATTTTTTGCTCCCCTTTTTTCTGATTTTCATTTATACACTTTACACTAACATATGCCTAACAAAATGAATTCTCCACATGTATGTCATTCAAGGTATAAGCTTGGATGCCTCTTCAGGTAATGACCAGCATGTATACTAGGGAAATGACAAAATGAAAACATTGGCATGTCTGTATAGTTGGGCACAAAAAACATGGAGGACACTAAAAATGCCAAGCTCGGTGTTTCTTGTAGATCATTAAGATTAATGTGACTTGTATTTGGTTGGCTAAAGGACTAGGGTTCATGAGAGTGCAAGTTTTTCCACAATGGAAATGCCTAAGAAGATATTCTTGATTGTGGAGATTTGAAATGGTGTGGGGAGGAAGCCTCACACTTTCTATATTAAGAGTATGTAAACTGGTCATGTATGCATGAGCTAGGACTTGATGGGCTTAGAAAATTTTCAAACAGTTGTTTCTCTGCAAACTTGGAAATCTTGTATAACCTCTCTTTTCAAAGTTAGCAGAGAAAAAAAGCACTATCTAGTCTGGTTCTACTTGTCTTGAAAGGGAAACTAAAAGTTGCAGGTAGGCATACCTGAGGTTAATTCCAATTATTTCACCAACTACATATATTGGAGAAAGCTTCACTGATAGTGGTTTTTCATGGATGGATGTCATTTGGGAATCAGACTCATTTATGGGAATAATATGTTTTTGTAATCTTGATATTGGAATCTTGCATATTTTGGCATGTCTGTTGACAGGAAATACTTTTGTCCGTTTTCATGCAGACCTTGTTAATTGTTTTCTTAAAATAAAAGGTAGGAAATGAAAATACTTGTGTGAAGCAGTAAGCACTTGTCATGTTAGGTCATTTGCTGTTTACCTTTTGCCGCTAGTGAAAATTGTTTGAAGCCAGAGTAAAACTTGTAAGCACCATATTGAAGATTAGGTAATGCTAGCAAGAATTGGAGGCTTAAAGATTTTTAGAAATTAGTTTTTAGTTTTTCGCTACTTCATTGTGAATCAACTGTTATTGATTTGGTGCATGGTTACCTCTTTAACTGGTATTGATTCGATATCCAGTTGCCTTCAAGTAAAAAATTTTCTGTATATGTTGAGCCAATGGATAATTGTTACTTTGCAATGGGATCTGTTCTTGATCAGATTTATTGGGTGCTAGTTTTTTTTTATTACTAATACTCCTATTTCAAATTAAAGCCTTAAAATTTGGACATGATTTACCCCTAGACTAAATATAGCTCAGTTAAAACATGTCCGCGGTGCAATGGCATTTGAATTTTCTGTCCTTTTGTCTTGTTAGATTGTTTTCTAGAAGTTATGCTTTGTTTGTTGCATGATCTCTTGTTCAAAAGAGATCATTTAGACATAGAGCTTCTTTCTTTTTTTCATAAACGAGGCACCACTCAATCAAAGAAGTATAAAACCAAAAAAAAAAAAAAAAACCCGATAATGGAGGTCCAAGATCCTAAATTATGTCATTGAGATCTCATTATTTGCATACTGATTGCGTAATTTTACCTTTTGTGGATGCTTTCTATATTAGCCACTTTTAAATCTTACTTTATTTCCTCTCATCAGATGGAGACCATTTTCTTATATGAATGGTCACAGGTTCTTTCTGTTTTGATAGATCCCATTTGTTATCTTGATGCTGAGAAAAAAATCGATTTTTCACAATTTGCATGGGTTTCACTATTACATTTGGATGGGAATTGCTCTTTCCTTTTGCTTTCTTTTATATTTTATTATTTGTAAGTTCCTGATTCTTAAAGTTGTTCAGAATCTTGTAATTGCAAAAACATATTTTGTTAGTTGCATTATGTTGGGGAAATAAGTAGTTAAAATTATCAGGATGTAAAATTGACAATACCTTCCTCCTTGTTCCTTAAATGGTCCTGCTTTTTATTAGAAAGCCTCCATGGTTGGATGTCGTGATTTGGTTTTAACTTGGGAATGATTGATTTTCTTTAATCATATGCACTAGGACTATGATACTGCTAATGCCATCGGGTCAAAGTCCTATAATACTCTTATGGGGGAGCTTGTTGCTCTGGAAACAAGAAACATGGAAGATGAAAGTAAAAATGTTACCAGGGAAGATTTTAAAAGTAAGACCGAGGAAGACTGCGTTGACTTTGTTGCTGCTACAACTGCAACTTTGGGCGTTCCTTCTCCCTGTCTTTCAAAAGCTAGGTCTTTTGATGATTCTCCACGTTCAGCCTCTGATCATCAAAATGTAAGAAAAGGGGATTTAGAAGAAGCAGCAGCCCTATTGAGTGTCTTAAAATTTTCGGAGGCTGAGTTGCCATGTTCAGCAGGCGATTCTCTTGTATCTGATGTTAATGGAAGGGTTTTGTTTGTTAGTTCAGATGAAAGTACATCTATGAAGGGGGATGTGACTGTGACTTCCTTGGATACATCAGAGGGACCTGTTGGTATTGATGGCAGTTTTAATGCATTGAGCAATGATGATAATAATAATAATCTGACATCCTTGGAAACTACTCTTCCACCGGAAATGACGTGCTCTTCCTTAAAGACTGATCTGAATGTTCATTTTGATCATTCAACTTGTACAGAATCTGGAGAACATATCTCTTGTGATGATACCATTAAGAATCGTAGTGTTGACACAGGTGTTGAGATTCAAGACGCAATGTCCCTTTCTTGTGCAAAGAGTACTGCATCTTTGAATGGAGACCGTGTGGATATTTTACATTACAGTCAGAAGGTTGAGAATCAGTGCACTTCTATTACCGAGGTTCATGAACCAGCAGATATTTCAAATGGGCGTGACAAGGAGGATGTACCAGGGTCAGCTTCACCAGTTCTAGAGTCAAATTCATCTATTGGCAGAATGCAGAACATAGACGCACCTGATACCTTTACTTCAAGTGTTGATGGCAGTGAGCCAATATACGAGGGAGAAGAATGCATTTTGGATACAGGAACTTCAAATTATGAAGAGCGAGAGCCTATGTATGAAGGTGAAGTGGTTCTTGCAGAACAAGCTGATAGAACTGTGAGTTCTAAGGATGAAATCACTCCACAGCAAGGTGAGTGATGATTCATGTTAAAATATGTTAGCTGTCTTGGATTTTATTCATATCTTTGTTTCTTTTACATCCTATTGTACGATATATTGTGTGGTAAGTTAATATATTGAATATATTTGAAATGTTTTAGGGGAGCTGATAGGGAACTTTTTGAAGAACAATGCTAGTCAGTTGACCTTTTATGGGTATGTTGACCCAGTGCTTGGCTATTGAATCTCCCTGTTCCTTGTAGATTTATTTTTTGTGCTGGATCTGGATTTGGTCATCATCTGTTTTCCTTGATATTTTTTGCAGTCTCTTTTGCTTACAGGATGGGCTTAAAGAGCGAGAGCTGTGTGTTTTTTTCCGTAACAATCACTTTAGCACCATGTTTAAGGTTAGTTACAGTTTGGGATGCGCTCTTTTGTGGCTTAGCCTTCATGCTGTAGCTTCTTATTTCAAATTAGACCTGTTATTAGTAGTGACCCATTTAAAGAAATACTATTTAGATTCCTGTTTTTCTTTTCCTGGATGTCAAAGGTTTATCTACTCCTGTTTAATTTGCAGTATGATGGTGAGCTGTATCTTTTAGCTACAGACCAAGGTTACATTAATCAGCCTGATTTGGTGTGGGAGAAACTAAATGAGGTAAGACTGTGTGCTCAGATATCATCTTTGTTAAGGCATTAGATAAAATACTATACTGAGGTTGGTTCCCAATTCCAGTTCTAGTCAAAACTAGTATGCAAGGATATAATTTTGTTCTACTCTAAAATCTGGATTGAGGTGTGTGTTATTCCACATCTAATCAAAATTAACGTGATTTTGCTGGCAGTCATGCTACATTGGGTGTCTTAATAGAAGTCAATGGTAATAAAGATTTTCCTTTAAACTCCTAACTTCCAAAAGCCCATGAGTAACAAATTCATTTTCTGACTTTTTTCAATTTTCTTCTGTAACCTCAAAATAAGCTAAAGGTATATATCAGATTTCTGAATTTGCCATACCTTATTGAATAACTTGCTGAATTGTTCTTTTTAGGCATTGTTTGTGGAAAGTATATTGATCTTTTCTTCCCCTGAGAATATGTATCCTAATCTTAACTTCCCATGATTTCAGGTAAATGGAGATACATTGTTTATGACAGGCAACTTCAAGGAATTCAGGGTGGAAAGTCATTCAAATGACCCATGGGATGAGCACAATGCCGTGACCAGTACTGCTGTATGTACTTTTTGGTCCAAATATTCTTAGAACTTTTCATCTTTTTATATTTTACTATTAAAACTTATTTTTAACTACATGTCTCAGGATTATCTTGCCAGCATCGATAGTGCTGCACAAGCGGGTTTGGATATAAAGTACTCTTTTAACTTTTGTTGCTTATGCACCCATTTAATCTTTAGTTGGAATGTGGATATACGACCATTACTAATTTAGTGATCTCTATTCATGAATGTTTGTACTAATTGTGCTATTATGGCAGCTCTGATCTGCAACTGGCAATAGCTCTGCAGCAACAGGAGTTTGAGCAGCAGCAGCAGCAGCAGCAGCAGCAGCAGCAGCCGCCGCCGCCGCCGCCTCAACGCCATAACATGCAGCAAGCATCCAGTACTGGTGGTTCGAGGCTAATCACAGGCCCCCAGGTAGATCATTTATAATTTTTATGCTTGGATGCTTTGGATATTTTGTTGGCTATAGAAATAAGAAATCATGGTATTAGTTTTTCAGCTGCTATTGTTTATTGGCCTACCTTGGCTGGTCATTGACTTGATTTCTATTAAAAAAAAAACCAGCATAAGGATACTTCATTAACGAGGTTTAATGAATAATGTATTTTAATTTAAGGCATGCGACCAATCAATAAATACAAGATGCTTACGATTTAAATGAGTTTCTGGCACTTCTTATATCTAAAGTCTAAACTTAACGTGGAGTTTGTGAATTCCCACTCTTCTCGTGGTCATCTGCCAATTTGATAGTTTGATCTAGGATTTGTCATTCATGGACGTTGACAAGAACCTTCCGTTTAGCAGCATTTTAGGATGGCATAAAGTTAAGGGTTGAGGTAGTGCCCTATATAGAGATGATTTGTTCTGACTGTAGATCCCTTCGTTCTCTTGGAATACTATTTGCGATCACTCAACTTTTGTTTTGATTTCTTTTCTAACGAGGCAGGCGATGGCACTTTTATTTTAAACTTATAACCATATATGATTACTGATTCACAAGATTGATTTCTTTCTTCTTTTTCTTGCAGGTGCCAAGGAGCAGTGGGAAAACCACATCTTCTTCATCTTCCAGGTTTGATGCAAAGTCAAAAGACAAGTGTAGTCTGATGTGAATTTTGCTGGAGGTGTTGTGGAAGTTTGTTCATTAAATGGCTTGTATTTCGACCCCATGGTATCCTTCATAACAATAAACTGCATTAGTATAAGGTAATGTTTGGAAATGTGGTAGCGGTTGCTTTTTAAAGTATTTTTTGTAGAATGCATAAAAATAATGTTTTTTTTATTTTTTTAAAAATTATTTTTTATATTAGCACATCAAAACAATTCAAAATAAAAAAAAAATTAATTTCAAGCAAATTTTTTTTTAAATGAGAAAACATATTTTCAACCCACTAAAACAAGTGTCCCTAAGTTTCCCCTTGTAAAAAGGCAGTATATAGCCCCGCGCCCTTGCATCATCCTGTCAAATTATTCTTGTTATCTTGTTTTCTTTTCTTTTTTTATCCCGGCCCGGCATGTGCTTAGCTTTGATTTTTGTGGAATAGTTGACAGATTGAAAGGGGTCCCTTGTTTTAACATCTGGAAAAATGAGCAACAATGGTTCTAGTTTATTCAAGTGAAATGTCTTTGGAGGTGGCCCTGGTAGGTCCATATGGAGGACCCATTTACATTTAGAGCTATGTGGTCTCGCCCATGCAACTTCACCTGGCTGAATTATATCTCGTCAAAGCTAAATGCACGCTTGAAAAGTTATAGGCATGCTATTTTCGAACTACTGGCTGATGTTGATGTGGCGTAACAAATTGACAACAGCATTTAGGAATAAATTTTGGATTTATGTTAGGGTTATTGCTTCTCCAATCAAATCTTTACTATATTAAAAGCTAGTCATATCATGTAATGTCAGCATCGAGTATTGATGGAAGGGACCTCACCTTAAAAAAAAAAATATGAGAATCCTCGGTGCCCAGCTCGAAAGCTCGTTACTTTCGATGATATATTTTGACTGCATGCCCGGATGAGTTCTTGGTTTTTTTTTACCCCAAAATCCAATTGACAATGGGGCCTCCTTGTAGGCTTCTATAGCTGACGTTTCTTTCTTTGTTTTATTTTTTAATCGTTATGTGACCCAAAAAGCAATCGAAACTGCAACGCTCAGGTTAACCCTACAACAGCACAGATTCGAATTAGGTCTAGTCAGTTAGGTGTATGAAATGCCTGGTAATTGGCGGCTTCCATGGGAGATTGTTCTTCTCAAGCTGCTGCGGTTTTGTTTTTTTTGCATGATAGCTTAGGCTTATTATGATAGTTAAGGTTGATACTTCAATGTATTTGGAAATGTGATTCTCGATGTGATTATGGTTGCTTTTTAAAGTATTTTTTATTTAAAAATATATTAACATAATATTTTTTATTTTTAAAAAATTATTTTTGATATCAGCGTATCAAAATGATTTAATAACACCAGAAAAATATTAATTTAAAGCAAAGAAAATAATTTTAAATTTTAAATTTTTTCAAAAACACTTTTGAAACGTAAAAACAAATATGGCCAGATAACTTGTGTTATGTTGTAGGCTGAGTTAATTTTTTCCTAACATAAAAAAAATGCTTAAATGATGATAATATTTTTTGCATGATAGTTCGCTAATAAGCTCATTAACTTTTATTTTTTTAGTTATTTTTATATTTGTTAAAAGATTGGATTGCCTCTCATTCAAATTGATTATAACTAAAAAAATATGATGAAAATATAAAAAGCCCCTGAATGTTAGTTTTATTTTTATTTTTTACTTTTAAGAAAAATATAATCATTTCACTATACAACTAAAGCATTAAAAGATCGAAAAGATCTTGAACCAAAATTTTAATTTAAAGGTATTTAACACATTCATCGTGAATCTAAAATGTAAAAAAACTTATTTGTTCTCGATAAATATGATAATGAAAAATAGACCTTATGGAAAAGACTGTTTTGCCCATAATTGCTAAATGATTTTGTTTGAAAATGACAAAATGATTATTTCATTGTTCTAATCCACAGTAATCTATGACTAGGTGTACAATGAAACACTAAGTTTTTTAGTTTTGTTGTGTAACGAGTGGCGTTAAAACCTTTAGCTTTAAGGTGCAATTCACCTGACTTGGGTTGATGCATCAATAAAAGTATATCATTACATTAAGAGATGAGTGAGAAAGTGAAGAGAACTTTTCAAGAAAGTTTCATGAAGATGCAATTCATAGACAGAAGTCATAACAAAAACTTCATAATTGATAATGAGTCATCTATTACTATCGCAACACCTGTAACATTCTTGTTGGTCCATGACATTAAACAAAACAACAAGACCACACCATTATACTATGATTAATAAAAACAAACTCTAAAACATGTAGGTAAATCACTATAGCAATCCATATTAAAAAGATGAGTTTGTCATTATATGGCCCATGTGTATGGTTGTGTGGCGGTTGGGCTTTGGTGGACTTTTTTCTTCTCCTCCCTCCTTTCTCACTTCTCCTTGCCAAATTATCAAGGTGTCTTGCCATTTATTTTTTTATTCAATTTAATCCTTATTTTTTTGGTTGCTATTTGTTTAATTTTTTTATCTCCTTTTGATTGATTTTTTCTTCAATTTTGTTCTTATCATTTGATTTAATTTGATTTTTATCAAATTTGTTCCTTATTCTTTTGATTTTTTAACCTTTTTACTAATTAAATTTTGTTTTCAATTCCATCTCTCAAAACTTTGATTTTAATTTATTTTTATGTCAAATTTGGTCTCTATTTATTTTATTGCTGTTTGTTTTGTTTTGAATCCTTTTTTATTGTATTTTTTTTGTTTTCAGTGGGGTTAGTCTCAGTCTCATGACCAGGGTCATGAGTTTTGAAAGTTAACATAGGTTAACTTCGAGCTTTTTTAAGTCCTTTTATAAAATCAATTTATTTTCAATTTCATCATTCAACATGGTTTTTTTAGAATTGGTCTTCGTGCTCTTTTTTTTCACTTTTCTTTATATGAAGTTATCTCAATCTCATGCCCATGTTTGCGGGGTTAGTGGGTTGACTTAGATTTTTTTATTGTCTTTTTTTATTATATTTTATTTCATCGCTCAACATTTTTTTATTGAGAATTTTGCTTTATTTTTTTGGGTTTGCCTTCTATGTAGTCAATATTGTTCTCATGACCATGGTAATCAGTTTCAAAGGTTAACATGGGCTGACTTTAGTCTTTTTTTAAGGTTCTAAAATTGATTTTTTTTCAATCTCATCCTTCAACATTTAAATTTTTCAAAATTGATGTTCATGTATTTTTCTCATTATTCTTTCTATGGAGCTATCCTAATTTTATGTTCATGATCCCGGGGGTAGTGGGTTAACCTTGATTGACCCATATCTTTATATATATATATATATATATATATATATATATATATATATATATATATATATATATTCCATTAAACATTGAGCTGTTTAATAGTTGGACAAATAATTTAATTCAATTTGCTTTTGTTAATGATTTTTTTTTTTTACTTATTGGAACAGATGATCATTTGAATAAACAAAAAACAATAGTATAAGAAACAAAGCTATTAAACACAACATAGTACATGATCCGTGTTGTGAGATCAAATATCTTAATCTTA
>Ga0325402_1004448_pt1 | contig 12906 bp, 6 predicted proteins | sample PopdelMetagenome_22_FD_207212 | JGI IMG/M metagenome (GOLD analysis project Ga0325402, IMG submission 207212) | Populus deltoides microbial communities from Bellville, Georgia, United States - Xylem-PdKOR-R3 | ecosystem: Host-associated > Plants > Phyllosphere > Stem > Wood/Secondary xylem... | reverse complement strand
ATATTATATAATATATAAGTATATATTAACAAAAAAAAAACCTCAGGGTTTTCTTACTTAAAAAAAAAAAAACATATTTGGTACTTCTCTTTGAGTTTTTTTTTTTAAATTCTTAATTGAATTCAAATTCAAATTCAAAATATAATATGAGAAAAAAGAAACTGATTCATGATTTAACAAATGATGTCTCAAAGGGCTAATTTCTAGTTAGGGTAGACATGAAAATATTAAATAGTATGTGTGCTGCCTGTCGTGGCACTCAAATACTTGTTCGGTGACGTAAGATTATTGGAAAAATATATGAAGCAGAGTGGTATTTTAGTTGTGCACGTAGTAGAGGGTGTCGGGAGTTAGGCCATTTCAAAAATTACGGCTCGCATTACGCCCGAGGCTTAAATTACTTGTTGACCACCAACTCTACTCTTCCTTGTTTTCTTTTCAAGTAGGGGCCCCTCCCAAGGTTCATGCTAGTCCATGTGATTGTCTAGTGTTTTAAAACATGTTCTTAATATCTATCAATTCACCCCTTCAATTTAGAGAATAATTATTTTTTTATTATTATTAACGTGGGTGTCCGAGTCTGTTGGCGCGCACCTCGACTAATCTCGCGAACCTTGAAGTTAACGATCATGTAAACCTCTAGTGATTGTAAGGAGAATCGAACTCGTGATTCTCGTTTTATCGTCACTACTATATTGAGAAATATGAGCTAGTGATAAAATCAAGAGAAAATAAAATAGTTTGATTATATTTTTTTCACTTGAATAAAATTATAATTAGCAACTCTAATATTTGTCAGATCATTTATTAAAATGATGTTTTGATATATTGATATCAAGAATATCTTTTTAAAAATAAAAAATAATAACTATCATACTTCTAAACACTATCTAAATTGGATCCCTATCTGCAACTTCATCTTAGATGCATATTTTTATTCAAGAGTAATTGTAGCCCATTGTTAATTAATAATTTTTAAAAAAAAGTTGGTAGAATTAAAGGTGTGTCTACGAGCGTGCATGCCTGTTTTTTTAATTTGTAATTAATTTTTTTATTTTTTTGTTTTCATCTATGATCGTGGGAAATGTAACGGGGACTTTGAATGTTCAACGACAAGAATGCCTTGGAATATTATAGTTTGATTAAGCATTGGATAAAAAAAAAATATGATGTTAATATTTGACACTACAACAACACCTCATTGACACGTGAATGATTCCTTTTTCTAAGATAGGAAGCGGGAAAATCTTATTTTACTTCGAAAGTAGCTATCAAATTTATTTTATGAGAAGAGAGATAGAGCAAAAAAGAGAAAAATAAGTGATAAAAAGTAAAAAAAATTTTCATAAAATCATCTTCGATGGGTTTGATCAACACAACTTTCTCTTTTTCATGTTTATTTTATTCATGAACTCAATATTAATCTCTTTTTAGAGAGCAGATTTTTCAATATTCCCAAGTAAAATGACCATAGCGGGTTGTTTGTGGTTTGAATACGATGAGAAAACATAAATATTATGATTATAATTATAATTTTATAAATAAAACTAAAAGAACATAGTGATTCCTTGTAGCATTGCATATAACTCAAGATCCATGGTGTTCATGATGGATTTCACTATATATGGAATCTATAGTGTTCATGATTTCTTTTTCTTCTTCTTCCTTGTTTAGGTCCCTTTCCACTTTTTTCATGGCTTGGTCCTCCCTAGTCAAGATTTAATTTCATCCATGTCCTTATTAGCCATTATTACAGTTACAGCTCAAAACTAAAGAACTAAAATGAAGACATTGTACACACACTACAAGTTATATCTCTCCAGGTTTTTTTCAAACATTCTCTTGGCTAGAGCTCTCTGGTGGTTTTGATTTGATGGAGTTGGGCTTGAAATGGGAATTCTTGTATGTTTCAGCTTTTCCCCTCCTTCTCCTTACGCTCTGGGCCCTTCGTCTTGGCATTCCCCGATATCTTCTGATCAGATAAATATAGTTGCCCTTACCATTCCATTTTAGTCCAGTTTCCAGTTACCACTTTTCCCTATGCTTACACGTCTTGTTTTGACACATGAGCTCTTTCTATTTAATGCCTTTGACTTCGGAGACTGGTTTCCTCAACTTTCAACATCCTCAATCAGGACTGCCATGGCAACTTCAAACAAACCCTAATTTTTCCTCTGTCCAGATTAATTGGTGTCCTTTCAGGTTACAAGCAAACTATTTTTCCCCTTTTGGGTTTTCTATTCTCTACTTTGTTTGGTCTTGACCTTGTTATCCTCAAGCCTTGCTTTGTCTACTGGTTTGAAACCCAGGTGCAGTTTTTAAGTCAATATCTCTTGCTCTAAACTTTTCTCGACTGTCATGTCTGGTATTTTGATATTATTCTCTCTATTTTTTAGAATAGTTATGAGAAAATCTCATTTATTAGAGGGACTTGAGTTTTTTCTTTCTTTTTTCCCTTTTACTCGACACTTTTTCATGTTTATTGCTGTCAATTATTCATAGTTATAAAAATTATTTCATTATCCATGTACCTGCATTTTTGTTCCTTTTTATTTTATCACAGGCGTTTATCCACTACAAGTTCAAATAGCTTGGCCCTCACGTTTTCATTCAATCATTTCTTTAGCTCTGTTATCTTTCATGTTGAGGGATTCCTAGCCATTTAGGGTTATTTGGTGCTGCTCTTGAAGAATGTGCAAGGGCTTAATTACTTAGTGAAAATTAAGGGGTTTTGCAAGCATTTATGGCCTTTTGGTTGAAAATGTAATCAAGAAAAGAGAGCTTAGGAACCGACACCACCATAGAAAATATGTAACCATGAAAGAGGTAAGCATTGATAAGAATGGACAGGTCGTTGAATATTTTCATTTCCAATTAGTACCAAAATACTAAAGTCTTATCTTCTTTTGACTTTTGTTTAATGCCATACCTGTTTCGGTGTCTGTTGTTCGAGTTGTTTCTGCTGATTTTAAATTACCCTTTTGGATTAATTATGAGATTAAATATAATTTGTTTTTGGCCAAGAGTTTATTTTTTTTCTATCCATCTGTGTTCTTTGTTGATCTGTCTTGCTTTGTTGCTCGTGCTCCCATGTTATTTTACTTTCGTTGTGTGCATGTTTTTTTTCTATTTAAAAACGTCGTTCCTTTCTGCTTCATCCTCCTTCTCCTCCTCTTCCTTTGCATCTTATTTTACTTTCATTTGACTTTGAATATTGGAAATTCTTCATTTGTTTTTTTCCAATTTAATTATCGGTTGATCTCGCCATTATCCCTTTTTTTCTTTACCTGTCATGTTGCTCCTACTTGTGCTGCCTTATAAGGGTTGCTGTTTTGTCTTATCTCTCGAATTTTGTTTTTTTTAATGTTATTTTGCTCTCTCTGCAGACAGGCTTACCTGTATAGCTTCAGCTCCACCTTTTGCAAATTGCTTCGAATTCATATTTGTAGATACGTCGCCTTCAATTCCTCTTGCTTTGCTTTTTCTTAGCTGAAATTCAAACCTTCTTCATTCATTCATGCTACAAATTCCCTTCTATCTTTCAATGATCTTTTATGTTTTCTTTAAGTATCCTCCTCGAATCCTTCTCCTTTGTTGGTCATTGCTTTCTTCTTTTTCTCATATTTCAATCATTCAAGACTTTTTTATGCTTGATAGATCAGTTTGCACAGGTCCACCGCCATGCTTTTTACCCCTTTTTGCTTGAGTGGTATTTGTGTTTTCCTCTAGGACTATTTTAAAATCAGATATCTTCTTTCTGTTCTAAGATGATTGATTTTAGTGGTGGATATGACGAGGCAGATGGGGTTCTAGCAAGTCAAGCAACAGCAGAGGCTAGTGTTTATTGGGTTCAGGCTACACTAGATCTGGATGGAACCTGCACTGCTGATGCTGTTGATTATGGTCTTAAATATGGAGTTTGCGATTGAAGCCTCACCAATTGGTCTGGGTCATTTTCTCAAATGCTGCTAAAAGCAAATTACTTGCCTGATTGAAGAAAATGAGATTCAGATAATTCTAAACCCTTCCCACATGGGGAGTTACTATTGATACCATGTCCTTCTCTTTGCTTTTCCTCAAGATAAGGAGAGCTAACATCCAAAGAAGCTGCACTTAGATATTTCTGAAGTGCTGTAGTCTTTTTTCTATTTTTTACTTAATTAATGTCTGTTAACATGTAAAGAAATTGTTATATCCCCTTTTTATTAACTGTAGGTTGTTCAAATCTTGTTTGTGCTGGTGTCTTTTTGTATCAACCTTGGGTTTATGTTACTATAATGTAGCAGACTGTAGGAGTTTAATTGTTAATAAAATCCTGTTTTATTACTCACTTTTGTTCTTGTTGTCCTGTCGAGAGTTCTGTGGATTTCTGCTCAGATCAAACCTATTGAAAGTAATCGCATCCTTTCCAACTATATAAGTTTGTAATAAGGGTTACTTCTTTTAGACAAAATATAAATCACGAAGGGAATAGGCATGAAAAGTACGGATTTTGACCCTAGTTTATACTACTTTCTGACTTCTAAACACATGTCATAGGCATGAAAAGGTGACGACATGTTGAGTAGGACTACTCGACCTTTCTCAATAACGCAATTAAGCAATGAACTGCTGGCTATCTCCACTTTTTCCAAATGAATATCATGTGGATATTCAGAAATTATTTTTTTTCCTAACAAAAAAAAAACCTATTCACTATATACTGAATGCCAATGAATAGTGAAGTTCTAGAACTGTTCCAAAATTTTAATATTTCATTTTGCAAGTCAAACGTGCTCATGATCTTGAAAGTTCATGACTTACTTGCGTTCACAAATATAGAAGATGGAATTTTCCTTCACCATCAAAATAGGAAGGCCATAAAATCAAGAAATCAAAACATAAAAGAGCAAATCTCTAGGCTAGAAAGTAGAAAACAAAAACTCCTTAAAATCTGAAACCATAATTCCAAATTTTATTTGCGATATTACTTCTTATTTTATCTCCTAAAAATCCAACACTTCTTCAAGCTGGAGCATAAATATCTATCGTGCTGAACTCACAAAGAGCTCAAAACTAAGTCTAAGAAGTCCTTTGGTGAAGAAACTGGTTATTTCTTGCATAGTAGAAACAAATGATATGCACAAAGCTCTACTATCAATCTTTTCTTTCATAAAATGTCTATCAATGTCTACATGCTTCGTACTATCAGCTATTTATTGGGTAGTAGGCACACATGGCAAACAAGCACAGAACTCCACTATTAATCTTCTCTTTTATGAAATGTTTGTCAATCTCTACTAGCTTCGTAATCATATTTCTCTAGACATAAGTATAGTATCCTGATGTGAATCTTCTGTCAATGAATGAACTTGTTCAATCTACATCAGTGTATGTCTTTACTGTTTGTTGTGTAGTGTTCTAAAAGAGTAAACCTTTTCCTGATGTACTTTTCACGTATATGAGAATTCAATAAACTACCTCAAGATGTTTTATATAAGGTAAGAGCATAAACTAGTTTACTAAACTTACAACAAATGCAATATCAGGTCATGTATGTGATAAGTAAATCAGCCTTCCCACCAACTTTTGATAATATGTTATATTCACTAGATCACTTTCCTTGTCGTCTCTAAGTTTCTCACTGGTATCTATTGAAATGTCTACTGGCGTACAACCACTCATCCCAGTTTTCTTAAAAGATAAAGGATATATTTTTGTTAGGAGACAATGATCCTTTTCTTTGACCTAAAAATCTTCATTTCAAGAAAATACCTCGAAGATTCTAAATTCTTAATCTCAAATATTGATGAGAGGGAACACTTCAATTGATTTATCTCAAGTACATCAACCTCGATAAGAATTATATCGTCTGCATAGATAATTAGTATTGCTTTATTCTCATCCTGTAAATGTCTTATAAACTTTGTATGATCATTTTATCCTTGAGTATGCCTTTGATTATTAACAAACGGAATGAATTTCTCAAACCAGGCTCTTGGTTATTGTTTTAACCAATATAAAAAATTCTTCAATTTATACACTTTGGTGCCAAACTTTCACAAAATCCTAAGGCTGTATCAATGTATACTTTTACCTCTAGGTCTTTATTAAGGAATGTATTTTTTACATCTAACTGTTGCAGAGGTTGATTACAATTAGTTACAAGTGACAAAGGAACTATTATAAAGTTGAGCTTTGTGATTGAAGAAAATGTCTCCATGTAATAAATGTCATAGGTCTATATGAATTCATTGACAACCAATCAAACTTTATATTGTTCTATGAAGCCATATGATTTATACTTAATTATAAATACTCATTTTCACCATGCAATTGTCTTTCCTCTTGGTAGATCAACTAACTCCCATATGCCATTTTTAAAAAGCTTTCATCTTTTTATATACAACTTTTTTCCATTCAGGAACTTTCAGAGCATCGTGTACAATATTTGGAATATCCATACAAGACAATAGTGAGGTAAAGGCATGAAAAACAAGTGATAGGTTTTCATGTGACAGAATTAAAAAATGGATGTTGGGTGCAAGACCTCACACCTTTACAGATAACAATGGAAATATCTTAATCACTAGACTTGATATTAGAACCAAACTTATGTTCAGAACTAGAAGACCTCAAAACTTGAAGTTGAAATAAACTAAACATGCGGTATAGATTTAGTAAGGATATTACCTTAAGGGTTTATGGATTCGGGGCAGTGCAAAGGATTGGATGAATCTTTCTTTCCAATTGTCCTTCGTCAAGAGTAGACAACATTAAATTATATCCATGTTGTGTTTCTAGTTTATGTTTCTCTTTTGTTAAGATCATGGCATTGTAGGAAGACCTAACTTTTCAGTATCTAAAGGACTTGGTTCATAATTTGTATTTTTAGATTAAATGATCACAATTGAAGAAATATCATATTGTAAGTTGTTAGTTTGAAAAAACAATATGAAACATAGACATAAAAGAATCTATGTTTTGGTTCCCTCTAAAGATGAGGCGTATAAGGATGTAATTCAAAAAAAGTAACATCCATTGTTACAAAATTTATTTTTTTTAATTAGGCCCAAAACATTTATATCGTTTTTAAATGAGAGCATAACCAATATATTTTTTTGGCTCACGGATAAGTTTTTCTTGATTAACTATGAATATGAATCTAAGCAATACAATCAAATATCTTTAGTGGTTAAAAAAAAAAGGAAAGCCAATTTGATGAATAAAACTTATGAAAAACATTGAAAGGTGTTTCAAATCTTAAAACCTTATTATGAATTCTATTAAAGAGATATGTAGCAGTAAAAATAGCTTCACCCAAAGGTATTTAGGTATTTGATTAGTAGAAAGTAATGTTCAAGCTACTTTCAATAGGTGTTTATTTTTTATATTTGGCCACATTATTTTGTTCCAGAGTGTCAACATATGAGCTTTAATGAACAATTCTTTTTTCACAAAAAAAATTGCCTAAAATTGTTTTGAAATATTCTTGAGCATTATCGCATCATAAAATTTAAAAAAAATTGAAATTGGGTTTGTACTATAGTGTAAAAAATTTTAAAAATTGTTTTCGCATCAAATTCTTCCTTTATTAAATACACCCAATTTAATCTTGTGTGGTCACCAATAAGTGTCACAAATCATTTTTTTTTCCAAAATACATGGATGCTCTATAGGTTTAAACAAGCCCCTCGTGCATGGTATTCAACACTTAAGCATGCTATTATTCAATTTGGCTTTCATAACTCTAAGTTTGACTCCTCATTATTCATTTATTGAAGTGGCTCAGTTATGTGTTATTTGTTGGTATATGTGGATGATCTTGTGCTTAATGGGAATGATTCTAGATTTGTGCAATCTCTTATTTAGCAGCTTGGTGCTTAATTTTCATTGAAAGATATGGGTACTCTTAACTATTTTTTATAAGTGGAAATTATATCAACTCGTGCATGTTTATTCTTGTCCAAGCACAAATATATCTGTGATTTGTTGTCCAAAACCAACATGGTACATCCTTAAAATTGGTTGATGATACCGCCTCTGTTAATAGTACTGAATTTCATCGAATACTTGGGAGCCTTTAATATCTTTCCCTCACTCGTCCTAATATTTCCTTTGTCGTCAACAAGTTATCCCAATTTATTCATAAGCCCATCAATACACACTGGATAGCAGTTAAAAGACTATTTTAGTATCTGAAATAGACTATATTCCATGGAATCCAACTTCAAAAAGCTACCTCTTGGCATCTCACAACATATTCTGATGCTGACTAGGCTGGAAACATTGATGATCACACTTCTACTTCAGCTTATATCAGTTTTCTGGGACACAATCTCATCTCCTAGAGCTCCAAAAAACAACAGGTTGTTACACGTTCATCTATAGAAGCTGAATACAGATCCTTAACTAATGCAGCAGCATCTGAAACAATATGGTTACTCAGTCTTTTCAATGAAATTGGACTTCCATTTAAAGCTTCACCTTCCCTACTATGTCACTACCTTGGCGCAACTCATCTCAATTTCAATTCGGTTCATCACTCTATAATGAAGCATATTCAGATTGATCTTCACTTTGTCTGTGATTTAGTTCAAAAAGGCACTATTAATGTCAAGCATATTCACACCCAAGCCCAGTTTACAGATCTGCTGACAAAACCTTTATTCAGGCAGCATACTACATTCCTTAGATCCAAGATTGGCCTTACTTATGGAAGTCCTATCTTGTGGGGGCGTATTAAGGAAATCTGTATAAACTCTACCCAAATCAAGCAACAAATTCCTACCTAAGTTTAGCATTCCAACTGTTAAAAATCTTTTCATTTACTGCAAATAATATTATTGTAATATTATAGCAAATGTCCATATGTATCAATTACCTAAAATAGGCTTTGCTCTTGTATATATTTCACTCAACATAAAATGAAATTGTGTGTTGCTTCCATTGAAAAAGTATGAGTAGCTGTTTGATCTTTTAAGACTTACCTCAGCTTTGTGCCGGCAATTATCCATCATATCTTGTCCTTCTTATCAACAAAAAATGCAACTGGAAGATCACAATTCTTTTCAAAAGTCGAGGGTAGGAGGCTATCTAGCCAACTTTCTCATTTCTCGACCTCTATAAAACATGGTTTGATGATGATGATATTGAAATAGGCTGTAGAGATCAATTTCATCTTCATGTTGGTAAAAATCCTTGAACATCACAATCTGTCTTAAATTTAGATACTAAGGTTCTTTGCAATTAAACCCCCTGACAATGGATTTACAAGTGTCACACCTGTACGGTGTCGCGGCGAATATTCCACTTAAACCTAAATGTATATCTATCTGGAAAATATGGAGAGACAAGAAATTCTTCTCTTTTATCAGTGGAAAATGGAATAGTCGCCACCTAGTATTTTGGTCACTAGAAATCCTAACTGGTCTCAGAGATTTGGGTACAGGGACTGATTGCGCAAAAAGAAGGTATTAGCACCCAAATACGTCTTACCTAAGGTAAGCTGCATTGTTTGATTGTCTGATAAAAAGCTAATGTGTTATTATATTTTTAATTATTGGTCTGTCTTTGGTTCAAGAAAAGTCCTCCTCAGTAAGGAGGTCCTTATCTTATCGGATAAAAACCTAGTCGTTCTAACGTCTATATAAAAACTATATTTTTAATATCAAGAATACGTTTTACGTATAAATTTGTAATCTCATATACTAAAATAAGACAAAAAAAAATTTAGAATTTTTTAAAATATTGGCCTAGTTCTTATGGCTCTGACAAACTTGTTATTAAAGCCAAAGTGCATGCAAAAATCTTTTTGAAAAAAACTTTTTGTGTTTTATGTATAAAAACAAAATGATTTTTTTTTGTTTTGTTGTATGAAAATACGATGTGATAATTTTTCTTATCTTCAAGAGACTTAGTCGTATGCATAAAATCAAAACATTTTTTATTTTTATTTTTTGATGTCCTTATAAAAATTAGATATTTTAATATCGGATTTGTATCTTTACAGTATAAAAATACAAATCGATATTGATCAAAATGCAGTAACAAATTTGCGGAAAATCATAAATTTTTGAAATAATTTTTTTGAAGAAAATTTCCTTCTTGTTTTTGGGATTTTTTATTGGACAGGACTCGGTCCAAAAGAAAACTAAACTGAAATTAGGCCCAAATAAAATGAGACCTACTTTCTACAGGGCTGGACTTAGCCCAGCCGCATGTGCTATGCTGATATTCCAGCCTGAAACAATAGTAACCGGGTTACTGTGTATGAGCACAGTACAGCTAGTTAATTAGCCGGTTACTATGCACATGCATAACAAGTTAATTAATTAGTCAGTTACTGTGCCCTTCACTATAACCGACTAATTATTTTCTTGCTTGCAGAACGTGCACAGTGCACGTTTTGCAATGCAAGAAGATGAACAGAAAAAAGAGATAAGGGGAAGAGGGCTGACCTGCGGTGGCTCTAAAGGCGGTGCTGCTGGCGGTTTTTGACCGAAGGATGGCTGAGACGGTGGTCGGTTGCTAGGGAGCCCGATGACAGCAGTTGTTCTTTCTTCTTATTCCCTGTGCAAAGGCGCCAAACTCTGGTTTTTTCTCCTTTTCTCGTCTGCTTCTATTCTACTCTATGTCACTGTCTTTGTTTCGTCCCCTTTGTCCCTATGTCTTCTCCCCTTCTGGTTTGTTTTACTTCGGTTTCTCTCCTCTCTCTCTCCTCTATTCGCCCCTGTTTTGTCTTCTCCTTCTATTGCTGACGGTGTTCTTCCCTCTCACGATGGTTCTGCTATTATTAGCAGTGCTAATGGTGGCAGAATGGCGGTGGTTCCAGGGGGTGAGGCACGATTCTTCTTCTTCTCCTTGCAGAGGCCCTAGTCTCTGTTTTTCTCTCCTCTCTTTCGTTTTGGCTTTCTCTCCTCTGTCTCTCAAACAAATCTTCCTCCTTCTTTTTCTCGTCCCTCTCCCTCAGTTTCTCTCTTCTTTACACTCGAAATCCTCCCCTCGTTCAAAAACTCCCCCCTTTCTTTCTTTCTATTTTTTGTTTCTTTATTTCTGCCTCTCTCTGTTTTCTCCCCTCATCCAAAACTTCCTCCCGTTCAAAAACTTTCCCCCTACTTAACTCTCACAGTACCTCTCCCCGTTTCAAACTTCCTTATCCTCCCTTTTTGCTGGTGTTGGGCGCAGTATTTATAGGGCAAAAGGAGTGGGGGCGTCCCTATTGCCGCCCTATTGCTGCGCATGGGGAGCATGGCTTTACTGCCTTGCCACAGCGCCGGGTTAGTTGGCTAGTAGGCGTGGCTGGCAGGGCGCGGCTCCCCCCATCATAAGGGGGCGTTGGGCTTCGGGTTTTGGCAGAGCACGCAGCAAGAAGGAGTAAAGAAGAAAAAAAACAAAAGCTTATATCTTCCCCTGCTGCACGTTCATGAAACGACACTATTTTGTTTTTTTATTATTATTATTATTTATTTTATTATTATTAATTATTATTTTTTGTTTTTTTTATATATTTTTATTTTATTATTTTATTTTTTATATAGGAACTCAAAAATAAGTTATAACAACAAGTATCGTTGATATATACCTAGCATCTGTCATGAAAAGGAGGTAAGGTTCAAGAACTTGATTAGTATGTCCAAGGTATAATACTTCATCTACAACATGGATTTCATGATGAGGTTGTGCCTATATGGAGAATATGAAACCTTTCATTGGCTTTCTCTTACATAGCTTATTATGAGAGGTGCGCATATAAATGATGAAAATATACTTGAAAATATAGAGAGATCACAAACGTTAGGAAATGAGATTACAATTGAAACATTTAATAATATAATGTAGAGAACTCTGTAGAACAATTAGAATCAAGGAATAAACAAGATTGACTGAAGATATTTGACACCATGAGCTCATATGTTTATGATATTTTATATTTATTATTTGATATATAGAATTGAATTAGTATGATGATAACAAAATTGTATTTTATAAAGACATTATTGTTACTAATTATATGTTTCATATTTATAAGTCATGTTAAGTAAAGACTGGTATTGTAATATATGAAATGGACTCTGTCAACTTGATAAATACAATCATCATTTCTCTTATTAGTTCTCTATGATATGTGATACAATCAATATATATAAGTTTTTAGTAATACTCTATGTGTATTATGTTGATCAACAATACTCTAAAAAGTTTAGGGGATTTGTCGTACAAAATTGCAATTGAATCCTCTCACTAAACATTATAGACTCACTGTTCATAGTTTTTTTTCACCCTTGTAAGACCAAATTAGAGGCTAATTTAAGTTATTTTTTTATTACAAGACTGGGGACAAAGTGAAAAGGTGGATGAAATGGATGGTTTTTTCAACTTTGAATAAAATGTTTATTGTATACCTCATACTTTTAAAATTGTAAATATTTCGTTTTTTTAATTTTTAAAATTTCAAGAAAAAAAATTAATTTTACTCCAAAAATTAATTTCTCTTATTTTTTTAATCTCTGGTTTGAGAAATGATAGAAAAAGTTACTAGATTCCAACGATACAAAGAGAAAATCATCCTTGACATCAATTTTGGCCACCAAAATAGTTGATTTTGGTGTTAACAGGTTCCATTCAATGATAAAAGCTCTACTTAAGTATTTTTCCACCTTCGGATTGCCTAAAAAAACATATATGAGTTCGGAAAGATTTTTGATATGGGACTAATTTCGGTTTTTGTATAATTTTCTAATATCATTGATGAGTTTATAAAGATATCTAGGTGTTTTGGATGAAAAATAATTAATATTTATTAAACTATGAAGAAATATAATATTACATGAGTAAGTGTGAGAATGTAACCTTATATATGAAGAAATATAAAACCGTTTTTATTTTTTCATGTGGAAAGCCTTTTATGTTTGTAGTCTACTTTCT
>Ga0325402_1004447_pt1 | contig 12906 bp, 5 predicted proteins | sample PopdelMetagenome_22_FD_207212 | JGI IMG/M metagenome (GOLD analysis project Ga0325402, IMG submission 207212) | Populus deltoides microbial communities from Bellville, Georgia, United States - Xylem-PdKOR-R3 | ecosystem: Host-associated > Plants > Phyllosphere > Stem > Wood/Secondary xylem... | reverse complement strand
AGCTTTACAAATACTAGGCTTGCTGCTTCCTTGATTTCTTGCTTGGGAACTGCAATTTTAGTAGATGGATACATTGTAATAAAAAGGAATTCCTCAAATATATTTATTTTATTTGCTTTCTTGTACACAGATTTTAAATCATTAAATATCATTTCAGCACATCAATTTATTGTGCAAAACATATTTCTATATTTTTAGTTCTTTTATGATCCATCAAATCATGAAATATTTGAAATACTATCTGTTTAGGAGTGGTTGTGGTTATTTTTTACAGTGTTTTTTTATACTGAAATGTATCAAAATGATTCAAAACATATAAAAAAAATTTAATTTTTAATTACAAATAATTTTTTAAAAAAATACGAGTTGATATTTTCTAAAACCTCAAGGTTTTTTTCTCATCTATATCATCAAAACTCAGAAATAGAATAAAAATTAAAATTAGAATCAGAAGAATATAGATTATCATATGCTAAAATGGATATGGATGTTATTTTCAAAAGCTACATAAATTATTAAGCTGACAAAATTTATATTGATTGCCAATTTTTTTCTTCTTTAAATTCATCTAAAAACGTTTAATTAAAAAATATATTTCAACAAGTAATCAAAGTAAGATGAATTAATAATCACCTAAATCATAATTAAGTATTATTATGCTAGACAATGGCACGTAGTAAGTTCGTCACACGAATAAAATCATAAGCACAGCATGGATTTTCTATGTTAAAAAAAAAAAAAAGGTATAAAATGAATTTTATCGTCTTCATTCAATACACGATGAATAATTTTATAACATTTAGATATCACGGGACCCACTTTTATTGTCTTCATTTAAGCAATTTCAATCTCATTATTAAAGTGTGTCTTATGAACAATTGAAGGGAACTAAAATAATTAATTAAATCTATCACTTTCTCTTATCTTAAATACTCTTATTAAATTTCGATAATTTATTTCAACAATAAATAAATAGATGAGGTTTACATTTTAGTATATATTTGGTTTAAGAAATGGTATTGGGTGTAAAAGTTTGAACACTTGTATGAATTAAAATCTTATCTCTTACAAATGTAATTAGAAATTATATTTGTTGAAATCATGCACCAATCTTTAAATCTCCAAAATCTCCGAATATACTAATTCTTTTCATTTTCAAGCAAATTTTGTTACATATTATTATATTGAGGAAATTCATTTTACATTAATAAAATATTAAAATCAGAAATAAGTATACCGTAACTTCAATTTTATAATTATGACTATTAAGACTCCCCTAAAGAAAAGAAAATAATAATAAAATCATCAAAGTATGCCATTCCATCACCATATGCTTTGAAGATTGTTAGCAAATAATATAAAAATAGCTGAAAAATATATCAACTATAAATAAAAGAGTTACAATTTGCATAATGAAAATGCCAAGCCATTATTTATTTATTTATTTATTGATAAATTTAGGATGTGAGATGAAAGGCTTCATCAATTTCATTATTAAAATTTTTCTAATGTTTTTATGCTCAAGAAATAAAATATACTTGATTGAATAACTTGGACAACATTGTTTACCCTGACATTATTACGTTTTGGAGGTGTTTTGTGAATATAATAATAATTGATTTTTAAAGTATTTTTTTTAAAATTATTTTTCATATCAACACATAAAAATGATAAAAAAAAACATAAAAAACAATTAATTTTAAACAAAATAAAAAAAAAATCATGAAACGGAGGTTTAACTTCCCTCCCATACAAGTATGTCGACTCATAACAAGCCACCCGCTGCGCAATTTTTTTATCCTAAGAAAACATAAGAGGACCAAGACAACCAAATTAATTTTTATTGAATAAAGGATGTTTAACTCCTCCATTTGCTCGTTAATTACAAAGAGATCTTTTTAGAAGTGATGGAAAACTCGAATGATACAGCATAATCATCTATAAGAGGAAATAAATGACGAGTTCACAAACTGCAAAGCCAATATTGAAATATGCACTTTGCCTGTGTTAATCCTAAAAGAATGTGGCTAATCTCGGCACCTAAAAAGAATTATCCAACGAATGCTCCATGGGTCTTGATGAATACGGGTATGACATGCAAGATAAGGTGTCATATCTCACTCAATGTGCCATTAAACAAACCTTAAAGAGCAAGTTTGATCTGTATATATGAAATGGAAGCCTATCTCTCTGATCAAGCCAAGGAACAAACCTTGTCTGCAAATGAACGGCGAGATGTTTGCGGTTAGTACAAGTTGAAAGACAATCAGTAAACTAGTAGATGAAAGGTAGCTTGTAAGGATTATGGAACAGTTCAATTCAAATTCACTCATGGGGGAGGGGTGAGGAAGAGTGAACTTAAAGAGAGCCCAGCACTTTAAAGAATCTATCATGTGTGGCAGAAAAGAAGTATCACTTGATAATTACAAGTGTTTTTTTTTTCTCTTTTCGATACATGCTTTTCTACTATCATGTCTAGAGACTACAGTTCAACACAGAAAAGAAAAAAGGAGCTCTGAAAGGAGAGAGAAGAAAAAAAAAAGCTTGAGAAAAATAAGTGCACTTCTATCAAAAGACATCGTAGAAAATGCTTACCTTGTTTAATGCTACTTCAGCAAAGATGGCTGTCGTCTATATAGGTTGCTTGGACACCCATCATCCAAGATCCCACTGATGTATCATCATGAGCGTAACTCTTAAGAGATGCACTGCATATAATAAGGACCCAGAATTAGTCTGCAACTCATGCAAAGGGTGATGGAATCTGCATTAACTTGAGTAAAATTCTGCACAGGCGGCTAACACAATGATGAACTTCTCAACCAACAGAACTTGTAATAAGAACTGAGCAGCTTACTTTCCATTAAGCCTATCTGAAATCTGGTCCTTATGTATCACTACTATGTAAACATATTCCTCATCAACTTCAGAAAAGCATGCTGGGTAACTTCCATCCAATTCACATAAAGCTCAAAGACCATGGTACAATGATGAGATAGAGGGTTTCCAATTCCTCAGCTTTGCACATATATCAGCTAATGTAGTCAAAGTATTTAATCTAATATTGACCCAGAGTTCTTATCATCAACCAAACTATATTGAGTCACAACTTCCAAACTTATCCTCACACCAAAAATTTAAAAGATGAATTCACACTTAAACTTTTCCTATTATAGCATGGTTCTTTTCACTAACTATGAGGTCACACTTGTTTCATAAGTGGGCTGTTCACTTCCAAATTCGATGACTAGGATTTCTGTTGAAACCAGCTTTGAATTTTAGGAAACATGACAGTATAAAAGCAACAAATACATCAACCAAACCATTTAGTGTCCCAAGACAACAGGACAGAAGGGACATTTGCAGAAGGGACAAGAAAGTGTTTGGTTAAAGGGGCGGAGATAGAGGCATAACATAAATTTGTATATGGGACAGTTTCGGGGTGAGTTTTCTGCCTTTCAAATCAAGAGTGTCCCCTCTATCTCCAGTGTAACCAAACGCTACTTAAAAGAACCTCCGAAAGCACCAATAATTGACATGGAAGGATGACCGTGCTTTAATATTCAAATTCCACTATGTCAAGGATTTATGATAAATTCTAGCAAACCTTGCTCTATAAATCAGCATAAAAGCATATGAAATATGCATTACATTTTTTTCAGAATTTTCTTAAAAACTACAGCATAACAGCATAGACCTCTCTTATCCTAGCTCAAAAACTTTCTTGTAAAGTAGATATCAGCATAACAGTTCCTGAATTGCATGCTATCCTCAAGTACTGTCCACAGAAGTTTGTATATCCAACTCTATAATTAATTCATAAATTTTTCCTCTTTAAAAAAAAACTCTAGCTACTGGAATTTCCTTTCCTAAGTATCTGAAAATCCCCATAATTGATAATCCACACATACACAAACTTGTACAGAGACTCATGAAAACAAATGCCCAAGAGGACATTATAGATCTTCACATACTCAAAAGATCAATGAAGCTCAACAACACAAGATTGAAAGGAAATGATCTTTTTAGGAAACATATGGTAGGTGCATTTTGCTGGCTAATGAAAACATAATATAGAAACCTGATTCAATGTAAGGCAAGAACCGTTCATCACGATGAACTATTAGTTTAGCAATTCCAATGATTTGGTGGCAAGTAACGGGTGTCATTGTTCAGATGTTGGCAAGATTGAACTAAAAATAACTTCCACATTATGCAAAAACTACTTAATATTTGCCACATGAATTTGCAGCATCGAGAAATAAAAATTTACATCACCTTTTCACCTTGACAAACTTCACGTAAGCCTAGATACTTCTTCAGAACAATACTGTTATCTAATATCAAGCTGTGGTTCCCGCATCTGCAATGAAACCTTTCTCTCTCATTTCACCAATAAGTTGCACTGCCCTTGATTCATCCTTGTGCTGGAGAAATCCCCGGATGATAACATTATAAGAAAATTCATTTGGAGGGCAGCCATCCTCTTCCATATTTCGAAAAGCTTCCAATGCTTCATCTAACAATCCTTCTTTACAAAGTCCATTTATTATTGTAGTGTATATCTGAACATTAGGCTGCAACCCTTGGACAAAGAGTTCTGAAAATAGTTTCCTTGCTTCTTTAAGATTCCCGGATTTGCACATGGCATCAATCAGGATGTTATACATCACCATATTAGGCTTCAAGTAAGTACTTTGCATTGCTCGAAATAGTCTAAATGCCTTAGCAAGGTACCCTTGTTTGCAAAAGCCATCAAGCAATATTGAGTAAGTACATAAATCTGGGACGTTGCCATTAGTGAGCATATTCTTGAACAGATCGTGCACTTCCATAAGTCTGCCTAATTGGCACAAGCCATCAATAAGAGTGTTGTAACTAACAATGTCTGGAGTTAAGCCTTGATGAATCATTTCATTAAAAAGCTGCTTGGCTTCACCTATCCTTTTGGCCTTACAGTATCCGTTAATTAAGATGTTATAACTAAAAACATCAGGTTTACAACCCTTGGTTATCATGACATCAAAAAGCTTTCTAGCTTCAACAACTTCCGCCTGCAAGAAATATCCATTCATCAACGAACTGTAAGTAACAACGTTAGGCTCCACACCCATTTCAGTCATTGTTTTTAGCACACCTTGAGCCTCAAAAACATTGCCTTCTTTACAAAATATATTAATCAACAGGCTGAAGGTGACAATATTTGGCATGATATTCAAACTCATCATTTCATTTAGCATTGCTGAAGCCTCCCTCCATCGGCTGAAATTGCATAAGCCCTGGATCAAAGAGTTGTAAGTGAAAATATTAGGGGAAATGCCTTTAGCCTTCATATAAGAGAAGATATATAAAGCCTCATTCACCCGCCTATCTTTGCAAAGACTGTCGATCATCATAGAGTATGTCACCACATCAGGCTGGCAGCCTGCCTCTCCCATTTTCTTAAACAATCCAGCAGCCGCAGCAGTTTCCCCAATCTTACATAAACCATTGATAATTGTAGTATATGTGTGGACATCAGGTTGACACCCTCTTGCCACCATGTCGTCAAATAATTCCACGGCTTGGCCAAATTTACCCACTTTACAGAGCCCATTGATTAAGGTGTTAAATGTGACAATAGTGAGTTGAAGACCAAGTTTAATGATTTTGGCCAAGACAGAGAACCCAAGATCAACACGTTGCAACTGGAAGAAGCAATTAATCAGCATATGAAGGGTATAAGTATCAGGAGAGAGCCCAGCTAATTCCATTTGTTTGGAAAGAGAAATCACAGCATCGTGATAATGTCTCATTTTGACAATTGTAGACAATAATTTATTGAATTGGATAATACTAGGCCGGGGTTTCCTATGAAGCATGTGATTGAAATAAGCAAGGGCATCATCAATGTTTCTAAAAGAAGAAGCATCATTTTTGTGTTTATCTCTACTGCTAATGCTAATGCTACTGCTACTGCTACTGCTACTGCTAAAAAAAGAAAGGGCATCATTAATGTATCGAAAAGAAGAAGAAGCATCATCATTTTTGTGTTTATCTCTACTGTTACTGTTACTGCTACCGCTACTGCTACTGCTAGAAGAAGAAATGAAGTTGGAGTGGTTGCTAGACAACGGCGATGAAGTGGTTGGAGAAAGAAGAGTCATACCCATTATTTTCATTTGGCATCGCTGAATTTGGGACCTGATAAAAAAGGCTTCTGAACCTCCTCGTCTCACAGCCGCCGCCGCCGCCATAATCATCGAGCTTCCTCTGTGTTTTTCCTTCTCCTTGTGGTCTGGTTTTTCTTTGGAGAAAAATTGAACAAAACGACAGAGACACTCTGTAACAAATCTGGAAGATTGAAGAAAGGGATTTGGGGAAGCAGGAGCATCTCTCTCTCTCTCTCTCTCTCAAGGAATGCAGAAGAAAATTGTGGGATTGTGGGAATGAACGGTTAAGATCATGCTTGGGTGACGTGGACGGCTGGATTTCCATAGAAAAGGATACGTTGACACGTGTGTGACACGTCTAATACGCTGGCGTTTTGAAGAAGGAGAAACAGCAAATTTGCAGTTAATACATTCCAGTCCAAATTTGCTTTTGAATTTTAAATTGCACCCATTTTCAAATTTGAATCATGTTCTAGTTTATAATATAATAGCCATTTGACCGTCCTCTGCTGTGGGCTACATGTTTTTTTTTTTTATATAAAAATTATACATATAGATTTTTTTGATGTATTTTTTTATATTAAAAAAAATTTAACTATAAATTAAAAATTTCATGATACATATAATTAAATGAATCAAGAATTATATGGGTTAATAAACTTGAAAAACATATTAATGATAATTAAAAATAAAAAGATAGGTATAGATTAAGATATTTAATCTTGCAATATGAAATATTTAACTAATTGTATTTACTAATGTTTTTTTATTAAAATTAATTTTTTATTCAATCAAATGATATTAAAAATAGACACACATATTAAATTTATTAAATAAAATAAGTAAAAAAAATATTATGAAAGGATGCACATATAAAAAATATTATCTAATTTTTTTTAAATAAAGTTATTTTATATAAAAGATAAAAAAAAATATAGATGAATTATAATAATTTTTAAAAAATTAAATACTCAAAATACCATAAAAAATATCTATTTAAAAAATATTAAATAAAAAAATCACAGTAGAATATCAACACGCTTGGGCTATTTAAATAAAGAGCTAATAAGTGTCGACGGGCCTTTATGGCTAAAATTATTTTTATTTTCTTAAATATTTTAACGGGGCTAATAACAAGTCGCCTGCCTCTATTTTTTTGAAAAAAATAAGCGGGTGATGTGGTAAATGACGTGTCGTCTACAAGGTCAGATTCTAATCGTTACAATGGTGGCTGAAAAATTAGGTGGTTAGTTTTTTGGCAAACGAAAACCTAATTTTCAAGCTTTTTCAGCCCTAAAAAACCTTACCGATATCCTTAAAACACCCACAAATCATTTCATCAACTTTAAATACAAAAAAAAATGGTCCAAAAACCCGAAATCAAAACAGGTTTAGTTTTGAGTTTCTTAACTTATATTTGTTTTTTCATGTAATGTTAAGGTTCTAAATAACCACCATAAAGTGAACAATAACATTATCGTCAAAATCCAACAACCCCTCTTTCTCTTCTTTATCTAACCAGAAACTGAAAAATAACACAAATAAATTTGTATATCAAAATTTAATTTTTAAAATTTTAAGGGATCTAAATTATATATATTGCGTTATTTTTAAAAATCAGGGATCTAAGTGTATTTTTCATAAAATATTTGGCACGTCATCCATGTTTAATGTCTTATTTATTTTGGTTTTTATTTTTTTAATTTCACCATTTACTAAGAATTTATATGTAATTAGCTTTTAATTAGATTAAATCACACAAAATAAAATTTAACAAACAAAATAAATTATTAAAAAAGACACGGTATATTCATAGTATTTTACGAGTGTGCTAAACGATAAACACCACATGCCTTTTATATTTTCACTTAATATAGAAGTTTTCTTAGGAATAAACGCATGTTGGGTGTCATTAAGCTATTAGTTTAGCAATTGGAGGCCCATGCTACCTCAAATATGCCCATAAATATTTTTTCTTCTTTTCAATCAAGTCTATGTTAGTTCAAGTTATTTCTTTCAACAAGAATTTCAGTTTGGATTCCTTTCAATTACACTCTTTTCAGCATAAACTACTAAATTACAAATCCAATTTATTACACTATAAATTCACAAAACACCATTACATAAGAGAGAATTGTTATAATTCTCTAATTTATTTTAGGACAAGCAATGGGTTTATGGCATCTTTCAACTTTGAAACTGTCTTCAAATCATTCTCTCCTTCTTTTGGGTCCCCTTCTTGTAATCCAAACTCTTTCATTTTTGAAACTTTATATTATTCATGGACGGAGATACTTGTAAGAGTAGTAGAAAGCAAAGCAAAATACGATATGATTAAGTTGATAGCATTGCTAGTACAGATTGTAGATCATTAAATATCATATCAGCACTTCAATTTAATAATTTTTTCCGATAATAAATTGAAATTGAAATTGATGAGGATTACATTTTGTTACATATTATTATATTATATTGGTGAAATTCATTCTACATAAACAAAACATTAAAGTAAGAAATAGTACATCAGAACTTTAATTTTATAACTATAATCACTAGGACTCTCCTGAAAGAAAATAAAATAAAAAAGCATCATCAATACATGCCCATTTCATCATGTTTTGAAAAACAAGGAGGACCAAGACAACCAGATTAATTTTTTTTTTTCACGAATCTCCTTAAATATTTCATAATTTCAATATCTTTCATTCAAATATGGATCATTGATTTTAATTAATTTAATTTTCACAATCAAATCTGAAAACTAAAAAATATAAAAGCAAAAATCATAATGAGAAATGTAAGCAAGAGAGAGTGATCAAGAAAACACATTTTGTTTACTCTATCTCAACTATCCTAGTCTCTTTCATCCCCAACCAGCAACCAAACACTACTTCACAAAACTCAACAAACAAACGATGCCTCAATGAGCTAATTTAACGTTAGGTCAGGCCTCTTTGGATCTGCAACTAGGCAAAACATCCCTGATCACAAAAATGGTTTAACACTTGGAATATAACCCTAGAGCCCGCTTCAGACTTCTAAGTAAAGCCTGCGTCTGTATTGAATAAAGGATGTTTAACTCCACCACTTGCTCGTTAATTACAAAGAGATCTTTTTAGAAGTGATGGAAAACTCAAATGATACAACATAATCATCTATAAGAGGAAATAAATGATGAGTTCACAAACTGCAAAGCCAATACTGAAATATGCACTTTGCCTGTGTTAATCCTAAAAGAATGTGGCTAATCTCGGCACCTAAAAAGAATTATCCAACGAATGCTCCATGGGTCTTGATGAATACGGGCATGACATGCAAGATACGGTGTCATATCTCACTCAATGTGCCATTAAACAAACCTTAAAAAGAAAGTTTGATCTGTATATATGAAATGGAAGCCTATCTCTCTGATCAAGCCAGGGAACAAACCTTGTCTGCAAATGAATGGCGAGACGTTTGCAGTTAGTACAAGTTGGAAGACAGTCAGTAAACTAGTAGATGAAAGGTAGCTTGTAAGGATTATAGAACAGTTCAATTCAAATTCACTCATGGGGGAGGGGTGAGGAAGAGTGAACTTAAAAAGAGCCCAGCACTTTAAAGAATCTATCATGTGTGGCGGAAAAGAAGTATCACTTGATAATTACAAGTGTTTTTTTCTCTTTTCTATACATGCTTTTCTACTATCAAGTCTAGAGACTACAGTTCAACACAGAAAAGAAAAAAGGAGCTCTAAAAGGAGAGAGAAGAAAAAAAAAAGCTTGAGAAAAATAAGTGCACTTCTATCAAAAGACATCGTAGAAAATGCTTACCTTGTTTAATGCTACTGCAGCAAAGACGGTTGTCGTCTATATAGGTTGCTTGGACACCCATCATCCAAGATCCCACTGATATATCGTCATGAGCGTAACTCCTAAGAGATGCACTGCATATAATAAGGAGCCAGAATTAGTTTGCAACTCATGCAAAGGTGATGGAATCTGCATTAACTTGAGTAAAATTCTGCACAGGCGACTAACACAATGATGAACTTCTCAACCAACAGAACTTGTAATAAGAGCTGAGCAGCTTACTTTCCATTATGCCTATCTGAAATCTGGTTTTATGTATCACTACTATGTAAACATATTCCTCATCAACTTCAGAAAAGTATGCTGGGTAACTTCCATCTAATTCACATAAAGCTCAAGGACCATGAGATAGAGGGTTTCCAATTCCTCAGCTTTGCACGTGTATCTGCTAATGTAGTCAAAGTATTTAATCTAGTATTGACCCTAGAGTTCTTATCATCAACCAAGCTACATTTGAGTCACAACTCCCAAACAAACCCAAACTTGTGCTCACTACCAAAATTTAAAACATGAATCAACACTAAAACTTTCCCTGCTATAGCATTTATAACTAACCTGTTTATGTCAATATACCGAGCCAAATTTTTGGAGAGTATAAGAAGGGAACCAGATGCATGTCGAAAGTACCTGAAATGACAAGAGGTTAATGTTTAACCATTTTCTGGCCATTCATGCAGTATTTAAAACCATAAATCGATGTTGCAGATATTAACCAAAATTATCAGTAACACATGCACAGCTAAAATATTCTTGTGTTGTCATTCACAAGTTCAGCCACTTACGATTTTTCATCTCCAAATTTCCACCATTCAGGCTCATACCATGGTTTACCCCTGAAAATCAATAAAAGGTTAGATCCCCAAATAAATTCTAATAACCTTAAAATTGAAACATTACAGGGCTGAAAAAAATCAGAGAACCTCAGCTTAAAAAAACAAACTTTTACAGGATAAAAAGTAAGAATGGGCAAATTGAAGACTTTGCCCAAATGAACGCACGAATGAAACTTCATACATTCATCATAATTGTTGGATCAGTATGTAATTATAGATGCAACGGAAAAATGAAACAATGGAGATGTGAATATTTCATGCTTTCCACACATAAGCTTGCACTCTTGGTGGAATATGATATATTAAATTAACTTTGCATTAATTCTACCAAGTCAATCAGAATGACAGTGCTGACACATGAGGGGTGATAAGTTCAGAAAATAATGCCGTGTAACATGAATTGACTATTCCAAATGTATGGGGAAGGAAAGTCCAAAATTTTCATTAAAGATTCAATGAATCATAAAGAAGCAGTACCACATATTTAAATGTCTGCACAGTGTCACACATGCTAAACTTGGTAGGCAACCACAATTAGGTTAGAATAAAATACGATAGATCACATACTCTTCAGTTACAACTTCTCCAGACTTCATACAGCCAATGTAAGCACTATCTTGTCTGCGACGGTGTTCAAGAAGTTCAATTAGCCCCTCTACACAAGAAAACAGACCAAACAACAATGAAAAATCAGGTCTAATGAATAAATTTTGAACATCTTGGTGTAAGTTTTAAATAACCAGATATGACATTGAAGCTATACCAAGATCAAGGTTGATATTGTCATCAACTTTTACATAAAATTCCGCATCCCATGTTTGCACCGCAGTGCTAAAGAAGTACTTCACTTTCTTGGGCAATTCTTCTTGAGCCTCCTCATGACCTTCCTGAAACAAAATTAATGATAAGTGCACTTACACTCCTTCCCTTAGAATCCAAGAAATCAGACACCATTCAAATACATTTGACTTGAAGAAATCAAGAGAGCTTTTTGCATCAAGAGTTATGCATGCTGAATATCATTTTTATAATAGTCTAAAGAATTTATAGTGATTATGAACAGGTAAATGTTTTAACTTTCATCCAGGACATCTAACAAGAAAAGGATAAAACTTCAAAAGGCCAGCGCCAAGATTCAGAAACCATTACTAATGAAAATACATCATACTAGAAAATGTACATGCGGATGTTTAAAAAGATAAATTATGAAGTATGAATTTGCATCACCTACAATAATCAAGAAATCCTTTGTTGAACGATTTTCACCGTCGATATTTCGATCTAAGCTATCCCCTCGATTAGCACTGCCAGTTTAAAGTTATCATAAAATCCATGGCATTAGTAGCTACCTTAACCATAATACTGGTAATGAAAAAGGAATCAAACCAAACAAATTGATTAATAGAAAAAATAATAAAGGGTATTCAAATACTACAATAAAGATTAAAGTGCGAGGGAAAACCTGCGGCCAATCACAAAACGTATCACTACTCCTCTTTCCTCAAGTTTTTTTAAGGCATCTCCTACAAAAGAAACAACAATGCTGGTCATTTATTTTTCAAGAATTAAAGGATATATGACTATCATTCACATTGTGAAACCAACAATAGATTCGTAAGTAAAACCACTTAGCTTAAAATACTTTAAAAAAAACACACACACACACTAATCACATGACCCTAAATTAATTAAGTAACCTTAATATGATAAATATAGTAAAATAAATTCTAGAGAGAGCTCCTGCATCATTAAGTCAAAAAGGATAATAGAGATCTATGATAACAACTATGTACTGGACAGGGAAAGAAAGAAATGTGAAGAAACAACAACACTTAAGTCTCACAAACTTCAATCAAATAGAAAGGAAAATACAATGGCAACAAAGATTTCCAAGGAAAAAAAACACAGGAAATCCTTAGACATAAAAGAAAATGTCAAGTAAATCTTTCATATAATGCCAGAATTTGCTGTTTTATTGGATGAACATCAATGGAATCAAATGAAAACCAACACAGTGTATGAAATCTATTAAAATCTGCAACCTTAACAACTATTCAAAAGAGAATACACTTC
>Ga0325402_1004446_pt1 | contig 12907 bp, 5 predicted proteins | sample PopdelMetagenome_22_FD_207212 | JGI IMG/M metagenome (GOLD analysis project Ga0325402, IMG submission 207212) | Populus deltoides microbial communities from Bellville, Georgia, United States - Xylem-PdKOR-R3 | ecosystem: Host-associated > Plants > Phyllosphere > Stem > Wood/Secondary xylem... | reverse complement strand
ATAATTGGGAGGAGAAAATGGATATGGAATTTTCAGTGTTGTGGGAGTTTGTTACGCTGATCTGCTGGAGGCAGCTGTGAGCATTGTATAGAGGATCTTTACTGACCTCCCACATCAAAACTTCATATCTTTTCCATGTTTGGGCATTTTCTAACTAAGACCAAGGCATCGAATGCAGTGGGAACAAAATTCAAGACATCAAATTTCAATACTACATAAATTCCATGTGTAGAAGATCTAAAATTGTTTTTAATTAAAAATAAAAGGATTGATTCGGTGTATAGAACTCGTCCAACGGAATATTTTGAACAATCACGGTTATAAATATATTGAGAACACCATAGCAATAATTAGTATAAAAAATAATAATGAATTAATAACACATTAACAATTTTTTTGGTGTGAGGGATAAAATGGATAATTAGTATTTAAAACATTAGAAAATAATAATGAATTAATAACACATTAACAATTTTGTTTTTGATAAAATAGCATCGTTCTGGATGTTACGAATCCAAACTATGATATCTTATTATTGTTGTGGTTCAATACAAAACACAAGTAGGCTACAATGTAATTTATGTTATAGTTGAGAAAACGCAACATCAATTAAACTGAGAACTTGCTTTTAATGTTTTTAAATTATTTTGACGTGTTTAATATTAAAAATAATTTAAAAAAAATAAAAAAAATTATTTTAATAAAAAAATCATTTAAAAAATAACCACATTCCGAAGAGACTCTCGAGCGGCTACAGCTTTTGATAACACCATGGGTTTTTTTATCTTCTTCTTTGATAAAGTTTGATGGGTCTTGAGGAAAGAAAATAAGATGAAGAATCACGCTAAGAAAATACCAGAGCAGAGAAGGGAAAAGACAAATAAATTTTACTTCGTATGGAGCGAGTATCTTATAAAGGCTGCCACGTGTTGTCCCCGTGTTTGGATTGTGTTATAAGAGGAACTTTAAATGCGGTTAAAGAAATATCCTATCAGTCATTGATTTTTTCATCGCCAGCACTCGTCCTCCCCCGCTCCTTTATTCTTGAGATGAGAAAATAAACTAAAAACAAAATTCGAATTCAATAGTTCAAAAAAGCCACCTCACTCCTGGATGATTTTTCTATATTCTTTCTATTTTCGAGAAATACATATCTTTTAAATTCAAGATAGGCCGATCTATGATCCTGAGACCTCCATTAATTTGAACCGAAGTCTTATATGCAAGAGTTGATCTTTTATCCTTAAGCAAGAGTTCATGACTGAGAATTTTGAAATGCCTAGGTTCCAAATCAGGAACTTAAAGATGCTGCTGCCCACCTGCGCACCAATTCCCACAAAAATTTCAACTATAAATTCAAAGCAGCCACACAGCTAAAAAGCTTACGGGAAATCTACAACTACATATGAATACATGGTAGCCTGTCTTTCTTATAAGGCATCGCGTGCAGCTATCCGGCAGGTAATAGCATCTGCAAGAGAGGATAGCCCTGCTTCCAAGCCCGAAATTTTGTAGTGCTGACCAACAACATATCAAACGAAGTTTGAAGAAGTATTAAGACAAAGCTAACCACATAACTAGTGTTATATTGCCAAATATGATCACTCCCAACTAACCTTCTGTATTTGCGCTTGGTTTGCTCTCCCTTCCAGCTCCTCTAATTCGATTTCTTTTCCATTGATAAGTTTCTCAACAGCTTTCATCTATAATAGAGTTCGAGCACAACATAACGGTTGATGTCCTTTGAGTTAGCAATGAAATATATAGGCTGAGACTGCAACATTTATATGAAATCCTCACCTCATCTGGAGAAGCATTGAAACGAGCTGCCAGGATGTATGTGGTGCTATCAGAGATTCCACATCTTTTCAAGGATTCTGTAATCTAGGGATAAAAAAGAATAAAGGTTAAGTTTTAAACAAAAGAAACTTGAGCAGTCAGCAAGCAGTGAAAGGGGTTCATTACATGCTTAGATCCTGAGTAATTATAAACTAGCTCAGAATGAAGAGTACGCGTGGTCAATGAATCCCGGGACTTGGCTATAAGAGTCTTATGTGCTGCTGCCAGAAGAGGGAAAACATCGGGTATCTGTCACAGAAATTAATAGAGGCAACATTAAAATAAACCAGATCAAAGTGCACCTCGAAGGCTGAACTACAAAAAAAGAGATACAGAAAGGGAACAAGAGACTCAAATGGTTTTGGTTTTTCTGTAAGGAAACATACAAGTGATGCATTGAGAAATGCAACTTCTGGTTCTAGCTTTCCAGCTTGCATAGAATCTAGAAGTTCCCTGCAAGATAACAAGTATTAGGAGCCTAAAGGCACATAAAAGCTTGATATTTCTCAGAAGCAAGTAGATCACAGCTGATTCAATAAAATGCTCCAAATTTAAAATTAAGAATTTTCTATTATGAAGCCTGATACTCTGATAGGATGGCCATTTCTTTAATTTAGTGCAGAAAATTTATCCTTATTATTATGCTAAATCTCAGTTCTCTTTCATGCATTTGCTCAAAGTAATGCTTTTGAGCAATCCACTGAAACATTTTTTTCCACAGAACAAACAAGGTCAAAGAGCTGCTTTGGCAGTTCATCTCAAAGCATAACCAATGGTTGGCAATATCTAAGAGGACTTCATGAAACTTCTGTTGCAACTTGCCGTAAAATGATTGTGATGCAAATATCTAATCACAAGAAAGAAGTCGAATACAAGGCTTATAGATTCTTGTTCATTGCCATTATAAAAGGTATTGGATGGTAATCACTGATAGGCATTTTGAAACCACATCTGATGGGAAAATTAGATTAGATACATCTGACAAGACAGTGGTATTTATATTAATTGGTGAAAGTCACTAAAGATGAGAAATCTTGGTGACAGAACACTACATGCACACTCAAAGTTGCAGTGTTCGGTTCTCGTGAGTCAAGACCCGGTAAAGGATTCAAATTTGGTATCCAGGTCTCAGCTAATGAACTGTGATTTATATGTAATAACTGGTCCAGCTTTATACTTACCATATTTCACTGACAGTCCAATTTAAAGAATCAGATTCAGTTAGCTTCTAGCTACGCAATTATCAACATTCCCGCATCTCCCATCGTTTAACATGTTAAGCTAGCACTTAAACTAAACTAATATCAATCTGTAATATCTGAATAGCACTAGACGGGAAATTTCATTGTCTAGAGACCCTGGCCAACAGAATGAAATGACCCACAGAAATACCAGCTTTTACATAAACACCTGATTAACATATCTGCCTAAATATAAAGCCTGCTATAAAAATTAATAAGCAACAAGAACCAAGAATTGATGCTTCACAAGATCCCATTTTTCCTATATTTCCTCTGCTAATACCAAAAAACAAAGAAACCAACTAAACGTAAGCTCATTTTTCTTTATATTTTTTGGAACCATATGCCTTAATTGGCATAAAAAACCAAAGAAATGACTTCTTCCTTAACATCCCAAGAGCAAAAACCTTCAAACACCAAATCCTAATTCCCACCAAACCCAACTACTTCCCAAATTCCATCCCCCATCACTATTTGCAAGTTCACCAACTAAAGCAAAGTGCAAAAATAACAAGTGAAAAGAACAATACATTCTATTTTTGTAAAACAAGTGAAAACAAGAAATAAATAAAAAAACAAATAAGAAGAAATTACTTGGAGTTGGTGACATCAGTGAAAAGAGAGAGAGAAAGGATGTTGCTGCCACTGATGTCAAAAGCCTTCATTGTTGTTTGCTACACGAGAGAGCTAGGCGCAGGTGGCGGCTGTATCAGAAAGAAAAGAAATTTGTGGTCGGGGATTTTCTGGGGGTATAAATAGAACGGGGCCGATTCGGAGCCGGCCCAATCACTTGTGGGGGCCCAAAAAAGAGGACCGCGCCAGGTAGGGGTCGAACCTACGACTTTCTGCTTAGGAAACAGACGCTCTATCCACTGAGCTACAGGCGCTTAGCTGATAAGCTTGTGTCATACATAAATAAAAAACAAATCCAAGTTGATTGTGCCGACACCGGAAAAAGAAAGCCACATCGAGGAGTTGAGTTACCTGGTCAAGCACGTCCATTCAATCTCATTTTTCCATTTCTATCTTCAAGCACTGCCTTGGACGTGTCCCATTTGGAATTGGAAACATGTCATGCCCTGGGGAAAATTAAACGAAACCTCCCCATTTTCCTTTCTTTCTGGTTCCCTTTCCCTGACCCCACAATGTCCCTCTCCATCTCCCTCCCATGCTTTTTAGCATCCCTCTCTCCGTTCATTCACTTCCTGCCCCTAGAGGAAACAACTAACAACATTATGTACACCTTTTTTATGTCTTTCTACTCTCTCTTCAATTTGTTTTTTCTTTGCTGTATATACATGATATAGTAGAACATTTTATGCATGATTATTGCTTTGGTTCATGACGACCTTATAACGCAGGATTTCTTTTAGATTTTGGTGCATCCGAGGACATAACTCAAGGCAATCTCAAATAAATTCCGGACAAAGCTTTCATATCTGTTAGAAACACATCAACCATCAGAACTCCAAATTTATTGCCTGTATTGTCCACATTGCGATACTTCCCTTATACCTTAGCAAAAAAATATTGCTATGTACTTCTTATGATTAAAGAGGGAAATATTTACTGAAGATTATTGATGATGTTTGAAATTTAATTTTGAGTGTTTCTCTTTTTCATAGTTCATAAAGTTGATGGTTGGTGGTAGAAGACCTAACACTTGTAAAACAATCATTTTTTTATAGGGTTTAAGGATCTTTTGATGATAAAGTCAATGAATTTTAAGAAGGAATCACAATAAATAAGAAAATGAGCTTTAAATTTTAAGAACAACAGTGTTTATTCTTGTTTTTTTTATAATAAATGTTGTGAGAATAAAAATATAAATGCTTAGATAATAGAAATTGTGAATCATTTACCTGGATAGTTCAGGAGGTATATATAGACCTTGATGAATGTCTTTTTCTCCTGATAACATTAATGAGGGATAAATATCACTTACACAATATTAATATTGATGAAAATATAGTAGGTCCTTAAGAAGATTTTTATACACCTAGGGGTATAAGATGATGATTATTTCATGTTAAAAGTTTTAAGAATAAAAAAATAAGACATTGTGACCCAACATGAGGTCTATAACGGTTGTCAATTTAATACCCACTTGGACTTGGAATGATGCTAACCCCAAGGGTGATGGGTATGACAGCTTGTTAGAACTATATGTACATGGGCTCAGCGCGTAGCTAGTCAGACCCATATGTATCTAGGCCCAGCACGTCGTTAAACCTAAAGATGATGGGTCTAACAACTCATCTTACCCATATGTACTTGGACTCAAGACGTGGCTAAACCTAATGATGTTAGGTCTGACAACTCGTCAAACCCATATGTATTTAGGCTCAGCACGTGGCTGACCCCACGGATGTTGGGTTTGACACCTCACCAGACCCACTTGTACTTGAGCTCAGCATATGACCGAACTCAGTGATATTGAGTATGGTAACTCCCCAAACTCACATGTACTTGGGCTTAGCATGGGAATGAGACTAATGATGTTGGGTCTGATATTTTGTCATACCCACATCTATGTGATGTCAGCGTGTAGTTGATTCTAAAAATGTTGGGTTTGGCACCTCACCAACCTTAAATGTACTTGGACTCAGCTTGTGACTAAACCCAATGATATTGGGTACGACAGCTCGTCGAACCTACATGCTGGGCTCAGCATGTAAGTGAACTTAGAAATATTAAGTTTGGCAAATCATTATACCTATAAGTAAATGGGCTTAGCACAGAGTTGAACCCAAGGATGTTGGGCCTGGAAGAAAGGCAAACTCATGTCATTTGGACTTAACATTCTACCCAGCCTAAGTATGTTAGGTTATCACCCTACCTTTGGCCCTTTTAAACATGGACTTAGGCAAAAACAAAATATATAAAATATATTGATCCATTAGTATCCTCCAAGTCTTTGTGTATTGAATACGTAAATATTTGAAAAGTCATTAAATTTGAATCATAGGCAAGGCTTGGGTAGGCTGGATGAGCTTTTCTCTGTCTCGTTCTAGGTGGGCATACTCTTTGACAAATTGCTTCAAATAACCCTTGACTATCAGTCTTTCAATTTATTTATTTAAAGTGAAGCAATCTTCTATATCATGCCCTTAATCCTTGTGGAACAAACAAAACTTCTCGTAGGTGTGTGTGTGTGTGTGTGAAGGCGACACCATAAGAGATGAATATTGAACAAAGTCTTTTCTCTTGATGGTTGTCAAGACTTTTGTTAGGGTGATATTTAGGGGAGTTGTATATCTCCTCTCGGGATATTGCATGCACTCCTTTATTGGCCTTTTATGACATTTCTTGGAATTATTATCTTTGGTAGGAGAACGATTCCATTTGAAAGGTTTCTTATCCTCAACCTCTTGGTAAAAATAAAGAGGCCCATACCTCAACATACTGGCTTCTTCTACTCATATGTGATTCTTCATGGCTTGTTTTACCTTCAACAAGCTTCTACCTAGCAGAGCATACAAGTTCTTCCATAGATAATGTTCTTTCACTCCACTTATCAAAGCCTTTAAGGCTACTAGATCAATTAATTTATTCACCTTGAACATTTCTTTATTGAACCTTTTCAAATATACCCTGGTGGATTCTTTTTCTAATTGAGTAGCACCAAAGAGTTATGTGGAGCTTTTGTTTTATGGGTATTGTCGTGGGGTGCTCTACGATGTCATCCGTGATGACGGGCTTTTTATCGTGCCTCCTGAAAAGGTGTGTGATTGTTGTTGTGAAGAGAAAGGTTTTAGGTTTAATCATAAAATTATAATGAAGGTTTAGGAATTGCCACCTAGTATTATGATCACTAGGAATATATGGTCTGCATGAGTCTGGGTAAAGGACTGGTTATGCAAGGGGAAGACGCATCACTCACAGCGCACCCTATCTAAGATAAATTGCATTATTGTTTGATTATTTTTCTAGGTCGAGTTTCTATTTATTACTCTTTTTTACGGTTTAAGACAGATCTTCCTTCGTGAGAGAGTATCTATCTTATCAGGTTTAATCCGAACCATTCTAAAGTCTAAATTTTAGCATCGCATTTATTTTACACCTTATATTTTTAATACCTGAGAGTGTACTATATCGTGTAGTTTTACACTCCCAGATATTAAAGTCTACATCTAAACCCTAAAAAGAGTGGAAAGGGTTTTTTGATATTTTGGCCAAATCTTAATGGATAATCATAAATTGGTTACGATATTCATTTTGTTTTTACTTTTTAAAACATGAGAAAGATACAATTTTTTTCAAAAAATATGCTTAAAAAACATTTTAGGATTCGACCGTATGCATGAAAACAAAATATATTTTTTTATCTTTTGAAAAAGGAAATTAATTTAAAAGTTTTGAGATTTTTTGAATTTTTTTTAGAAATATTTCGAATGAAACCGAGTATTTTAATATTAGATTTGTATCTTACAGTATAAAAATACATCTCAATATTAAACAAAATTAAAATAAAAACATGCTAGAAAATAAAAAAAATTAAAAGGATTTTGAATTTTTTTAATATATTATAAATTATTATTATATTATAATTAAATATATATGGGATGGCTAAACACAGCCCAAGAAAAGGTTGGCCAATCTTGGCTCGATAATAGTTGGGCCAATCTCGGCCCCACATACTTTTTTATTTTTTTAGGGGTGGGTCGGACCTAGCCCAGACATTTAGGCTAGCTGGAACAGGTCCATCCCACCCAAAATGTTAATTATTTGCAGAACTTGAACAATAATTCACAGTCTCCTTGCAACCAAAATGGTTGTGGAGACGGGCGGAAAAGAACGCTACCAGAGGTAGTGGTCACGGCCGTAATCAGGAGGTTGAGCTGATGGTTCGGGCAGCGTCGCTGCGAGGAACGGTGGCCAGAGTTGATCATAGGGAAAAGAAGAAGGATTTTGCATAAGTGAGAGAGAGAAAGAAACGACGGCTGTTCTAGACGTGATAGAGGCCGGTTGGTGGTCGCGCTGACGACGTGTGTTGGAGTTGTTGGCGGACAAGCTATTGGTGGCTGGAATGACGGTGGGAGGGGGAGGGAGGGAGGGAGAGAGAAAGAGAAATGGCAGAAACCGAGGGTAGGGGCTGGTTTTTTTCCAATTTTGGATCCAATTTTCTTCATGATCAGGCCATGAAATCCACTCATATTTATAGAAAATTAAAGAGGATAATCTTGTCTACACAGGGAAAAATTATGACCTTTGATTCGGTTGGGAGGATCTTAACCGTTGGTTCAAAGTAGGCATCATGAACTGTTAAATCTGACAGTTCAAGGCTACCTGAAGTGGCCACTTTAGACCAACACCAGGGCCACTGTGATGTCTTTCAGCCTATATGGGTCGTGCCCGGGGATAAAGGGATGTGTGGTGATCATTTTGGTTCAGGTGTTGTCAAAATTAGTGGATATATGAGGCATTAAATGCACTTGAAAAATAGCCACCCGGACAGCTTTTCAGGCAAAAATATGGGAAGACAATGAACAATGACCAGACGACGCGTCGTCTAGTCCTTTTTTTTTTACAAAACGATGTCGTTTTGGTGTTTTGAATAAATGATTTTTTCAAACTTCAATTTAGTTTTTCAACTTTCAAAATTGTTGAATTGCACCCCTAATTGACTCTAAATGTTTGATTTAGTGTATTTTGGACCTTGTCGAACTTCAATTTGAACCCTGGATATACGCGTGTTTTTCAATATGGTTATTAGTCTCGGATTTATGCAATTTAACCCCTAATTGATCATTAAACTTTCAATTTTCTTTAATTTCACCCATAATTTTGTCAATTAAACCGCTATAGTTCGACGCCTTTTGCAAAATAGTAATTGGCTATGAAATTTTTTAGTTTAACCCTTAATTAACCCCAAAACTTTTATTTTCTTGCGATTTTACCCCTGATTTCAAATCAATGTACTTGCTAAAAATTAAATTTGATCTCTTAAAATTGTAATTTTTCAATTAAGCCCAAATTGAGCTCCCAAACTTAATCTTTTACCAATTAAGCCTCTAATAAAATTAATTTGACCCTTTTAAAGTATAATTAAGTCCTTACACTTAATTAAATCCTTCAACTAGACCTAAATTAATTCTTAAAAAAAATTAAAATTCAATTTGACCCATGATTAAATCAAAATGGCCTATTAAAAATTTAATTAGGTCCTTGGACTTAATTTTTATACAAATTCATCCAATAATCATTTAATATGACCTTGAATTTGCATTTTTTTCTCTATTTTTGGGCATAGGATACAATTAGACCTCAAAATTCCTTCAAATTTACAGCTTGATTTTTATATATTTTTTGGAATCCTCCCCTATCTTCTTTCTTCATGTTGTCGGCTTTTATATTTATTTTTTTATTTTTATTTTTTAACAAAGTGAATTTTTTAGAATAACCTAAAATTGGGTTATGACAAGTATACTAGTGTAAAACTGTAACATGATTTTAGCATAGAGGTCATTAAAACCTATGATAAAACTTGAATCCAAATTGTTATACCATGCTTGTGCTGACCAAAGTTATAAATAGGATCTTTCATATAACATCACCTTATTAAATGATCAACTCGAGATTTATATGCATGTTTTGGACATGTTTTTGTGGATTTGTCAAACCATCATAATTATTAAAAGTCATCTTTGTAGAGATGTACTCCTTAGGGATGAAGGTGTGCAATACTCGTCTAGATAAATATGATCCCTTTATCTTATAAGGACTGCAAATCTCATCTTGAATGTATATATCAGCCAAACTTTTCCCCGATCATTGTTTAATAGGCTCTAGAGTGCTAAAGAATTATAATGTGGAACAAAAAGATTGATAGTTAACTTCTATCCTATGATGGCAAGAGGGATCACATCTAGAGTGACCACTTATTGGGAGAGCTTCATATCGATGAGAATGATCTCTAGAAGGACTATGAGATCATTGATGTGGAAAGCTCCCGAGCTTAGATATATTATTTTAGGTGTTTTCAAGGTAAACAAACACCGAAATGTAACCTCCTTTATCATATGAAACCTTTTGACATAAAAATCAATCATTTTGGTGGCCGAAATTTTCTCCAACGACCACTTTCTCTCTCTAAATCAGAATCCGGCAACTCTCTCTCTTTTCCAATAGAAAAATACTGAAAAAAAGGAAATTGAAGTTAGGTAGCAAAATATATTTTTTTTAAATTCAAGAGACTGGTCACCTAATATCTAAAATTTTAGGGGATTAAAATGAATGTTTTAATGATACTTTCAACATGCCCCCTATATTACCCGAGATTTTCACTTCAGTCTCTTAGCTTTCAATTCAACCCTCCCTCCTAAAAACATATGCAACTGGGGGCTAATTTGGGCTTAAACGGGTCAAATCACGCAAAATAAAAGTTCGAGGATCAAAGTGAAAATGACCAAAAAGTGCACTACTCTAATCCATAGTATATTGTGAGAGAGTACACAGTAATTCCAGCACGGTAAAATGCAAATGTCTTTTAGTTATAGTTAATTATAGTAGAAAGGGGAGATGGGTAAGGACTATTGGTTGTCGGTCTGAGCTGTGGAGGCTGACAGTTGCTAGTGGAGATCAAAAGGATTTGGTGAGAGGTTGAAGAAGAGGACATTCAATTTCTTTTTTTTAATTTAATTATAAAATTATAATATTTAATATATTATATATGGTTAATTTAGTTATTTCATTATATTTAATTTTTTTTATTGATATAAATAGTAATTTTTCAAATTATAATAATCTTAATATAAATCAAAGTTCGAGAATATTTAAACAATGTTTGTTTAAGATCTTTACATCTCATAAAAAACATATAATATATGCTTTTGTATGTGTGCGGTGCACCTCAAAAATAAATATATTCTACATGATGATACTAAATATATATTTTTTTAATTTTTAATTTATCTTGATATATTAGCTAATTTTTCCAGATAAATACTTATTTTATGTTTGTAATTTTTTCATTGATGTACTAGGAGAATTTCTATTAGGTCCAATGTTTCGAAGCTCTGTGCTTTCATGTATTAAAAATCATATATATTTTGTATTAATTGCCTGAAATTAATGTGAGTTTGCATTCAAAACAAAATCATTGTTAAATATTATTTTTTTTAATAATCATATCAACTTAATTAATCACCATGAAAACAATTATAATTCATGTTATTTTTGTTGCGGTATCGCAACAAAAAAATTTAGCCTTTTAACGAAAATAGTGTTTCTCTATGAGCAACTTTTAATGTATAAAATACTCTATTAATTGTAAACCTAGATTAAAAAAATAATAGTAAGAGCTCATCTTTAAAACAATTATCGAAACATTAGCATATTCCAGGAACCTAGTTTATTTAGATTAATAGAAATCTATCTATATAAAAAAAAATTCTAAAATAATTTTTGTGATGCATGGTTTCTTTGTTGATTACTATAATAATATTTGGCACCAAATTTTGTTGAACAACTTTGAAATAACTCATAATTATAATTTATACGGTGGCTCATTATATAAAGGTAATGCACTATTATTAGAAGTATTTTTTTATTAATGTGGGTGTCTGGACCAGCTTGCGTGTACCTCGACTAATCTCACGAGCCCTGAAGTTAACGATTATGTAAGCCTCCAGTGACCATCATATTAGCAACCACAAGTTTTGAACCTGAGATCATAAGGAGAGCAAACCCCTTGATCCTAAGTTCTTACCACTAAGCCACCTACTATGATTATTATCCTAAGTTCTTACCCTCACCCAACGAATATTGATTCGTAAACGAGAAGTATAAGGATGATGCCACGAAGCCAGTTGTTCTTCGATAAGTCGTTTTCAGTTTTTTAGAGAACCATGGAAGGGAGATTATCTCACCAACACACACACACACACACACAAAGTGCGACAAACAAGAAGTTTTATTAATCTAAATTACATAACTTACATGTCTGGTTATGCCTTTATTTATACTAACTCTAGACTTAAATAAACCCTAATGGACCCCCCTTAGGTGGACTTATATGAGGCTTACTTACAATTGACCCAAATAAGTAATAATAACCCAAAGACTAAGAAGAAAATAATAAAAATTCAAAAATTACTATCCTAAATATGCTAAAATCAGATTTGTCACCATTAAGAAGTTTCAAATAAACTAGAAAATTTGATCTAAAGGTAGAATTAATTTTGAAGTCTTCTTTCCTTGTTGTAGCTAGGATGAATAAGGAATCTTTGTAAGAAAATGATTCTGAAACATTTATGAATCCTTGCCACACTTGGAAACTATGTTGCAGCTCATTACAAATCCTTGTAGAGCTAGGAGATTTCCAAAACAAGCTGTCACATCCCATTTAGAAAAAAAATCATAGCCAAATAGGAAGTCTACAAGTCAAAATGAAGTAAATAACAAAATTCATACAACCTCTGTTGACCCATATTGAGATGCCTTCCTGAACTCCGATTGATCTGAAATTTTAACCCAAGGTAGGAAAACATGTCAGGAGACTCCATGTAAAATTTCAGCTCAATCCAATGGTTAGATTAAGAATTATGACTGTTATCGTAAAACTGGATAATTGCATATTTTACATTAAAATCCGAATTTGACTTTACCTGAATCAAATCATCTAATATCTAAAATAGATTTTTATAAAATATTATTTTAATATATTTTAAAAAAACATTTTAAAACCAAATAACCTCTGAACAACTCTCTCAACAACTAAGACATTCATTATCACAACTAAGACAATATTAACATTTTAATATTGTCTTAAAAAAAAACACACCTCCTTAAGTTTCCCGCCAAACCCCCCACTTTAAAAGAGAAGA